>Ga0180436_10002839_pt1 | contig 16217 bp, 15 predicted proteins | sample SS_ome_2_FD_132434 | JGI IMG/M metagenome (GOLD analysis project Ga0180436, IMG submission 132434) | Hypersaline lake sediment archaeal communities from the Salton Sea, California, USA - SS_3_S_2 metaG | ecosystem: Environmental > Aquatic > Non-marine Saline and Alkaline > Hypersaline >...
CTACCTTCTATTACAAGGTATTCAATGCCATCTTCAAATACCTGGGGCTGAAGTGTCTGCCCTTTACGCCAACGGTGCAGGCTGACGTGCTCATATTGCGCCTGGTAGAGGGGGAGGGTTTCATGACCACTACTAATTTTGCTCCAGAGGCTTCTGTCGCGAGTATTGATGCGGACGGTATTGTTATCTTCAGGGGCTATTTGCCAGAGTTTTACAAAGATCGTGCAACCGGGGTCTGAATAGGGCCTGTGGCGTGAACCAGGTGGATTGCGTACATAAGAACCAGCAGGGTAGTCTCCGGTTTCATCAGAGAAAACCCCTTCAAGAACAATAAACTCTTCTCCGCCGGGATGTGAGTGGGGTGAGAAAGAACTGCCGGCCCTGAAGCGGACGATGGTTGTGGCGCGTTCAACGGGGCCATTTTCGTCCCGATCCAGCATACGTCGCTCAACACCACTCGCTGGTGACTGAATCCAGTCGGTTTCGTTGCTGCGTATCGCCGCGGCAACATTCAGGTCTGCATTGAGTTGCATGGCACTATTGCTCCTAATTACAGGATCAATATATACAAGTGGGTACCAGGGCGTAAATAACCGCACCCATGCAGGGGCTACACTTTAAATTCTTTTACGATCTCATTGAGGCTTTTGGCCAGTTCATTAAACTGGTCGCATTCAGCTGTGTTGGATTGTGCACCAATCAGGGTGCGTTCGGATATTTCCTTGATTTCATGTACGAGGCGTACAACTTCATCGTTCTGGCTGCTTTGCTCAGTAACAGCCTGTTCGATGTGCTCGCTGGCCTGTGAAATTGCCTCGATGGCTGCAGTCATTTCCTGAAGTGCGGTGTGTGTACTTCTCGTGCTCTCAACACCTGCGTCAACTTTTAATAGCCCTTCAGACATCGCCCGCTGTGTGCTCTGTGCATCCTGCTGTAGCTGGTGAATGATTTCTGTTATTTCTTCGGTTGAATTCTGAGTCTGGTTAGCAAGGTTGCGGACCTCATCGGCAACCACGGCAAATCCGCGACCCTGTTCTCCGGCTCGGGCTGCCTCTATGGCGGCATTAAGAGCCAGCAGGTTTGTCTGTTCGGCGATACCACGAATAACGTCAACAACAGAGCCGATCTGCTCACTGCTCTGTGTAAGCTTGTTGATCTCGTTATGGGTGTGTTCCACATCCGCCTTGATACGCTGCATGGCTTCTTCGGCTTCCTGGGATACACTGGCACCATTGATGATCAGGCTACTGGCATTATTTGCTGCTTCACGGGCACTACTTACCGAGTGGACCACTTCATGGGTTGTGGCATTCATGGTTGATACGACATCGGACACCTGCTCGGTCATGCTTTTCTGTAGCTCGGCGCCTTCGCGCGTTGCATAGGTCACATCGCTCATGGATGTCGCTGAGGTACTTAGCGCCTGCGATGTATTGGCAATATCCTGCACCATGTCGCGCAGAGTCTGGGCCATGCGATTGAAACTATCGATAATCCTGCCCAGGGTGTCATGGCTTTCCATCATGCACTGGTGGGTGACATCCTTGTTACTGATCTGGTTGGCAACCTCTGAGATTCGGTTCATGGGGCGCAGCATGATTTGCCTGAGTATCAGGAAATTGGATATGCCGAGTATGATGCCTGCGATAATGCAGCCGACAACGAACCAGATCTTCAGTCCTGGCTTCCATTCAACAAAGAAGTCCGCATAGACAGGAAAGATAAGACCCATCGCGAGGCCAAAGCCCAGGTAGGCCAGAACTACATTTTTGAGGATGCTTTTTTTACCAAAAATCATGGCTTTATGTTCTTTATGTCATTGGTTATAGAGGGATATTCAACCTGTCGTCATTGTAAATAACGGCAATATAAGAAAAAGCTTTAACTATTTTGGAAGTATAGAAGCCTGATAGTGAAAGAATGGCTTTAACCATAATTTTATGTTTTTCCTGCACTTTCTAAGCCGTGGATGCTGGGGTAGAATGTGCTGCCTTTGCACGTGCTGATTCCAGATTTCAGCTGCCAGCGGTCTGTAAAAACAGGCTTGCCAGGCGCGCAATTCCTGCCCGGATGGCGAAATTGGTAGACGCAAGGGACTTAAAATCCCTCGGTGGCAACACCGTGCCGGTTCGACCCCGGCTCCGGGCACCATATACTATCTCTGAATATTCCAATTCGGTCTCTGTAGGGCTTCATGATGTCTTCAACGGATCCTGAACACTTATTTGAGTATTTAAATGAGTTTGCTTACTGGTACCAGCAAATGGCCAGGAAGGGAGAGCTTCCTCGCGCATTGTCGGGTATTAATGCTTCTGGTGAGCAGTTTGTTGTCAGGCTCGATGGACTGGTTCTGCCGGATGAAGAACGTCACCGCTTAATTCGTTGCATTCTTTTACAGGAAGAGTCTACTAGCTACGCTTATGGCGGAAGGCTTGTGCAGGCAGATCGTACTGAAGATGTCATTGTCCTGATCACCGCGTCTAAAGATTATTACTTTATGAGTACCTTTGAGCTCATCCAGGATGAACAGGTATTTCTCAAGCAAACGGATCTGTGGGAAGGAGATAATCCTGCGGATATACCTGGTGCATGGTTTCTGACTAATGCGCTTTCCCTGAATGATCAGGACAGCTTGCGGTATCAGTCAATCTGGCAGGACCTTAGGCACCAGGCCAGGTTTCTGAATAGAAAAGGCGAGCAGCTGGACAAAGAGTGATTGTTCTAAAAAAACACGGCGTCAATCCTTTTATTTCTCTATCTGTTCCTATTGCACAATAAATCCTTTTACAAAATTAACGCTACCGTGGCCGCGAAGGATTGATTAACATGGCCCGCATGAATGCCTGGATCCGATTGCTGCGCCCTCACCACTGGACAAAAAATCTGTTTGTCTTCACGGGTATTATTTTTAGTCACCAGTGGGACAATGCTGAACTCTGGTTGAACGTCATTCTCGCAGCACTCAGCTTTTGCCTCGTATCCAGTTCAGTCTATGTCTTTAATGACATCGCCGATCGTGAGGCGGACAGTAAGCACCCGACCAAATGTAAGCGCCCAATAGCGAGCGGCGAAATATCTGTGGCGAGTGCGCGCATTGGCGGCATTGTCGTGCTCCTCATCGGCTTGTCTCTGTCTGCCCTGGTCTCGAAGATTGCCCTGGGTATCGTGGTGATCTATCTGTTGATGAACCTGGCCTATTCGGCTGGCCTGAAGCATGTGGCCGTACTGGATGTCTTTATTATTGGCCTGGGCTTTATGCTGCGTATCCTTAGTGGCACGGCGGGCGTTGATATTGATCCATCACAGTGGCTTTTGCTCTGTGGCTTTATGGTGACCCTGTTCCTCGGCTTTGGTAAGCGCAGTGCGGAGCTGACGGCACTAGAAGAAGATAGCGGTAGCCATCGCAAGGCCCTGGATGACTATACAACGCAGATGCTGGATCTGTTGCTGGGGATCACGGCAGCAGGCACCATACTGACCTACAGTCTCTATACCCTGAGTGACGAAACCGTAGTCGTGCACGGTACGGGGAATCTGGTCTACACGGTGCCTTTTGTGGTTTATGGCATTTTCAGATATCTATTGCTTGTGCATCGCAAAGGGCAGGGAGGAGATCCCAGTACTGATTTGTTTCGCGACAGGCACCTGCTGATTACCGTTCTGAGCTGGGGCGCTTTAACCCTCTGGTTGATTCGCTGAGGCCAGTTCAGATCTGTCCTGTGGATTCCAGGCATCAACTTTTAATTCAGGATTAACTGCCCAGCTGGATTGCTCTGCTGCCTGTGGGCACCAGGTATCCAGTTCCTTACGAAAAGCATCGCGAGAGATGTTGTGGGCACCGAGGCTGACCAGGTGCTCAGATTCCAGCTGACAGTCTATGAGGCGATAACCCCAGTGCTGTAAATGGCATACCAGGGTCGCATAACCGACCTTGGAGGCATCAGTTGCTGTGCTGAACATGGATTCACCGAAAAAGACTTTTCCAATCGCAATGCCATAGAGACCGCCAATCAGTTGTCCATCCTCGTCCGTCACTTCGACTGAGTGTGCATGGCCGAGTATGTGCAGGCGGTTATAGGCCTGAATCATATCCTGGGTAATCCATGTGCCTGTGCTTCCCGGACGGGGTTTCGCACAGGCACGTATGACGGCATCAAAGTTTCTGTCGAAGCTGACCTGGTAGCCACGATTGCGAATTGCCTTGCGCAGGCTTCGGCTCAGCTTGAACTTTTCAGGGTAAAGTACGGTTCGTGGTGCGGGAGACCACCATAGAATTGGCTGGTCCTCTTCAAACCAGGGAAATATGCCGCGCCGATAAGCATGCAGCAGCCGTTCCGGGCTCAGGTCGCCACCGGCAGCCAGCAGTCCGTTGGGGTCTTCGAGGGCGCGGTCGATGTCCGGAAATAACTCGGGATGATGGGGGCTCAGCCAGACCAGTTCGTTCATGTGTCCTCGGGAGGTAGCTGTTCCGGGGGCTGTGCTCCTTCACGAAAAGGGGAGAGCGAAAAAAGCTCCTTGCACTGATCTTTCATCAGCCTGATTTCCTGGTCGCAGTAACGCCTGATGACATCGCTAAATCCCTGGTCGTTTAACCAGTGTGCAGACCAGGTGGGCGTCGGTAAAAAGCCGCGGGGGATTTTGTGTTCACCCTGGGCGCCCGGTTCATAACAATGCATGCCCCTGTCGATCGCATATTCAATGCCCTGGTAGAAACAGGTTTCAAAGTGCAGGCTGTCATAGTCTTCCCTGCGTGTACCCCAGTAGCGACCATAGAGGCGGTCCTTGCTGGCAAAGTTGATGGCACCTGCAACATAACCGTCTCTATCACTGGCCATGATGAGGATGATCTGTTTGCCTAGCTTCCTGCCCATGTCCTTGAAGAAGGGCAGGGTCAGGGTGGGAATACCGGATTTCTTGTCAAAGGTATCCACATAGAACTGGTAAAAGGTCTCCCAAAGCTCGTCACTGATCTCCGGTCCTTCGTAGGTCTCCAGTTTTAAGTTCTGTTCCTGAACCAGGCGGCGTTCACGTTTTACGTTCTTGCGTTTCTTAGAACTAAAGCGTGACAGAAAATCATCAAAATCCTGATACGAATTATTGTGCCAGTGGTACTGACAGCCCATGCGCATGATCAGCCCTTTGTCTGATAATAGGGCAGTGTCGTCTTTGTCCGTAAATAACCAGTGCATGCCGGAGTATTCAGCGTTACGCGTCATCTCAATGGCAGCATCGATCATTATTAGCTTCAGTCTTTTCGGGTCCGGATGATCAGGATGAACGAGCAGACGTTTCCCCGGGGTTGGGGTATAGGGGATGCCACAGACGATCTTGGGGTAGTAACGACCTCCGGAGCGCTCATAGGCCGAGGCCCAGCTCCAGTCGAATACGAATTCCCCATAAGAATTGGTCTTGATGTAGGTAGGGCAGGCAGCAATTAACTGGTCTTTTTCCCAGATGGTGATGTGCCTGGGATACCAGCCGAATTCATCCCCAACACAGCCATGTATTTCCAGGCCGTGCAGAAAGGCATGCGAGAGGAAAGGGTTGTAATCGACGCCGAGACTGTCCCATTGCTCGGGCCGGATTTTATCGAGCCCCTGTTCTATACGGATTTCTAGAGTTTGATCATCCATGGGGCATATAGGGCGGAGTGTGCACCCCGCCCAGGTAGATGTCGTTATTCGTTTTCGAAGAAACGTTCGGCATCAAGTGCTGCCATGCAGCCTGCACCGGCGGAGGTGATAGCCTGCTTGTAGATCTGGTCCATAACATCACCAGCGGCAAAGACGCCAGGTACACTGGTTGCAGTGGCATTGCCCTGAATGCCAGACTGGACCTTGATATAGCCATTTTCCATTTCAAGCTGGCCTTCGAAGATATCGGTATTGGGTTTATGACCGATAGCAATAAAGACACCCATGAGTTCTATATCTTTAGTCTCATCGGTTTTGACATTGCGAACACGAATGCCGGTTACACCAGACGCATCACCCAGTACTTCTTCCAGCACTGAGTCCCATTCAATATTGACGTTGCCGTTTTCGGCTTTTTCGAACAGGTGATCCTGCAGGATTTTTTCAGAACGCAGAGCATCGCGACGATGAACCAGGGTCACCTCTGATGCGATGTTGGAAAGATACAGGGCCTCTTCGACCGCGGTGTTTCCTCCACCGATCACGGCAACCTTCTGGTTGCGATAGAAGAAACCGTCACAGGTTGCACAGGCTGATACGCCGCGACCCTTGTAGGCCTCTTCTGAATCCAGGCCCAGGTACATGGCTGAGGCGCCGGTCGCGATAATCAGGGCATCACAGGTATACGAGCCGGTATCACCCTTGAGCTTGAAAGGGCGTTCGCTAAGGTCAACGTTGTTGATGTGATCGAAAATAATTTCGGTACCGAAGCGCTCTGCGTGTTTACGCATACGCTCCATGAGTTCAGGACCCTGAACGCCATCGTTATCACCTGGCCAGTTATCAACATCCGTGGTGGTGGTCAGCTGTCCACCCTGCTGCATGCCGGTAACAATAACGGGGTCAAGGTTGGCGCGGGCGGCATAGACAGCGGCTGAATACCCGGCAGGCCCTGAACCAAGAATAAGGACACGACAATGCTTGGTTTCACTCATGTTGATGATTCTCCAATGAAAACTGAATGGTGCAGACGTTATTAAATGGGGTTTGGGGAAGCCCGGTTCAAGCCTGCAAAACAATATGGGTGTCCATGATACGGAATGGTCGAAAGTGGGTAAAGAATACCCAGTCACATAGAGTTAAATTTGGCTTGAACTGGCGGAGAATCCGTTTAGTCTACAGGTAGATAGTCGGTGCAGAGGTCAATAAATGCAGATTGGTATTCCTGTTGAGGTCAAGCCCCTTGAGGGGCGCGTTGCATTGACGCCAGAGGCCTGTGGCGAGCTGGTCAGTTCCGGCCATGAGGTTTTCCTGCAGGCCGGGGCAGGGCTTGCCAGTGGTTATATCGATGCATTGTATGAGGCCCAGGGTGTTCGACTCTGTTCAGACGCAGCCAGTCTGTACAAATCAGCGGAGCTCATCGTCAAGGTCAAAGAGCCATATGGCACGGACCTGGAGCACCTGAAAGCGCATCATCTTCTGTTCTGTTTTCTGCATCTTGCGGCAGATGCCACTCTGGCGGAAAAGATGTGTGAAATTGGTTTGACGGCGTTAGGTTTTGAAACCCTGCAGCGCGATGATGTAATTCCCATCCTGGGGCCAATGAGCCGGATAGCCGGCAAGCTTGCAGTTCAGATTGGCACGCATCTTCTGCATCAACCTATGGGCGGGCGTGGAATTCTGCTCGGTGGTGTAGATGAGACAGAGTCTGGTAATGTCCTGGTGCTGGGTTGTGGACAGGCGGGCGGTGCTGCAGCCATGGTAGCGGCTGAACTTGGCGCTCGCGTCACCGTGCTTGATATCAATGACCATGCCATGCAGCGTGTTACGGATCACTATCCCAAGGTGCAGACAGGCACTAGCAACAGGGAAACCATCATGTCTCTCCTGCCAGAAACCGATCTTCTGGTTGGGTCAGTACTGTTGCCGGGTGCCAGGGCCCCGCACCTGCTCTCCCGAGAGATGGTTGCGACCATGCCCACAGGCTCAGTTGCCGTCGATATTGCCATCGATCAGGGCGGCTGTATCGAGACCAGTCATCCCATGACTTACGAGAACCCGGTGTATACCGTGGAAGGGGTGCAGCATTTCTCAGTGACGAACATGCCTGGGGCTGTGCCAAGGACATCAACTCAGGCCCTTTCTGCGGTATTATTACCCGAGGTAATGCGTCTGGCCGGGCCAGACTGGACCCGTGATGAGGCGCTTCAAAATGCGGTAAATCTGCGTGGTGGAGAGATAACAAATCCTGTTATACTCGAGGCCATAAATGATAAATAATCAATACTTTACTTAACCTTTCTAGAAATTAATTCATATTTTGGCACAGGCTAAACCTAAAAAAGCAGATGGCAGACCTTTGAGCACGCATGTCAGTAGAGGGCTGCGTGAAGGTGCTTTGTTAATCTTCTCAGCCATCGCGCTGTTCCTGATCGTGGCGTTGTTGAGTTATGCGCCGACAGACCCTGGCTGGTCACAGGTTGGTGGTCAGGCCGAGGTTAAAAACCTGGCAGGCCGGGTAGGAGCCTGGTTTGCGGATGTTTTTTATTATCTGTTCGGCTTTCTCGCCTTTCTGGCCCCGATTATTGTTGCCTATAGCGGCTGGCTAATCTTCCGTGGTCGAGAAGGCACCGGTGAACTGGATCTGCGTACCCTGGGCATACGTTGGGTGGGTTTCTTCATTACTCTGGCATCGGGCTGTGGTCTGGCAACCCTGCATTTTACTCGCGGCGATCTTCCCCTGAACGCCGGGGGTATCCTGGGTGATGTGATCGGCATGAGCATGGTCGAGTCGACACACTTTGTTGGTGCAACGATCTTGCTGCTGGCCCTGTTTCTTACTGGCGTTACCCTGTTTTCCGGACTTTCCTGGTTCCGTGTCATGGACTTCACCGGGCTGGCCGTGCTGCGCATGGTCGAATGGGGGCACACGCGCTGGAACAAGTTCCTTGAAAGCCGAGAAGGCAGGAAGGTCGCAAAAGAGCGAGAAGTTAAGGTCGAAAAGGCCAAGAAGATCAAAAAGCCCAAGCCACGTATCGAGCCAACCCTGCCCAAACCACAGATTAGCGAGCGCAAGGAACGAGAAAAACAGATTCAGCTCTTTGACGCCCCGGAAAATGCCGAGCTACCCGGGCTGGCACTGCTGGATGGCATCCCGGACCAGCAACACGGTTATTCCGAGGCTGCCCTGGAGGCCATGTCACGCCAGGTTGAACTGAAACTGGCAGATTTCGGTGTCGAGGTCCAGGTCGTTGAAGTCCATCCCGGTCCTGTTATTACCCGTTTTGAAATGCAGCCTTCAGCCGGGGTCAAGGTTAGCAAGATCAGTAACCTGGCCAAGGACCTGGCGCGCGCACTTTCTGTCATCAGTGTACGTATAGTTGAGGTGATACCCGGCAAGTCGACTGTCGGCCTGGAGATACCCAACGAGGTTCGCGAGATGGTCGTGCTGAGTGAGATCCTTCATTCTCCGGCTTATGATAATTCTTCCTCGAAACTGACCCTGGGTCTGGGTAAGGATATTTCAGGTACGCCGATTGTCGCGGACCTGGCCAAGATGCCGCATCTGCTGGTGGCGGGTACCACCGGTTCCGGTAAATCGGTTGGTGTAAACGCCATGCTACTGAGCCTGCTCTACAAGGCCACAGCCCAGGAAGTCCGTCTGATCATGATTGACCCCAAGATGCTCGAACTGAGCGTTTATGAAGGGATCCCGCATCTACTGACACCGGTCGTAACCGATATGAAGGACGCTGCTAATGCACTGCGCTGGTGTGTGGGCGAAATGGAGCGCCGCTACAAACTGATGTCGGTGATGGGTGTGCGAAACATTGCCGGTTTTAATCGGAAGGTCAAAGAGGCTATCGAAAAGGGTGAGCCCATCAAGGACCCCATGTACAAGCCGGAAGAAGCCTTTGACCCGGATGCGCCACATCCAACCCTGACGCCGCTGCCATTTATCGTCATTGTCGTGGATGAATTTGCCGACCTGATGATGGTGGTCGGTAAAAAGGTAGAAGAGCTTATAGCCCGCCTTGCGCAAAAGGCCCGTGCGGCAGGTATACACCTGATCCTCGCCACACAGAGACCTTCTGTTGATGTTATTACTGGCCTGATAAAAGCCAACATACCGACACGTATTGGTTTCCAGGTTTCATCACGTGTCGACTCCCGTACCATTCTTGATCAGCCAGGCGCAGAACAACTGCTGGGTCATGGGGACATGCTCTACCTGCCACCGGGGACCGCGCATCCTGTGCGTATCCATGGGGCCTTTGTATCAGACGAAGAGGTGCACAAGGTTGTGGATCACCTCAAGGGCAAAGGGGAACCCAATTATATCGAGGAGGTCGTACAGGAGTCTGGGGCAGCAATTCCCGGCCTGGAACCCGTGACAGACAAGGACTCTGATGCCGACCCACTTTATGACGAGGCTGTAGCCGTGGTCACTGAGTCACGAAAGGCCTCTATCTCATATGTTCAGCGCAGGCTGAAGATCGGTTACAACCGTGCCGCGAGAATGATTGAAGAGATGGAGATGACCGGGGTAGTGAGTCCTGTCCAGTCGAATGGAACCCGTGAGGTGCTTGCGCCTCCACCACCTGAGATGTAGTTAATCTATGAAACGTATTGCCCTGTTGTCCATTCTTGTAACGATCTTCTTTGCCCCCTTAAGTATGGCCAGTGAGGCTGGTAAACGGCTGGATCATTTCTTTTTATCGGTGCAGAGCCTGCAGGCAGATTTTACCCAGGTGGTCACGGACGACCGGGGCGAGACAATCCGCGAAGCGGCGGGCACCTTTACGCTGCTGAGACCAGGGCGATTTCGCTGGGATTACACCAGCCCAAATGAGCAATCGATTATCAGTGATGGGCAATATCTCTGGATCTATGATGTTGAGCTGGCACAGGTGACCGTGAAAAAACTGACCGATGCCCTGGGCGCATCGCCCATCATGTTGCTGGCAGAGCCTCGCTCCATGAATGAAGATTTCATCCTGATTGAATCACGTGGTTCTGGTGATCTGGCCTGGGTCGAACTGGCGCCAAAGATGAAAGACACGGACTTTACCCGCGTCGAGGTGGGGCTGGACAAGCAGACGGTCAGAGAGATGCACCTGAAGGATCAGTTCGGTCAGAAGACAAAGATTCGTTTTGAAAAGGTTCAGGTGAATCAGCCCGTTTCCCAGGCACAGTTTCATTTCGAAATCCCGGCCGGCGTCGATGTCATCGGCCTGGAATCCGGTTTCCCGAACTAAATACAAGTTACTTATCGATGGATTTATTCGAGCAGGAGGGAAAGCCGCATCAGCCACTAGCTGATCGCATGCGGCCTTCTACCCTGGATGAAATCCGTGGCCAGGACCATCTGCTGGGCCAGGGCAAGCCACTACGCCGTGCCATCGAAGAAGATAAGCTCCATTCCATGGTCTTCTGGGGGCCACCAGGTACCGGTAAGACCACGCTAGCCCGACTCATTGCGCATTACTGTGGCGCACAGTTTCTCAGTATCTCTGCTGTTCTGTCCGGGGTTAAGGATATACGTCAGTCGATCGACCAGGCGCGTGAGGCCCAGCAGATGCATGGCCGTCCCACGGTGTTATTTGTGGACGAGGTACATCGCTTTAACAAGGCGCAGCAGGATGCCTTCCTACCCCACGTTGAAGACGGCACCATCTTCTTTATTGGTGCGACCACTGAGAATCCCTCGTTTGAGTTAAACAACGCCCTGTTATCCCGTGTTCGCACCTATGTGCTCAGGCGCATTGAAACCGATGCGATCGAGGCCATACTGCGTCATGCCCTGGAAGACAGCGAGCGAGGCCTGGGTCAGCTGGAACTTAGCATGAGTGATGATGTGATTCACCAGCTAGCGGTAGTTGCCGATGGAGACGCCCGTCGTTCCCTGAACCTGCTTGAGATTGCGGCGGATCTGGCAGAAGAAACCGATCAGGGCAGAGTGATCAGTGAACAGACCCTGACGGATGTAACAAGCCATAGTCTCAGGCGTTTCGATAAGGGTGGAGAACTTTTTTACGATCAGATATCGGCCCTGCACAAGTCGGTCAGGGGCTCCGACCCTGATGCGGCCCTGTACTGGTTTGCCAGGATGCTCGATGGTGGCTGCGATCCACTCTACCTGGCAAGGCGTGTAGTACGCATGGCCAGTGAGGATATTGGTAATGCCGATCCGCGCGCCCTGCCACTCACACTGCAGGCCTGGGACACCTATGAGCGCCTGGGCTCTCCCGAAGGCGAGCTGGCGATTGCGCAGGCAATCGTCTACATGGCCTGTGCGGCCAAGAGTAATGCCGTTTACAGCGCTTTCGGGGCTGCCAGAAAGGATGCCCGGGATCTGGGTACCCTGGAGGTGCCGCTACATCTGCGTAACGCTCCAACACAATTAATGAAAGAACTGGATTACGGTAAGGACTACCGTTATGCGCATGATGAAGAGGATGCCTTCGCTGTGGGCGAGAATTATTTCCCGGAGGAAATGGAGCCGCGACAGTATTACTATCCAGTTGAGCGGGGTCTCGAACTCAAGATCAAGGAGAAGCTGGATTTTTTACGCGACTCCAATCGCAAGGCACGTCAGGAAAAATCCTGAGCTGGTGTTCAGTACTTAAGTCCGTGTAATTTCTCAATCAAGCAGTTATGCTTGGTAAAAAGCATAAAATAATAAACGAGGGGAGTGGTATGACGGCGGCGTTAGATCCCATTATTCTGAATTTTCTCTATGCCTTTATGGGCGGTGTCATGACCCTGTTCTTTATGTGGACCGGGTGCAAAATTTTTAATCATATTGTCTGTTTCAATATCAGTGAAGAACTCGGTAAAGGCAATACGGCTGTAGGCCTGATGCTCGCGGGTATTTTTGTGGGTATCGGCACAGCCATGGGTCTGGTGATTGGCCTCGGCCTGAACTAATGCGCCTTCTTGTAGTACTGTTTGTCATGCTGGGCCATACGGCCTTCGCAGCCGACGCGTCCTCCAGGCTGACAAAAGCGTCAGACTCTTATGACAAGCATTTTCGCAAATATACCAAGCGTTACTTTGGACCGGCATTTAACTGGAAGTGGTTCAAGGCGCAGGGTATCGCCGAGTCGAATCTTAAGCCCGATATTAAAAGCCAGGCCGGTGCGATCGGTGTCATGCAAATCCTTCCTAGTACTTATGCGGAAATAAAGAAAGAGAATCCGCACTTTAAGGATATACGTGATCCGGAGTGGAATATCGCGGCGGGGATTTATTATGACCGCCAGCTGTATCGCAAGTGGCGTGAACCCCTGCCAGATCAGGAGCGCCTGCTACTGGCCTTTGCCAGCTACAACGCGGGATATGTACGTATCAGGCGAGCTTACAGGCGAGCCGAGGCCAAAGAAGGTAATCCTGAAAGCTGGCAGCATATCAAGGGGTTCGTGCCCGGTGAGACCCGCCACTATGTCAGTAAGATTCAGTCCCTGATTGATGCCAGTAATAAAAAGAATTACAGACGGCTGCGTGGTATAGAAAAATACCTGGCGGCTTCCGATGAGAAAAAAGAAATCTAGTTTATTGTTTGGCTTTAGTCAGTAATGACTGATGCAACCATCCATGACGCGCATCACCATCAATGCCGACCATGAGCCATTTTCCAGAGCGATCGAGCTCATAGAGTTTCTGCTCACGTTTTAGTACGAACTGCACGGCATGTTTCTTCCCAGGCCCTTTACGCACATTGGCCTTTTCAGACTTCACAACCCAGGCTTTTTTGCTGATGAGTTGCCAGTCCTGTCCCAGGCCTTCCAGCAGAGGTGTGTACAGGGGGCTGGAGGGCTCTCGGAGCAGGGAGTGGATCAGGCTAACAGCATCCTCACTGTTCTTCCTGGCAGCCTTGAGATACATCTCTGCAGCCTTGGCAGGGCTTTTCTCGGTACCCATACCCTGTTCATACAGTAGGCCGAGGGCGAAGATGGCATCACGATTATCGGCACCGGCTGAGCGGTTCCACCATTCAAAGGCCTTTTCATCATCGATACGCAGGCCGTAGCCATTGTGATACATCCAGCCCAGGGTGTACTGGGCATCAGCATGCCCACGATCGGCCAGGGGTCTCAGGTAACAATAGGCCTCGGCATAATTACCTTCTCGCATACGCTCGATGCCGTAGTCAAAATAGCGATTAACCTGATTATTCTGTGCAGCCTCAAGCAGGCCTGAGAGGAGCAGCAGGGCGATGAAATTAAGAGTAAAAAAACGCATCGCTGGAGGATAGCATGGAAAAAGGGGACCGTTTTACAGGCCCCCTTTAATAGCTTAGTTGCCGTAAACGCCGCGTGCTGCGTCTATGGCCTTGCCTGACTCAATGCCAGCGCCCATGCTCGATAGTACTGCATCAAGTGCGCCCAGGCAGTTCAGTACATTCTTTTCATTGGCGGCATAACCCATCAGTCCGATACGCCAGATCTTGCCAGCCATAGGTCCGAGGCCTGCGCCAATCTCCAGGCTGTAGTCGTTAAGCAGAGTCTTACGCACAGCGGCCTCATCAACACCATCCGGAACGGTGACAGCATTCAGCTGCGGAAGATGGTCGCCTTTCTTAACGAAGAAGCTCAGGCCCATGGCCTCGACCCCGGCCCTGAGGGCGTTGTGATTACGCTCATGTCGTGCCCAGGCATTTTCCAGGCCTTCTTCCTGCAATATGACCAGGGCTTCGTGCAGGGCGTAGAGTGAGTTGATAGGTGCCGTGTGGTGGTAAGCACGAGTGCTGCCGCCACCCCAGTAGCCCATAACCAGATTCAGATCCAGGAACCAGCTCTGTACCTTGTGAGTGCGTGCCTTGATACGCTCGATAGCAGCATCGCTGAAGCTGACGGGTGATAATCCAGGCACACAGGACAGACACTTCTGGGTGCCGGAGTAAATGGCATCAATGCCCCATTCGTCGACTAGTACGGGGGTGCCACCCAGTGAGGTTACGGTATCAACAATGGTCAGGCAGTCATACTTGTGAGCCAGTTCAACCAGGGTTTTCGCATCAGACTGGGCGCCGGTTGAGGTCTCGGCATGTACAAAGGCAACGGTCTTAGCTTCTGTGTGGGCCTTGAGGGCTTCCTCAAGCTTGTCAGGATTGACCACATTGCCCCATTCGTCTTCAACCATGATGGCTGTGGCGCCACAGCGTTCCACGTTTTCTTTCATACGACCACCGAACACACCGTTCTGGCAGACGATCACCTTGTCACCTGGCTCAACCATGTTCACAAAACAGGTTTCCATGCCGGCAGAGCCTGGCGCAGATACAGGCAGGGTCAGTTCGTTTTTGGTCTGGAAGGCATACTGCAACAGCCCTTTGATCTCTTCCATCATGCCGATGAAGACAGGGTCCAGATGGCCAATAGTGGGGCGGGACAGGGCCTCGAGGATACGAGGGTTAACATCAGAAGGGCCTGGGCCCATTAATGTGCGCTGCGGGGGATGAAATGAAGTTTGAGGCATTTTCGGGTCGCTTATTCTTACGAAAAGGCTCAAGTATACGGTTGCTGACAGATTCAGCAACCGCGCAAAATGTAGGCTATCTGGTCCGCGTTACCCTGACCCAGACTTCGGCGTCCTGTTCAGAGCGTTTGGCCCCGGTGGAGAGTATCCCGGATGCCTGCCCATCTGAATGTTCAGAGACGCCTCCGAGGCGGATCCACTCACCCAAAACTCCAGATACCATGGTGTGTATGCCAGCAGTATCAATCTTTCCTCCACCCTGACGTGATAATTGTTCACGTCGTGGATTGATTTCCAGGGTCACACGATCCCCTTGCAGGCGGGGCAGTACCAGAAAGCCATTATGGGTATCTCGGTATTGCAGGCTGTAATGCGTATAGGGGCCGTAGGGGGTATGCCCAACACTACCTGAGGGGTAAGGGATAGACTGACCAATGGTGATGTAGGCGAGCTGTCCTTCCAGCACGCGCAACTGTTGGGTCGTACCACGACTTCCGGTCTGATAATGCTTGCTGGCCTCGGCACGAAGTTCGCTTTCGGAAGGTTCGGTTATATCGATATGACCTTCAATGCCTAGCCTGGCGTTTTCACGAGACATATCTTCGCCGGTACGCACGGTAATCAGCAGGTTCTGTAAAGGGCGGTCGATCTGGTCGAGTAACTGCCGCACCTGTTCCACGGTGTCAGAATCAGCGCGCAGGAATAACAGGTTGCCACGGCCAGAAATGCCATCGTCAGGGGCCAGAAGAGGGCGAATCACCGGGATGAGCTCTTCTGCGCTACGTCCCTGCAGCTCAATGGTTGTCAGGGGGGCAGCCGGGCCGGCCCAGGACAGAAGCGGGCACAGGAGAAGGCCGATGAAGAGCAGGCGATGCATCAAACCCCCAGCCTGCGTGTTTCAATGTCGGTTTCACTGACATGCCAGATTTCTTCGAAATGATCTGCGTAGTTTTTTGCCTGCTTGCGGTCATTAAAGCTTGCCACGGCTTCATACTGGTCTGACATGGGCTGCCGAATGTAAGCGGTGCCGTCAACAATCAGTAGCGCCTCATTTACATCTTCGTAGGGCTTCGGCAGTTTGTGGATATGAATAAAGCTGGTCAG
>Ga0180436_10002842_pt1 | contig 16214 bp, 10 predicted proteins | sample SS_ome_2_FD_132434 | JGI IMG/M metagenome (GOLD analysis project Ga0180436, IMG submission 132434) | Hypersaline lake sediment archaeal communities from the Salton Sea, California, USA - SS_3_S_2 metaG | ecosystem: Environmental > Aquatic > Non-marine Saline and Alkaline > Hypersaline >...
GGATGTCTATGCAGCCCTATACGCCTCTGGATTACTGGATCGTTTGCTAAAACAAGGTATTGAATACGCTTTTATTGCCAATTCCGATAACCTGGGCGCCACGCTAGATGACAGGCTTTTGGGCTACTTTGCGAATCATAACTTTCCGTTCATGATGGAGGTGGCCCAAAGAACGCCCGCAGATCTAAAAGGCGGCCACCTGGCGCGGCACAAAAACGGCAGCTTGATACTGCGTGAAATCGCCCAGTGTCCCGAAGATGAAATCGCTGCTTTTCAGGACATCGAACGCTATCGGTATTTCAACACCAATAGCCTGTGGGTTAATCTCACATATTTAAAATCCCTCTTTGAAGATAAGGGCGCCCTTTATCTGCCCATGATCGTCAATCCCAAAACCGTAAACCCCAGACTGGCAGACAGTCCGGCTGTTTTCCAGATCGAATCTGCCATGGGTGCGGCAATTTCTCTGTTTTCCGGGGCCACTGCGGTCCAGGTGGGTGTCGAGCGATTTATGCCCGTAAAAAAATGCCCGGAACTTCTCAGCATCCGTTCCGATTGTTACCAGTTAACCGACAATTACGAGCTTATCCTCAATCCAGAACGTGATATGCCGGCCCCGCATATCACGCTTGACTCCCGGTATTATGGGCATTTGGATGATTTTAATCAAAGATTTCAATGGATACCGAGTTTGGTGAATTGCAAAAAACTGACCATCCAAGGCAATATATTTTTCGAAAAAAAGGTTGTCATCTCCGGTAATGTGACCATTCGACACGACGACAATGATCCCGCCACAGTTCCTGCTGGAAGCAGAATCGACTCAAATCTAATTGTTTAACCACCACAAATGATATGGACATCTGATCACAAAGCGGATATATTACAAGCACAACACGTCAATGCATACGAACCACAACTCGATCTCAAGCTGATCTAAAGCACTTCTTGCTAACGGCGAAACTTCCTTTTCATTGCTCAGCCCATCGCAATCGGTCCCGATAGTTATTCTCACAATTTGAATTCATGCCACGCTGTATATCTGTCATGTTGTGGACCTGAGCACGACCGCCGCTTATGGTGACATCATTTTCGCACCCCTTGAACTTCAAAATAAAACCATTGGCTATAGCCATGAACAACTCGAGCAAATCATGCAAAATCAGCAACTCGAGTGGGTACCGCTGGTCACGGCGGGGCTTCCGCCGGATGAAATTTCAAAATATGTGGCCATGCATCAGATTGACCTGGTGGTCGCGGCGACCCACGGCCGCAGTGGCCTCAAACGGGTATTTTTGGGCTCAGTTACCGAACGTTTAATGAGATCGCTCGCTTGTCCCTTATTGATCGTCCGGAGTTCGGAAGGTGATGATATGTTGAAAGATGGATCTTCAATATCTTTCAAAAAAATACTGGTCGGATGTGATTTTTCTTCCTTTTCAGATTTGGCTTTTGAATACGGCCTGAGCCTGGCCCAGGATTTTGAATCAGAATTACACCTAATCCACGTCATTGAAACGCCTGTCTACAAAGATATATTAAAGACCAGTGCTGCCGCCGGCAATTCGCCGGAAACCGCTTTGTATGACCAGCTGAATGCCAAGCTTTCTGAAAAGGTACCGGATGAGTCGGCCATATGGTGTCGTCCGAAAACAAGTCTCTTGGCAGGTAGATCCTACGAAGAAATCATTAAATTCGCCGTATTAAATTCCATTGACCTCATAATTTTGGGAATTCGTGGCCGCAACCTTATCGAAGTGCTGCTGACAGGATCCACCACCGACCGGATTGTCCGCCAGGGCCCCTGTCCGGTTTTGTCAGTCTGCCCGATTGCAAAATAAAATCGTGTTCCACGATTTTATGTATGCGTCATTTGTAACCATACGATGGACACCACCACGAGCACACCACCGAAAATTTGTAACATTGCCATGTGCTCACCCAAAAAAATAGCCGCAAAAACCCCGGCAGCAATAGGCTCGAGGGTGGCCGTAATGCTGGCATGGGTTGGTGTGATACGTTTGATACCTTCAAAATAAAGACCGAAAGGCACAATGGTTCCACCCAGACCGATAAACAAAATCCATATCCACTGCTTGAGTGAATAGCTTACCCGAAAGGCTTCCAAGGGCGGAAACAATACATGCCATATCAGCGCGGCAAACAGCATGCCATATAGCACAACCGTCCAAGGTGAGTATTTTTTCATGCCATAGGCGCTGAGAAGCGAATAGGCTGCAAAGGCCACAGCTGCCAATATACCACCAATAATCCCGACACGGTTCAACGAAAGCATCTCAAAATTATAGGCGCCGACGACCAAATAGCTCCCCGCCAGCGTTCCTGCGATAGCAGCCAACGCTTTCGAGCCTATTCGTTGCTGCTGGACCAAAGCGGTATATAAAGCCACAAATACGGGTCCGGTATAATGCAGCAAAATGGCTGCAGCCACATTGATCTTGCTGATGGCGAATAAATAAAAAAACTGGGCCGCACCAATCCCAAAAAAACCGAGACAAATGAAATAGGGCAGATCCGAGAGCGATATTTTAAGCTGTCCCGGATATTTGATGGCCAGCCATAAAATTAAACCCACAAATGCCAGGGATGTTCTGAGTTGAATGAGTTGGTACGCCGTAATGCCAGCGTTAAACAGCGCTTTGGCACAGGCGCCCGAAATTGCAAATAAAATGGCGGCCAACGCCACCAGTAGATAACCGATCCGATTTTCATTTTGGTTGCTCATGAGCTGTTTTTATAAAGATAGAAAAATTCCATCACCTTTTTAACATAGTTGCGGGTTTCTTCAATCGGGGGGATATCTTTATATTTGTCGACCATATTAGGACCCGCGTTATAGGCTGCCAATGCCAAAGGCAACTTGCCGTCAAAACGATCTATCATAGACCTAAAATAGCGGGCACCCCCCATGATGTTTTGTTTGGGATCAAAAGGATCTCCAATATCCAACGATTTGAAATTCTTCGGCATTACCTGCATCAATCCCAGGGCGCCTTTGCGGGACACCGCTTTTGAGTTAAAATTCGATTCGACCCTGATCATGGCTTTTATTAACGAAAAAGATAAACCATAACGGATGGATGCCTCTTTGATAATGGGGTCAAATGCTGTGGTTGCAGCCGAGGGTTTGGGGCGTTCCTTGATATACAATTTATATTGGGACGAGGTGGGTGCGTTGGTAAAATGCAGTACACCCTCGCTGTCAATATACATGAATATATCCGGCCGGACCGGTGCCGCTGTCGCCCCTATGACGCCGGCAATCAGGACCAGCGACATCCATCGAATATTTAGTCTTTTAAAGCAATATACCATATCGTGTTTATTCGGAAAATAGGGCCAACTGGGTTTGGCGATGGCGCCCGGTTTTATTATCTGATGCCCGGTTCATCTGTTTTAATTTTTGTTCCACGTCGGTCACAAAAGGTGAAATGGATTGGATATTGATTTTACCATGGATTTTTCTCTTTTTTACATGGCTTAAATAGAGTTCTTCTTTGGCACGTGTCATGGCCACATAGAACAATCGACGCTCTTCATCAATATCCTGGTAATTATTTTCTTTGGGAATAAATGGAATCATCCCATGCTCACAGCCCACAATAAATACAACCGGAAATTCCAGGCCTTTGGCGGCGTGCATGGTCATCAAACTGACCTTTTCCACCCGGGAATCGTATTGATCTGCATCAGTTTGCAAAGCCATCCTGTTCAAAAATGTCGGCAGGTCGCCATCAAAGGCATAAGCCCGCTGTTTTAACTCTTCCAGTTGCTGAAGCCATTGGGGTTCATCTTTTGCCGGTAGCCCCAAAGTCGTTTGCTCCAATAGGGTTTCAATTGTTTTACCTGGCTTTTCTATAAAAATCCGGGACTGGATATGTGCCAATGCCTGTGCCATGGCCGCCAATTTCCTTTGACTTCTTTTACTTAATTTCGCAATGGGGTAGGTTGTCAGTTTATTTAAGGCCCTATATACATTTAGATGGTGGTGGTAAGCCCAAAATTTCCAGGAGTCAAAGGATTTTTTACCAATGCCGGTTTGCAGATACGGTATAATACGATAGAGATCGCCATAGGATCCGATGCCTGAGAGCATTCTTAGAAACGAGATTGTCGCCTGCACTTGGGGATTATAGTGCTTGTCTTTCTTGACGGCAACCTGAACCGGTATGCCTGCTGTCGATAAGGTATCTGCAATCAATTGGGACTGTCGGGTCGTTCGGTATAAAATAGCAAAATCTGAAAATGTACGCTCTTTATTAGATTCCGTTGGACTGGTTTTCCCAAAATCGATCGAGTAAAACCCCACACCGCCGACCATCGACTCGATCATCTTGCCAATATTCACAGCCTCGTGTTTTTCATTTTTGCATGCGAGGATACCAACTTTTTGGCTTCCTTTATTTTCTGAAATCAGTTGTTGGGTTGGCCTGCGTTTCGGTGCTTTTTGGATCATTTGTTGGGCAACATTCAAAATAGTTTGCGTTGAACGGTAGTTTTGGTGCAACCGGATGCGCTCGGTTCCGTAATAATCCTCATGAAATCGATTAAAATAGCGCACGTGTGATCCGCGAAATCCATAAATCGATTGATCCGGATCACCAATAACACATATCTCTGTTTGCGATTTTGCCAGATTTTTAAGTAAGCGATACTGCCCTGTATTGATATCCTGATATTCATCAACAAAAATATATGGATATTGCCGTTGGATGGCTGTGCGGGCCGTAATGTCGGTTTCAAAATGGTGGACTACATGACCGATCAAGTCCTCAAAATCAACTAAACCGAGTATTTGCAATAGGTGTTGATAGAATCGGAAGCAAGCATTGACAGCCTCTTTTTCGGCGGGTGTGAATCGGCCCAGTTTGCCGGCATCCGCATAGTACTCCTGTTTAATCATGCGGATGGCATCCGCCAACTGTCCATGACGCAAGGGCACATCCATACCGGAATCCATTGCCATGGCTTTGGCATCTTTGATGATCTCCAATTGATCCCGGTCATTGATTACCGATGTGTTTTGACCTTTACTTCCGTCCTGAATCATAGCCAAACAAAAAGAATGAAATGTTGTCACTAGAGGTCGCTTTTTTTCTTGCGGCAATAAGCGTCTCAATCGATCTAGCAATTCTCCGGCGGCCTGATTCGTAAATGTCAAACCCAGAATATTTGCGGCCGCGACTTGTCTATTTTTTATCAGATAAGCGATTCGATGGGTCAGGGTCAGGGTTTTACCCGTACCGGGTCCGGCCACAATTATGATTGCGCGACCTGGATGTTGAACCGCTTTTCTTTGAACGTCATTAAGAATAAGTTGGCTGGTGGAATCGGTCCCTTCTATAGTTTGCTTTTTTGTTTTCTTAAATTTAGTGTTTAAGCTCCCTCTGGGTCGTTTCTGTGTGACCATCGCTGCTGATGGTGCTGCAAACAATCTCTTCTGGGCACTCAATTTCTCCCTTTCCTGACGGGTAAACAATTGAATGGTTCCAAATTGGCCATCAAACCCAGCATCAATGTGGATTTTACTTTTTCGGATCCGATGAATCGCTTCGGCTAGTAAGGGGATATCCGGTTGGTTCAGCTTTTCCAACGGCAATTGGTGTAAAATGTTAAACTCTGATCCTAAGCTTTCCAGGAGATGATGATAGGCCCGCTTAACTTTCTTGGAATTAGGTCCCACGCCCAACAACTCGGAAACGATATCCGCCAGGGGGATGCTGTGATAGAAAGGATGTTTTTTTTCAGGCCCTTGTCCTTCCGGCCGATCAGCCAATTCTTCAACGCGATAAAGCACACCCAACGTCATGGGTTTCTGACACACCGGGCAACGACCCTCGTCTTGAATCGTTTCCCGGGGCCCGGAACGATAGTTACATTTACGGTGTCCATCAAAATGATATTTGCCCTCCTCCGGAAAAAACTCGATGGTGCCGCAAAACTTTCGCGGATCTCCGGTTTTGATCGCCTTTTTTATGGCGTCATAACTTAAATCGGTATCAAAAATATTGGCCTCGCGACCCAGTTTTAGCGGAGAATGGGCATCGGAGTTGGATATTAATGTAAGCCCATCCAAGTTTTTAACCCGCCAATTCATAAGCGGATCCGACGAAAGACCTGTTTCTACCGCAAAAATATGGGACGTCAATTCCTCAAAGCAGGCTTCAATGGTATCAAAACCAGATTTTGAGCCCAACATGGAAAACCAGGGTGTCCAAATATGCGCCGGTACCAGAAAATTTTCTGGAGATGTTTCCAGGCTTATTTCCAGTAAATGTTTGGCATCCAATCCCAAAATCGGTCGGCCATCCGAATGTATATTGCCGATTTTAGCGAGTGTCTGATTGAATTTTTCTACCGACTCAAAAGAAGGAAAGAAGACCAGATTATGATTTTTTCGGGTTTTATCTTTCTTTTTATAGATATTGCTGATTTCGGTGACCAACATGAATCGCAGGGTACTCCGGCAAATGGGAGGGATATGTTGATCAACTCCCTGAGCGATATCCGGTTTGAGTTTGAACAATCCCTGTTCAGCAGGAACCAGTTTTTCTTGAATTTCTGAAAACCAAGCTGGATGAGTTACATCGCCGGTACCCAAAACGGTGATGCCTTTGAGTTGGCCGGCGACATACAGATTTTCCAAATCAAGGTTCTTAGCTGTCGCTCTGGAGTATTTAGAATGTACATGAAAATCGGCAAAAAATTTCATCTTGTGTCGTTTGGCTATTCCAGCTATATGTATTTAATAGTTTTATATTTATACACAATATGTAGTATTGGGTATTGATAAATTGTTCATAATTTTTTATTTATAAACAATATCAAAACAGCGGTTAAAAACAGCCCTGTTTTAGACGTCCTATAAAAACGTTATTGTCATAGGATATTAACAAAAAAAATAATAATATTAATAGATTAAAAACTTATTATATGTCTCAACAACCCTTACTATTAATTATTTTTTTTATAAAGTAGGAAATACTTATGAAGATTACAATTAAAAAAGGCGATATCCTGGCAGTTCTTTCTAAAATCCAAGGTTTGACAAGTCGAAAAAGCAATCTGGCCATAACCGAAAATGCTCTGCTGACAACCACAGATCACGGTATTACGCTGATGGCGACCGATCTTGAAACCGGCATCGAAGGAAGCTATCCAGCTGCGGTGGATAAGTCCGGCGGTATCGCCATTAGTGCCAGGAAGATGTATGAGATTGTCAGGGAATTTCCAAAGGATGAAATCGAAATCAATGAAATTGAGAACAAGTGGATTGAAATCGGGAATGCCGACGTTCAATATCATATTGTCGGTATGGATCCTGAAGAATTTCCCGAAAATCCGCAATTGGATGATATTGAGCTTTTTGAAATGGAGTCTTCTTTTCTGAAGCGGATGATTGAAAAGAGCGCCATGATTAGCGGGGCCACGGATGATAAACGCGCCCATATCACCGGGGTTCTATTTGAAAGAATTGAAAAGGATGATCAAATCAATACCAGAATGGTTTCAACCGATGGTAGTCGACTATCGACCTTTGATTACGCCTTCAACCCGGAAGTTAAAGTCCCTGAGTTTAAAAAAGTGATTATACCCAAAAAAGGCTTGTTGGAAGTCGCCAAGTTTCTTTCATTGGAAGGAATCGTCCAGGTGGGTATTCAAAAAAACTATTTTGTGGTTAAAAAGGAAGCTGAAACCGTAATCATACGGCTTTTGGAAGGTGAATTTCCAGAATATACCGAAATTATTAAAAAAGAAGTCGGAATGGACGTGGCCTTGAACCGTAATGAATTTACCATGATGCTCAAACGCATGTCCATTCTGTCTTCTGAAAACTATAAAGGCGCCGTGTTTGATTTTTCCAATGACCGTATTACCGTTAGTGCCACCAATCCGGAAATTGGGGAATCCAAAGAAGATATGGCTATTGAATACAATCGGGATCCGGTTAAAGTGGCCTTCAATCCCAAATACTTCATTGAAATCCTAAATGCCGTCGAAACTGACAAGGTCATCATTAATATCGTTAATGAAGAGAAGCCCTGTGTCATCGAAGGTGAGAATGATAAAACCTATGTAGGTGTTATCATGCCAATGAGAATCTAATGACAGCAAAATACGACGAATCGAGTATAAATGTTTTGGAGGGGCTTGAACCTGTCCGTTTGAGACCCTCCATGTATATCGGCAATGTGGATGTCGCCGGTTTACATCACCTGGTTTACGAGGTCGTGGATAATAGTATCGACGAAGCCATGGCTGGGTACTGTAAGAATATCAAAGTGACGATTCACGCTGATAATAGTGTCAGTGTGGAAGATGATGGTCGCGGTATACCGGTCGGGATCCATAAAACCGAAAAAATTCCGGCGGTTGAAGTGGTGCTGACCAAGCTACATGCCGGCGGGAAATTCGATAATGATTCCTATAAGGTATCGGGCGGCCTCCACGGGGTGGGGGTATCGGTAGTGAATGCCCTCTCCGCATTTTTAGAAGTGGAAGTATATTCGGATAAAAAGGTCTACTACCAAACCTATGAGAGGGGAAATAAGACCAGTGAGTTGAAGGAGATCGGTAAAACCCGCAAACGCGGTACCAAAATCCATTTTTCTCCGGACCCCGAAATTTTTAATACAGTGGAGTTCAGTTATAATATTTTGGTCAGGCGGATTCGAGAGTTGGCTTTTTTAAATAAAGGCATCCGGATCAAGATTGCCGATGAAAGATCGGAAGAAGAAAATGAATTCATGTATAAGGGCGGTATTGTATCTTTTGTGGAATATATCAATAAGCGCCATACTAGTTTGCACAAACCCATTTTTATCGAAGGTGAAAAATCGGATGTACAGATCGAAGTAGCCATACAATACAATGACACTTTCAAAGAAAAAATATTTTCTTTTGCCAACAATATCAATACGGTTGAGGGAGGCTTCCATTTAATTGGTTTTAAGGCAGCGCTGACGCGGACACTCAATCAGTATCTATCCAATGGAAATTTACCCAAAAATTTAATTGCTAAAATAAGCGGCGATGATGTGCGCGAAGGCATTACCGCCATTATCAGTGTCCGCATTATGAGTCCGCAATTTGAGGGGCAAACCAAAACCAAGCTCGGCAACAGCGAAGTCAAGGGATTGGTGGAATCCCTGGTCAACGAGAAGTTGAGTACTTTTTTGGAGGAAAACCCCTCCGTGGCCAAGAAAATTATTGCCAAGGCAGTTGATGCGGCTCGGGCACGGGATGCAGCCAAACGCGCCAGGGATCTGGCGCGCAACAAAGGCGCTTTAATTGATTCCTCGTTACCGGGAAAATTGGCCGAATGCCAGGTTTCGGATCCAGCCCTGCGTGAAATATTTTTGGTTGAGGGAGATTCAGCCGGTGGATCCGCCAAGCAGGGCCGGAACCGCAAATTTCAAGCCATATTGCCGTTAAAAGGCAAGATATTGAACGTTGAAAAAGCGCGTTTCGACAAAATATTGCGCAGTGAAGAAATAAAAAATATTATCACGGCCCTGGGAACAGGCGTCGGCCGGGAAGAATATGACATTGAAAAACTGCGTTATCATAAGGTCGTTATTATGACGGATGCCGATGTGGATGGATCCCATATTCGGACATTGTTGTTGACATTCTTTTACCGGCAATTTCCAGAAGTCATCGAAAATGGTTTCCTATATATTGCCCAACCGCCTTTATTGAAAGTCGGTAAAGGTAAAAATGAGATTTATTTAAAAGATGAGCAGGAGTTTAGTGACTACATCCTCAAACGCGCCTGTCAAAAGCGGATTGTAAAATTGGGTGCTGAAAAAGAGACCCTGAACAATCACCGCCTGATGATATTCTTAAGCAATCTGGCCGAATATTACACCATTCTTGCCAATATTGAGAAACGCGGATTTTTTGAAGACCTCACTGAAGTCATTTTAAAAGAAAGCATTATCAATAAGAAATTCCTGCAAGATAAAAATCAAATGCTTTCGTTAAAGAAGGCCTTGGCAGAAAAACAATATGATGCTGTTGACCTAAAATGGAATGACGAACGGGATGTTTACGAACTCACGGTCGAACCGACTCAGGAGTTAAAAATTGAATTGCTGTTAAGCAATCCGTTTTTAACCGATATAGGTCCTATCCTGATTGGTAAAGGCCTCGTATACACAGCCGATTTTCAGAAAGCCCGCATCTTGGCCAAGAAAATATTTAAGCTTGATATGCCCCCGTTTGAAGTCGCTACCGGGGATAAGGATTCCGAGTCAACCTTGATATTTGAAGACAAAAAAACGCTGTATGAGCATATGGTTGAGCAAGGCAAAAAGGGTATCAGTATTCAACGATATAAGGGTTTGGGTGAAATGAATCCCGACCAATTGTGGGAGACCACCATGAATCCCGAAAAACGTACTTTGCTGCAGGTTCGAATCGAGGATGCGGTGGAAACCGATGAAATTTTTACCATCTTGATGGGTGATGAGGTGGAACCAAGAAGAGAGTTTATTCAGAATAATGCTTTGGAGGTTAGCACACTCGATATTTAAAATAAAAAGGTGATTTCGCATTAGCGAAGTCACTTTTTTATTTGGAGGAAGGAACTGCGGGTCATGCCGGCGCCTACGGAATCGTTGAGAATTATTTTGGCAGCGCGTAATTTTTCTAAATTTTGATTGATGGGGAACCCTTGGATGCTGTCCGCAGCAAGTTTACCCCGTTGCAGATCATAGGGAAGCCGTTGCATACAAACCACCGAACAGTTGCCGCGCGTGTGGATGTTGGTAATCATTTTGTTAGACAGATAGTCGACAACATCTTTTTTTAAATCCGATTGACCATTATCCAAAACTTTTTCGAGCGTCATCGGTATCATGGCAAAATTGGCCTGGTGTTCGATCAGTAAATCAAGATCATGAATACTGAGTTGGTTTTGTTGGAGCAAGCCGCTGATATGTTCTTTGGCCCCGCGCGTGGCATAGAGGAAAACGCCCTTTCCATTCATATTGCCAAACACATCGTCTTCGGTGGGAAGCGCCTCAATATAATCGGCAAAACATCCATGGGTCCGCGTGCGCGTGTCCACAATCCCGCGATCGGGTCTTTTAAAATTAAATCCGGAACCGTGTTGAATGGTTATATCTGCTGTCAAATCGTTTCGCAGATAGACACTGACGATGGAAGCAAACTTGCCGGATTGAATGTAAGCCCGAGCAAAATCTTCTAGCAGTTGAGGAGACCTGGACAGTGTCATGATGTCATAGGCAAAAGCATCAATATGGCGATTATAAAAAGCCAGGTTGCTTTTAAACCCTTTGGAACGACGGTCGCCGAAATTTTCCGGAAACATACGAACAGCTAGTTCATGCTGCAATCTGGACGCTGTGGCCGGTACGCGATAATGCAGTTTGCCAAGCTGATTGTCTATGATAATGCCATCTATTTTTTGATCGCCATTTAATTCTACAATGGCCTGCGCGAGTTCAGGTATAAAATCAGAAGACAGGGAACATCGTGATTTTTCGATCTGAATCTGTCCGTTGGAAGGGACACAAGTGGCCGTGGTTTCGAGAGCTGTTGCCAAGGCATCGTCACCAAAAATGATGTTGGAAGTGTCCAGCGGCACAAAGGCCTTGGCCCGATGAATATTTTCAGCCCCCACCACGATGGACACGTCACCTTGTTTTAAATACCCGGACAAAGTTAATATAAACAGCAATTCCACACTGACGTTGTAGCCCGGGCAACCGGCATAAAGATCCAGTGGCGTCGCCTCCGGACATAGATCTTTGATAAGATCGAATGGATATCGGACCAGCGGTCCGGGATCATGCTTATCGTCGCCCACATTGGTTGCGCCGACAATCATTTTTATCTGTTTGGGATCAATGTTCGCTGTGTCCAGCAGGTTTTGAAGCGCGAGAGTTCCAATGCGAACATCATCAGGCGCCACCATTCGCGTGCGGATACCGATACGTTCCTCAATGGTCTTCAAGGTCACCGGAATGTCTCCCTTGAAAAACATACCTTTATTTTCATACATGCTGTTATCGGCCGGGGTACCACCATTCCAGGCACCATATGATTTGATTTCAAGAACGGATCCTTGGGTCACGATTATCTCCAGATGATCGGTTTTTTAGTTGCGAAACGATTAAAAGCGGCGTAGTTGCGTCTCATACAATAGTAAAACACGATTTTATTTTCTAAATTAATCGGACCATTATCATAAAAAAACCTATAATAGAAGACTTTCGATTTTCAATAGATGGTCCTGAGTATTTTGTGCTTGATTCAAAATGAGACAAATGTGATGAATAAGCAAATTAGCAAAAACCGAGCGCAAAATGGCAATGTAAAATTTTTGTAAAATGCAAATTGCAAGGCGTATTGCCTTCGGTCACCGGTGCCGTTTTGCACCAATTGTCAGAAAATAGCATTAAAATTGGTTAGCGGAAATGAGGCTGTTAATGAACATACACAGAGTCAAAGCCAGAGATCTGCCGGACTTATGGTTTCAGGCAGTCCATGATATTCTTGACCATGGTAAGCGGTTTAATATCGATAGAGGATCTTATGCCGGACAAACGCGATTGGAGTATGACTATTTTTTCGGGCATGTTCTGCATCCCTATAGCGAACCGCTCCTGCCGGATATCCCACCGTCTTGCGGTATACCCAACCCGGTTGAGGAGTCTTATATTTATGGTGGCGAAGGATATGAACGATCCTATATCGAATATCTCATGACCGGACATAAAGAACCGGGGGAATCTTATACCTATGGTGAACGTCTGACACGAACGCCCATAACCCGCAGCAAGTTGGATTGGTGGCAAAGCGGTAATGAGGAGATCATCGATAAAAAAGAGGTTGATGGCAAGATCGTATTTGAGGAAAATGGCACGCTTTATTTAAATCAGATTGAGTGGATCATTGATACCTATAAAAAATTTGGTTACCGCAACAATCAGATGGTACTTCAAATCGCGCACCCATCAGACATGACCTTGATTGACCCACCGTGCTTAAGGTCTATCGATACGCGGATACAGGATGATCAGCTAAACTTTTTTGTTTATTTCCGATCGTGGGATCTGTGGGGCGGCTTGCCGGCCAATTTGGCCGGTATCCAAAATCTAAAGAGTTATATGGCATCCGAAATCGGCGTAAAGGACGGTCAAATGGTAGTGGAAAGCAAGGGGTTGCATTTATACGGATATGCCGAGGATTTGGCCAAGCTGCGCTGTTTGCGTGAAGACTAGACAGCGATGTGAACAAGTCGAAGCGTTAATCAGATAACCATTGTAGAAAGAGATGAGGCGAGAATAGTGCTATCGATGTGGTTCGGACTAGAATATGGGCGCTGAAGCAAATAAAGTCATGGTATTGGCCGATGCGGTTTCGCAATTTATGACGAATGAATGCCATATTTCCATCGGTGGGTTCACCATCAACCGGAATCCCATGGCTGCTGTTTATGAAATTATTCGCAGAGGCTTCACAGGTTTACATGTTTACGCCCATTCCAATGGCCAGGGAATTGACGAGCTGGTGGGGGCTGGTTGTGTGGCCAAGCTTGAAATTGCCTATGCCGGTAGTGGACGTTTTGCACCCACCTGTATCCGTTTTAGAAAATCGGTGGAGAACGGTTCCCTTGCGGTTGAAGATTATTCCAACTATCAAATGACATTACGGTTCCTGGCTGGCGCCATGGGCATTCCGTTTATGCCGACCCGATCCGGTCTGGGTTCAAGTATTATCGATACCTGGGGTTTTGATAGGTCCATGCGGGCGTCGGATTCCAGACTCCCGGATAAAAAAATGATTGCTATCGACAATCCCTTTGGTGATTGGGCCGATGCTACCCGGCTGGTCCTGGTACCGGCGATCAACCCGGACGTCACCATAATCCATGTCCAACAAGCTGACCATTATGGAAATTGCCGGATTCATGGCTTAACGTTTGCAGATGTGGAACAGGTCAAAGCCGCAAAGAAGGTCATTGTTACTTGTGAACAATTGGTGACAACCGAGCAGATGAGGGCCCAACCAGACCAAAACCAGATTCCATCTTTTTGTGTCGACGCAATCGTGCCGGTACCCTTTGGCGCTTATCCCACAGCCTGTTTTCAGCATTATGATTACGATCCCGTCTATTTAAATCAATACAAGGAAGCAGCCCAGGACGAAGAGCGTTATAGGGCCTATTTGCAAAAGTATATTTACGGTTCAGATAATCATCAGGCCCTGTTGAAGCGAATGGGCCCAAACCAACTGGCGAACATTAAGGCGGATACACGCACCGGCTATGCGGTTGGACTCGATCGCCGGTAATGACTACTTTCCAGGATATCTGTCCTCTAGGCCAGATATCCTGGAAAGTTTATAAGAAATCGCAGAGAATTAAAAATAAAGTGACATTGGAACAAATGCCGGGCTATAAGCCCGGCATTTCAAAAGATTCAGGCGATTTCTTTACTCTAATCATAAGCCACCGACCTAGTCGGTGGTGAAGAAGATCCACCGCATCGGCGAAGCAACCTTGTTGCTGAGCTGTATAAAAAAAGATAAGGTTCCGATTTCATGCCACCGACAAGGTCGGTGGTCGTTGACTTTATTCGTTCTTGCACAGGACCACGGACTCAACCGTGAGGATTTATTTTTACATTGATTCGGGAATTATTATGTCACACGAATATAGCCTCAGAGAAATGATGGCCATTGCCGCCGCCCGTCAGATCATGGATGGGGATATCGTATTTTGCGGCACCGGCATTTCCATGCTGGCCGCAATGGCGGCCAAGCATATCAGTGCTCCCAATAGCACGATATTTTTTGAGACCGGGGCGATTGACTCAATTCTCGAGGAAGTCCCTCTCGCCGTCGCCGATCCGCGGGTCATGTTTGGGACCGCCGTTAACGGCAGTTTGGCGGACTCCTTTGCAACGATGCAAAATAGGCGTACGGGTCGACGAGTCGTCGGAATTATGGGTGCCGCCCAGATAGACCGTTTCGGCAATTTAAATTCGACCGTTATCGGAGATTATCATCAGCCCAAAGTCAGGTTCTCGGGGAGTGGCGGGGCCTGTGATGTGGCTTCTTTTGTAGGACGTACCATTATATTCATGCAGCACGAAAAAAGAAAATTTGTCCGACAAGTGGATTATTTAACCAGCCCGGGGTGGCTCGACGGTCCCCATCGGCGTGAACAACTCGGCCTGAAACCGGGAGGCCCGTCAGCGGTAATAACCAACATGGCGATGATGGGATTTGATTCCAAAACAAAAGAAATGTTTTTAGAGGGCTTTTTCCCGGGTATTTCACCCGTCAAAATCAAAGAACATATGTCCTTTGACGTGGATGTGTCCCGTGCGGTTGAATTACCAGCTCCCAGCAAAGAGGAGTTGCAAATTTTAAGAGAGGTGTGTGATCCTCAGCGCCTTATTTTGGGCCTATAAAATTTTTGCAGTAAAATGACACCCAGCAAAAGTATTAATCCAATCGCATCCGCCCAATAAGCCGGCCAGAATAGACCCGCGGCAGCCAGCCAGAGTAGGACGGTTTCCAACCAGGTGGCCCGACGCAAAAAATATCTTTCCAATCCGGAGGCAAAAGCCACCAATCCCAGGGTCGTGACGACCATGGTCAGCATCACCTCCCAATTGAATAGATCATAATTTGGGCCAATGCCCAGCAGGGGACGGTAGGCCATAATGATTGGGATAATATAAAGGCCTTTTGCCAGTTTCCAGGACGTAAAAGCCGTTTGCATGGGATTGGCCCCGGCAACTCCGGCCCCGGCAAAGCTGGCCAGACTAACCGGGGGGGTGACATTGGCGTCCTGGGAATACCAGAACACAATCATATGTGAAACCATTATGGGTACGCCCATGTCCAAAAGCGCCGGTCCGGCCAGAGTGGCCAGAACAATATAGCTGGCCGTTACGGGCAAGCCCATACCCAATACCAAGGAAGCACCACCGATTAACAGGATTGCCAGGACTTTGATGCCGAAACTGAGATCCAATACCAGACTGGAAAATTTTAGTCCCATGCCGGTAAGCGTGACCATACCCACGATAATGCCGGCGGCGGCACAAGCCACTGAAACCATCACAGCGCTTTTGGCTCCCTTTTCCAAGGCACCGATTACGGTTTTAAACTCCCGCAGACAAAAAGCGGCCAAAGACTCTCGATTGGCA
>Ga0180436_10002843_pt1 | contig 16214 bp, 13 predicted proteins | sample SS_ome_2_FD_132434 | JGI IMG/M metagenome (GOLD analysis project Ga0180436, IMG submission 132434) | Hypersaline lake sediment archaeal communities from the Salton Sea, California, USA - SS_3_S_2 metaG | ecosystem: Environmental > Aquatic > Non-marine Saline and Alkaline > Hypersaline >...
CCGCTCAGTCCTGCTAAAATTCCAAACAAGGCAACATAAAGAATTTCACGTTTTAGTTGAGGTGTCAGGCTCTCCAGGTTTGGTTGAAGAGAAAATTCACCTTTGCGAATTAAATATACAGCAATAATGACGGGTGGTATTAGGTTTGCAAAGACATACGATATTACATAGAGATTAAAGTTAATCCATTCTAAATAGAAGAAAATAATTAGCGATAAATTAATTATGCGAAGAAAAAACTCTTTTAAAAATGTACCCAATACCGCATTTAAAAGCATTTTGTTGTAAGTGTCTAAAATACTGAAAGATACAGTGGATAATATCAATGGTATGACAAAGAGATAATACCGGACTAAAAGGGGAGAACTGTCTTGTTTGGTAGCAATAATGGAGGTTTTGAAAAAATATGCAATCAGTGAGATAACAAAAAAACCAATGGCCCCAATTGTCAGAGCAAGAAACAAAAAGCCGTTATGGCTTTTCCCCTTGTTGCGAAAAAATGGGAAAAGACGATTGGTGACGCTGTTTATCCCCAGGGTTGCCACTTGTCCAAGAATGATGGAAATGGCGATGAGAACCTGGGTAAGTCCTACCTGTTCGGTAGAAAAGATTTTGGGAGATAGCAGTCCGATATTTAAAAAGCCGATAACAATACCAATATAAGACCAAATGGTTCCCTTTATGGCTTGTTTTTGAATAACTCCCATGTGTTTTACGTAAAATAATTTATTTTTGTGTTCAGCAAAAATAAGAAATCCATTACTTCATCCGTCATATCTGGAAATAATGATTGAAAATAACTTTTCCCGGAAAGCACTTCCCTATTTAACTGCACTCATTCTTTTTATTGTTTTGTCATTTGCCTATTTTACTCCTCTTCTCGAAGGGAAAAGAGTAAAAACGCATGATAATGCCACTTTTAAAGGAGGAGCACAGGAAATTGTCGACTTTCGGGAACAAACAGGGCAGGAAGCGTTATGGACCAATCGGATGTTTGGGGGAATGCCTGCTTATCTGATTTCCACCCGGTTTCCGGGGAATCTGATTAAAAAAGTCGATCAGGGTTTAAGATTTGCTCCTGCTCCGGCAAGTTATCTGTTTATCTGCCTGGCCGGGTTTTTTATTTTGTTGGTGATCTATGGATTGAATCCCTGGATAAGTATGGTGGGGGCGGTTGCTTTCTCCTTTTCATCCTACTTTTTTATTATCATCGCAGCCGGACACAACACCAAGACCGTTGCAATTGCCTATATGGCTTTTATTATATCCGGAATCATCCTTGGTTTTCGGGGGAAAAGATTGTGGGGAGGAGTGTTGCTTGGGCTGGGCCTGGCACTTCAACTCTCTGCTAATCACCTTCAGATTACATATTATACTTTATTATTGGTCATTGTTTTTGGTGTGGTAGAACTGATCTTCGCAATTAAAAATAACCTGTTGGCTGATTTTTTTAAAACGGTTGGGGTATTGATGATTTTTGCATTGTTAGGAGCGGGTACTAACTACGCAAGATTAAAAACCACTGCCGAATATGGCAAATACTCCATTCGGGGAAAATCAGAATTGAGCGTTGACAAGGAGAATAAAACTTCGGGATTGGATAAAGACTATGCCACACAATGGAGCTATGGGAAGATGGAAACTTTTACGTTGATGATCCCCAATTTTCATGGCGGGGCATCGGGGGGGGAGTTGTCTAAAGATTCTGAAACCTATCAGGTTTTAAAGGAAAACAGGGTTCCAAATGCAAATAAAATTATCAAACAACTCCCTTTGTATTGGGGGCCTCAGCCATTTACCTCAGGCCCGGTTTATGTTGGGGCAATTATCTGTTTCCTTTTCGTTCTGGGATTGTTCCTGGTTAAAGGGCCCGAGAAATGGTGGTTGCTTGCGGCTACCGTTTTATCCGTTATGCTGGCATGGGGAAAGAACTTTATGCCTCTGACGGACTTTTTTCTCGACTATGTGCCGGGTTACAATAAATTTCGTACGGTTTCAATGACCCTGGTAATTGCAGAGATGACAATGCCGTTATTGGGATTTCTGGCTTTAAAAAAGATTTTTAATGACGAACTTTCGATTGCAGAATTCCGGAAAGGATTAAAATGGGCGTTGGGAATTACAGGTGGACTAGCCCTTTTGTTTGCTCTCATTCCAGGCATTGCCGGTGATTTTAGTTCCCCTGCTGATGCTCAATTGCCTCAATGGTTAATTGATCCTTTTCGTGCAGACCGTAGGACGTTGTTAAAATCCGATTCTATTCGTTCGCTAATCTTTATCTTGCTCGCAGCCGGAACTTTGTGGGCTTTTGTAGAAAAAAAAATAAAATTGAATTTAGCCATTCTGGCATTGGGAGTCTTTATTTTGGTTGATATGTGGCCGGTGAACCGTCGTTACCTGAACAACAATAATTTTGTCAGCAAACGCGAGGTGGATGTGCCTTTTAAGCCTGCCAGGGCAGATCAGGAAATTTTAAAAGATCAGGATCCCGATTATCGGGTGTTGAACTTATCGGTGAGCACATTTAATGATGCATCCACTTCTTATTTTCATAAATCGATTGGCGGATATCATGGGGCAAAAATGTGCCGGTACCAGGAATTGATCGATTACCAGATTCAGGGAGAATTACGTGAATTAACCGGAGGTTTGGGCAAAGTTCACAGTCAGGAGGGAGTAGATTCGCTTTTCAGACAACTTGGAGTCTTAAATATGCTGAACACACGGTATGTTATTTTTTCAGGCGACCGGGCTCCATTGTATAATTCAGAGGCATTCGGAAATGTCTGGTTTGCAAGAAATTTCAAATTGGTGAAAAATTCCGATGAGGAGATGCAATTGCTCGGGCAGATCAATCCCCGGGAAACAGCCCTTGTGGATAAGCGATTTGAATCGCTTTTACAGGACATCAATCCGGGAAAAGACTCACTGGCTTCGGTTCAGATGGTAAATTATGCTCCCAATCATTTGGAATATCAGTTTAAAGGGGATAACGACCAATTAGTCGTTTTTTCTGAAATCTATTATCCTAAAGGATGGAATGCTTATTTGGACGGGGAAAAGACAGACTATTTCAGAACAAATTATGTGCTTAGGGGTATGATTGTTCCGGGGGGAGAGCATAAAATTGAATTTAAATTTGAACCAGATTCCTATACCACCGGAAATAATATCTCGCTGGCTAGTTCGCTGATTCTTTTGCTGGCGTTGTCCGGAATTGTTTTCTTTGAAGTGAAGAAATCAAAGCGAAAAGTGTAAACGTATATCAAAATTTAAGGGGATGACAAAAAAGAAAAAACTTCGGAGTTCATATTTTACCACGATATTAACGATTTCATTAGTTCTTTTTATGGTTGGATTGCTGGGATTGCTCTTACTAAATGCACAGCGTCTTTCGGATTATGTAAAAGAGAATATCGGATTTTCGTTGGTTTTGAAAGAGAATGTTCGTGAAGTGGATGTGATTCGCTTGCAGAAAACACTTGATGCGTCCGATTTTGTAAAGAATACCCGTTTTGTCGGCAAAAAAGAAGCCGCTAAAGAGCTGCAGGAAACGCTGGGAGAAGATTTTGTGGAATTCCTGGGTTACAATCCGCTCCAGGCAAGCATTGATGTGAAACTCTTTGCCGCCTACGCCAATCCGGACAGTGTAGCGGTTTTGGAGAAAGATTTTTTGGAAAGCCCATTGATCGATAAAGTTTATTACCAAAAGTCACTGGTGAGCCTGGTTAATGAAAATGTGCGAAAAATCGGATTGGTATTGCTTTTCTTTGCAGCAGTATTATTGATCATCTTTGTGGCATTAATAAATAATACCATCCGGTTAAAAATTTATTCGCAACGGTTTATTATTAACACGATGCAGTTGGTTGGAGCAACTCGTGGTTTTATTAGGGGCCCCTTTGTGAATAAGGGAATGGTAAATGGAGTGATTGGGGCTATTGTGGCCAATATTCTTTTACTTGGATTTATCTACAGTTATCAGAAAGAGTTAAGTACAGTGATCAGTTTTAAAGATGTGGAGTTGATTTCTTTTCTGATGGCATTTGTTTTTATCATGGGAATCTTGATTTCTGCGCTTTCTACTTGTTTTGCAGTGAATCGTTTTCTTAAAATGAAATTTGATGATCTTTTTTATTGATTAGTATCGGAAACGTTCTACTTTTACTCCGCCAAAAAAGATAATTATGACAAAGAAAAATATATCGAACGAAGATAAACAATTTGCACTGGGCAAAGAGAATTACAAATTGCTTGTAATTGGCTTTTTGATCATTGTAATAGGATTTGCATTAATGATTGGCGGAAAAAGCGATGATCCGAATGTTTTTAACGGAGAAGAAATATTTAGTTTCAGGAGAATAACTCTGGCACCGATCATTGTTCTTTTTGGTTTTTTGTTTGAAATCTTTGCCATTATGAAAAAATCTAAATAAGGCTCTAAATATTCACCTTTCCTCATTTAATTTATGAATTGGTTACAAGCTTTTATCCTCGGAATTGTCCAGGGATTAACGGAGTTTTTGCCTGTTAGTTCCAGCGGGCATCTTGAATTGGGGCATGCTATTCTTGGAGTCGAAAATCAGGAGAACCTTCTTTTCGACCTGGTAGTTCACGGGGGAACCGTACTCAGTACAATAATTATTTTCCGGAAAGATATTATCGATATTTTTAAAGGACTCTTTTCGTTCAAACGGAATGAAGAAACCCGTTTTGTCTCCAAGCTTATGCTTTCAGCACTTCCGGTTGGATTCGTGGGGATTTTCTTTAAAGAGGAAGTTGAATCCCTTTTTGGAGGGAATCTGATTTTTGTGGGAAGCATGTTGTTGATTACCGCAACACTTCTCTCTTTTACTTTTTTTGCCAAAACCCGTCATAAGGAGAGCATTTCATATTTGGATACGATCATTATCGGAGTAGCACAGGCTTTTGCCGTACTTCCGGGGATCTCGCGCTCTGGCTCTACCATTGCAACCGGTATTCTTCTCGGGAACAACAAAGGTCGCGTAGCCCGGTTTTCCTTTTTAATGGTGTTGATTCCGATCATAGGTGCGAATCTGCTTGAAATCCTTGGAGGTGAATTTCAGGGTGGGAGTGTGGACGCTTTTCCGCTGGTAACCGGTTTTTTGGCATCTTTTTTATCCGGCTTAGCCGCATGTAAGTGGATGATTGACATTGTGAAAAGGGGGAAGTTAATTTATTTCGCGATTTATTGTGCGGTTGTTGGACTAATTGCTATCTTTGTGGGCTGAACTTACTGATCGTCATTGCGTTTGGTTTTTGTTGTAATGCATTGATGAACAAGCTATTTTGAATGATTGAAGAAGTTAAGCCTTTTGATTTTAAACCCGGAGAGGTCATTCTTATCGATAAAGATTTGGAATGGACCTCTTTTGATGTTGTAAAGAAGATTCGAAATTTCCTTTGGAGTCTTACCCGGATAAAAAAATTGAAAGTAGGTCATGCAGGTACATTGGATCCCATGGCTTCAGGACTTCTCGTTATTTGTACCGGGAAAGCAACCAAACAAATCGAAGAGATACAAGCCGGTGTAAAAGAGTATATTACCACCCTAAAGCTGGGAGCCACAACTCCATCGTTTGATTTGGAAACCGGGGAAGATCAGCAATTCCCGACAGATCACATTACCGAAGAATTTTTTCGCACCACCATTCAGAAATTTATCGGTGAAATCGATCAGGTTCCACCCGTTTATTCCGCTGTTAAAGTAAATGGACAGAGAGCTTATGAGTTTGCCCGGGCAGGAAATCATGTTGAACTCAAATCCAAAAAACTGGTAATTGATGAGTTAGAGGTTCTATGTTTTTCTCCCACTGAAGCAAAGTTGAGGATTGTATGCAGCAAAGGAACTTATATCCGTGCGCTTGCACGTGACATTGGTCTTGCTTTGAAAAGTGGTGCGTATCTTACCTGTTTGCGTCGTACTCAAATAGGACCTTATAATGTTGAAGATGCACTTTCTGTAGCCGATTTTATGAAAAAAGTAGAAGAGGTCGGAACAATTCGGGAAGTTGAGAGTTAATATTTTGCTAATTCCAAATCGTTGAAATAATAAAATCAGAGTTCATTATGAAACTGTCCAAGTTTAAATTTAAATTACCTGATGAAAAAATAGCCCTTCATCCTGCAAAAAATCGCGATGAATCACGTCTGATGGTTTTACATCGGGATTCAGGAAAAATCGAACATCGAATTTTCAAAGATGTGATCGATTATTTCGACGATCAGGATGTGATGGTTTTCAATAATACAAAAGTTTTTCCTGCCCGCCTTTATGGGAATAAGGAAAAGACCGGCGCAGAAATTGAAGTTTTCCTTCTGCGTGAATTAAATCGCGAACAACGCCTGTGGGATGTTTTGGTTGACCCTGCCCGGAAAATCCGAATCGGAAATAAATTATATTTTGGAGAAAATGATGTGTTAGTGGCAGAGGTGATTGATAATACCACTTCACGTGGACGTACCCTTCGTTTTCTTTTCGATGGATCGTATGAGGAATTTAAAGAAACACTGTATAGTTTAGGGGAGACTCCGCTGCCTAAATTTATTAACCGGCCGGTGGAACCTGAAGACGCAGAACGCTACCAGACAATTTATGCAAAACACGAAGGCGCTGTTGCTGCTCCTACCGCAGGATTACACTTTAGTCGGGAGTTATTGAAGCGTTTGGAGATTAAAGGCATTGATTTCACAGAGATTACCTTACATGTTGGTTTGGGTAATTTTCGCACTGTGGATGTGGAGGATCTCACCAAGCATAAAATGGATTCGGAACAAATTGTTATTCCTGATTCTGCAGTTGAAGTTGTAAATAGAGCCAAGTTAAAAAAGAAAAATATTTGCGCGGTTGGAACCACGGTAATGCGTACACTTGAAAGTTCAGTATCAACAAACGGAGAATTGAAACCTTTTGAAGGGTGGACCAATAAATTTATTTTCCCACCTTATGATTTTCGGGTAGCAAATTCGATGATCACAAATTTTCATCTTCCCTATTCTACTCTCTTGATGATGGCAGCTGCTTTTGCCGGATATGACTTCTTGTTTGCTGCATATAAAGAAGCGCTTGAAGAAGGGTATCGTTTTGGAACTTATGGCGATGCAATGTTGATTATTTAAATTGTTTGTTTCAGATAAACTAAAAAAAACCTCATCCTTTCAAGAATGAGGTTTTTTTATCTGAATTCCCGGGGATCAAAATTGATTATTGTTTTCCCAACTGATTCTTTAAAAGCTTTACATTGTTTTCTAACCGTTCAATTTTTTCTTCTTTGTTTGCAAGCTGGTTGCTCATTTTTTCACGCAGACCTTCCGTTTTGTCAAGTTGATTTTGCATGCGGATTAAATCGTTCTCAAGGGATTGAATGCGAAGCTGAAGTTTCTTCATGGTTTCTTTTCTTTTCGAGGTTTGAAAGTTAGCCATAATAAGTTCGTCTTCAACTTTTATTTTTTCGGCAGAGATCGTATTAATCTTCGACTTAAGCCGGTTTATTTCTTTTTCCTGATCTTCAATCTGGGATTTTAACCGCCTTTTTTCAGATTGAAACGCATAAATTTGTTCTTCAATGGAAGCATCCCTGGCGGAAACATTGTTGTTTAAGTCGACGACTTCTTTTGAAAGAGAATCGATATGATCGTCTTTGATTGCATTGCTGCCAAGCAAATTATTTAGCATTTTGTTGTACTCGTTGGTTTTGAATTCAATCTCTTTTCTAAGATCTTTATTCTCATAAGTCAACGCAACCACGCGATGTTCCGCTCTTCTGCGGCCGGCCTCCATGTCGATAAATTTCTTTTTGGAAACACAACCTGAAAAGAGAATTAGAAAAGAGATTATAGTGATAGAGGAAAGTCGTTTAATTCGTATCATAATAAATTGGTTTTTTTAGTATCAAATTATTTAACGAAACTGAAGGTAATTTATTTCAAGTCATGTTTTTACAAGGAAGATTGATTTCGGTTGTAAACATAAAATGTTTAAACCGGTTGTTGAAACAAATTTGATTGTTGGATTTCGGAAAAATAAAAACAATCATTCAGGAATCCAACGTTTTTGTCAGGAAAGATTGTATATTTAGTTTTCTGATTGGAATTACGGAGAGGAATTTTTTAATGATTGTCGATCAGATGATTAAATTTATGGCACAGCAGGAAATATTTCTGTATGAACTCAGTTTTGTATTAAAATTACGTTTCTATGAAAAGCTCTATATTCACTTTGTTCGTCATTTTATTATCCGTTTTATCTCAGGGATTTGCCGTTGAAAAGGGGAGAAATTTCACGCTCACGGGAAAAGTTCTGGAGAAAGAGTCGCGCGAGCCCATTGAATTTGCAAATATTGGCGTAGAGAATACATTTATTGGGACAGCAAGCAATTTGGACGGTTTCTTTGAATTGCGGATCCCTGATCAGGTGGATGCCGAATTTCTTTATGTCTCAGCAATTGGCTATGGAAAGTTGAGGCTGTCCATCGAAGAATTGAAAAAATTGGATTTCATCAATCTTGAAATGATTAAGCAGACTTACTACATTGAGGATGTTCATATCGAAGCGCAATCACGGGAAGCTTACGGGATTTTAAACAAAGCTGCGAAAAAGATTGGGGATAACTATGTCAGGCAGCCTTATTCCGCAAAGGCATATTATAACAACACGGTCGAAGAGGGGAGTGGTGTAGAAATTCGCGAAGCGATTGTTGAGATAAGCGACCGGACAGGATATTATCGCGAAACACCTTCAGAGGCTTTTAAAAACAGGAATTATCAATTTATGGAGGCGAGTCGTAGTTTCGAGGTGGTAAGCCTGGAAGATGGAAGGACACGTATGGATGAGCTGCTTGAGTTCGACATTGTGCGTAATCCTTCCAATATTCTGGAGATTAAATACCTTAATTACTTTGATCTGAAATTGGAAGATCCGGTTTTGATGGGGAAGGATTCGGTTTGGGTGATTGCTTATCATCTTCCTGAGCCTTTATTAAGTGCTACCGGCGATTTTTATGCCACCAGCTATAATGGGAGGATTTATGTGCGAAAAAAAGATTATGCTATCCTTATGAATGAGACCCGGGCGACATCATCGGCCTTTAATCGTTTTGGACGTTCATTAGCCATTGATTTTCCCGATATTGACTACAACCCTGTTGAATTCTATTATGATTTTAAGACCACTTATCGAAATGAAAGCGGCAGATATTGTTTAGACCGGATTATTTCGAACCGGACTAATAAATGGACCGACGCACATGGTGTAGAGCAGAAGCAGATTATTCGCAGCGAACTGATGATTTTGGAGACCAATGTACCCTCTCCTGCTATGATTCATTCGAGAGAGTATATTGAAAACACACCCGCCGACAATGCTTTTTGGAGCCGGTTCGTGAAGCCGGGACGATAAGATCTCCTGCGTGTTTTCCCATGCAACTGTCGGGATTGCCCTTCTAATAACACTATATTGATTATATATTGGCAATTGTTTGCATCACCCTTCGTGGATATCAAAATAGGATAAGATGTTTGACAGGGTGTCATAAATGGTTTTTTACATAAAATATTTTACCTAAAAAGCTGTTTGCCCCCTTAAAAACTGAAGGCAAGGATGGAAAAATTACTTTTTAGTGGAAAAAACTATGGAAAAATGAATATGGTATTGAAAAAATTGTATTTTTGACCCAGAAAAATAAATTTTTACTAATATTTACTCAATTCGAATTTTTAACTATGGCTACTTTCAGATTTGCGGCTTTAGAAAAGCTATTAGCAAGACAGCCTAAGCAAGTTGAGCGTGAGGCTAATTTTGTTTCTGATTACTTTGGAAAACTTGTTTTTAACCGTGAAAAAATGAAAAAGTATCTTCAGAAAGATGCTTATAAAGCGGTTATTGATGCAATAGACAATGGAACTACTATCGACCGCAAAATGGCTGATAGTGTTGCTACGGGAATGAAAGCATGGGCTGTTGAGAATGGTGCAACTCACTATACACACTGGTTTCAGCCTTTGACTGACGGAACAGCAGAAAAGCATGATGCTTTTATCGATTTTACAGAAGGCGGTGTTGTAGAAAGTTTTTCCGGAAAACTTCTTGCTCAGCAGGAACCTGATGCTTCTTCTTTCCCAAGCGGAGGTATTCGTCAAACTTTCGAAGCCCGCGGTTATACTGCTTGGGATGTATCTTCTCCGGCATTTATCGTAGGTACTACGCTTTGTATTCCTACTATCTTCATTTCATACACCGGGGAAGCACTTGACTATAAAACACCATTATTGCGTGCTTTGGCTGCTGTTGATAAAGCTGCAGTGGATGTATGCCAGTACTTCGATAAGAATGTAACAAAAGTACATGCAAACCTTGGTTGGGAGCAAGAGTACTTTTTGATTGATGAATCTTTATATCAAGCTCGTCCTGACCTTTCTTTAACCGGACGTACTTTGATGGGACACTCCTCTGCTAAAGATCAGCAATTGGACGACCACTACTTCAGCTCAATTCCGGAGCGTGTTGGTGCATTCATGAGAGATTTGGAAAATGAATCTTATAAGCTGGGTATCCCTGTAAAAACACGTCACAACGAAGTTGCACCGAACCAATTTGAGCTTGCTCCGATTTATGAAGAAGCAAACCTTGCAAACGACCACAACCAAATGGTTCTCGATTTGATCAATAAAATCGCTCGTCACCATGGTTTCCGCGCTCTTCTTCACGAAAAGCCTTTTGCCGGAATCAACGGTTCCGGAAAACATAACAACTGGTCACTTGCGACGAATACCGGTGTTGTTCTTTACTCTCCGGGTAAAAATCCAAAATCGAACTTGCAGTTTCTTACTTTCGTTGTGAATGCTTTGATGGCGCTTTACAAACATCAGGATCTTTTGCGTGCTTCGATTATGACGGCTGGAAACTCACACCGTTTGGGTGCTAACGAAGCTCCTCCTGCAATTCTTTCTGCATTCCTTGGACGTGAAATCAATGGAATGCTTGATATGATTGAAGCAGAAGTTACCGATAAGAAAATGACTCCGGAAGAAAAAACAAAATTGAAACTGGATATCGGACGTATTCCTGAAATTCTTCTTGATAATACGGATCGTAACCGTACTTCACCTTTTGCTTTCACCGGAAACCGTTTTGAGTTCCGTGCGGTTGGTTCTTCTGCGAACTGTGCTTCTGCAATGATCGCTTTAAATACTGCTGTTGCAGCTCAGTTGAAAGAATTTAAGAAAGATGTTGATACAATTATCGGTGAAAATGGTACGAAGAAAGATGAAGCAATCTTTCAGGTACTTAAGAAATACATCGGTGAATGTAAAGCAATTCGTTTCGACGGAGATGGATATAGCCAGGAGTGGGTTGAAGAAGCTGCCCGCCGCGGTTTAACCAATGTAAGGAGTGTGCCTGGTTCATTAGATGCGTATCTGTCTGAATCTTCAAAAGAACTTTTCTCCAGCATGGGTATTCTTTCGGAAAAAGAGCTTGAAGGTCGTGTAGAGGTTGAGTATGAGAAATACACGAAGAAAATTCAAATCGAAGCGCGTGTGCTTGGCGATCTTGCTCTTAACCACATTGTGCCGGTTGCTATCCGCTATCAATCTGAGCTGGTTGAAAGTGTAAAAGGATTGAAAGAAGTGTTCAGTGGGAATGATTTCGAAGAATTGGCCGGAGCCCGTAAAGAGGTAATCAAGTCAATCAATACTCACATTTCTTCAATCAAAGTTTTGGTGACAGAAATGATTGAGGCTCGTAAGGCTGCAAATGCGATTGAGAATGAGCGTGAAAAAGCATTTGCATACGAAAAAGATGTTGCTCCATACCTGGACAAAGTGCGTTACCATATCGACAAACTTGAGTTGACGGTTGATAACGACATGTGGCCATTGCCAAAATATCGTGAATTATTGTTCAATAGATAATCAAAGGAACGATATCAGTTATCACATAACCCTGCCGGACTATCCGGCAGGGTTTTTTTGGCTATTATCTTTTAATATTGTTTTGGATAATGATTTTCAGAAACCTTCGTTATAGCAATGATTTATTTTCACTTCTTGAAAATGTCATCCTATTGAAAATTCTGAAACGGGAAGGATCGGAAAAAATCAGTACTTTTACGAAAACAATAATGCGATTTTTAATTCTATGAGACATAACTGGCTGATTCTTATTCTTTTAATCTTACCCTTTCTGTTTTTTTCCTGTTCGGTTGAAAAGGATTTGGTAAAGGCAGATAAAGCCTGTCAAAACGGAGAATACACCAAAGCGATTAATGCTTACCAAAGCAGTGTTCGCGGGATTAAAAACCTGGAGAAAAAGACAGAAATAATGTATACCATTGCCGAATGCTACCGGGCGATTGGGAAATATAAGCGTGCCGGGGCATTTTATAAAAATGCGTCAAAGGGTAAATCTCCTGATTCAACTGTTTTTTTGCGATATGGAGACATGTTGCGAGCCGGTCAGAAATATGAAAAAGCCATTGAAGCCTATCAGGCCTTTCTTCAATTTTCTCCCGGAGATCTTTGGGGGATGAATGGGATCCGTTCTTGTGATATCGCTCCCGGGATGCTGGAAAACCCCACGCGCTTTATCGTGCAAAATGAAAAAAGACTGAATAGTTCTGCCAACGATTTTTCCCCCTTTTATGTGGCAGGACGCGATAATGAAGTGATTTTTTCGACCAACCGTGACGAAGTGTCCGGGAGGAAAAAAAGCAAGATTACCGGATTTAAAAACGGAGACTTGTTTGTTTCCCGGTTTGAAAAACAGAAATCGCGATGGGAAAAACCTCATTCTATTGATACGGAAATGCTGGTGAATACCAATGAGGATGAGGGTGCAGGCTCATTAACCCAAAAAGGGGATGAACTTTTTTTTACCCGGTGTCCATATGAAAAGGGGAAAGCGAATGGGGCAATTATTCTTAAATCGGCAGCGAATAGTGGTGTCTGGACGGAGCCGATATCCCTGGGGATTTTTGGGGATACGCTAATAGCTGCCCAACCTGCAATTTCGCCGGATGGAAACCGTCTGATTTTTGTATCCGATAAAATGGGCGGATATGGCGGTAAAGATCTCTGGTTTGTGGAACGATCCGGCGGGAGCTGGGGAAAACCTAAAAACATGGGAGAAATGATTAATACTCCCGGCGATGAGCTATTCCCTTATATTCGCAGCCGGAATGAAATCTATTTCTCTACAAATTTTCGTCCGGGACTGGGGGGGCTTGATATATTTAAAGCGACAAAAGACGAAGATAATATTTGGCAGGTAGAAAATATGGGATCCCCCATAAACTCATCAGCCGATGATTTTGGAATTGTTTTTGCAAAAGATGAGGAACGAATCCATGGAATGTTCTCTTCCAATCGTAAAGGCTCCAGACTGGATGATATCTGGTCATTTATGTTACCGCCTAAGATATTTGAAGTGGTTGGAGAGTTGGTTAATAAGAATTCTGAAAAAAAAGTAGGAAATGCTTATGTAAGAGTTATCGGTACCGATGGAACCATGTTAAAAGTTCGTTCCGATGATGGAACCTTCAAATTTAAATTGCATCCCGAAACCGAATACATTTTTGCGGCTTTCAAACCAGGATTCCTGAATTCAAAATTTACTGCCAGTACAATTGGTTTGGAAGAAAGCAAGACATTTAAGGTGCGTTTTGAGTTGACTCCAATTGATGCTCCCATTCAGGTGGACAATATTTTCTACGATCTTGGGAAATGGGAACTACTGCCTGCCTCCATTTCAGCATTGGATAGTTTGGTGGAAATTCTAAGCCAGAATCCAACCATTACAATTGAGCTGGGAGCGCATACCGATGCCCGGGGGAATGCAGAATTCAACTCTGAGCTATCGCAAAAACGGGCACAATCGGTAGTGGATTATCTGATTGCTGCCGGAGTTTCATTTGAACGACTGGTAGCTAAAGGCTATGGGGAAACTGCACCAAAAAAAGTTTCTAAGCAACAAGCGGAGGAATACGATTTCCTGAATGAGGGAACTGTTCTGACCGAAGAGTTTATTAATAATATACCCCTCGAATCGGAAAGAGAAACGGCTCATCGTTTAAATCGACGGACGGAGTTTAAGGTCATATCAGTTGATTATCGTGAAAAATTCGCCCCTGAAGAGCTGGTAAAAGATGACGAGTAGGTTTTGAGAATGTGCCGGTTAAATAAAAGATATTAACTTTGTAGCCCGATTTGGAGATTCTCTGCCGGTTCGGGCTATTTATTGAAAATAATTGACAAAGAAAACTTCTTATGGGAAGCGAAAGCAGGTACAACATGCGAGGCGTTTCGGCCTCCAAAGAGGATGTTCACAACGCGATTAAAAACATCGATAAAGGGCTGTTTCCTAAAGCCTTTTGTAAGATCGTACCCGATTATGTTGGAGGTGATCAGGAATACTGTAACATTATGCATGCCGATGGTGCCGGAACCAAATCGTCGCTGGCGTATATGTATTGGAAAGAAACCGGCGATCTTTCAGTTTGGAAAGGCATTGCCCAGGATGCATTGATTATGAACATCGATGATCTGTTGTGCGTTGGAGCCACCGATAATATATTATTGTCATCAACCATTGGAAGAAACAAGAATAAAATTCCCGGAGAGGTGATTTCTGCCATTATCAGCGGTACCGATGAACTTTGTGCCGAACTTAGCGGGATGGGAGTGAATATTTACCCTACCGGAGGGGAAACGGCCGATGTGGGCGATCTGGTTCGTACCATTATTGTTGACTCAACGGTTACCTGCAGAATGAAACGCGAGGATGTGATTTCCGCGGATAACATTCGTCCGGGCGATGTAATTATTGGTTTGAGCTCATCAGGTCAGGCAACCTATGAAAAAGAATACAACGGCGGAATGGGAAGTAACGGACTGACCTCAGCGCGTCATGATGTATTTGCAAAATATCTGGCTGAAAAATTTCCTGAAAGTTTCGATCCTGAAGTTCCTTCCGAACTGGTTTATTCCGGAGGATGCAAATTAACCGGTCCGGTTGAAGGAGTTGATATCGATGCCGGGAAACTGGTGCTCTCTCCTACCCGTACTTATGCGCCAATTGTTAAAAAGATTCTTGATACATACCGGAAAGAAATTCATGGAATGATTCATTGTTCAGGCGGAGCTCAAACGAAAGTGCTTCACTTTGTTGATAATGTTCATGTGATAAAAAATAACCTGTTCCCCGTTCCCCCGCTCTTTAAACTGATTCAGGAACAGAGTCGTACGAACTGGCACGAGATGTACAAAGTATTTAACATGGGCCATCGTTTTGAGATTTATACCTCCCCTGAATTTGCGGATGATATCATTGCAATCAGCAAAGAGTTCAATGTTGATGCTCAAATCATTGGTCGTGTTGAAGAAGCGGAAGGCAAAAGACTGACCATTGAATCTGAATTCGGGAAGTCTGAATATTGATTGAATTTAAGGGAGAAAGTTTTTTCTTCTGCAAAATATGGAAAAGCCACGAAGAATTTGCTGTTCTTTGTGGCTTTTCCTTTTGGTTAAATTTTTATTAGGGCTGAAGAATAATTTTAATGGATTTACTCTCTCCGGCGGTTGAAAGTCTGGCAATAAAAACGCCGGAAAGGCCGGTTACGATCTGGTTATAGTTTCCGGAAAACTGCTTGCTGAGAACCTTTACTCCGGTTAAATTATACAACTCCAGTGTGGAATGATGGTATTTCCCTGTAGTGATAAATAGTGTTTTTCTGTTTGTCCTGATTTGAAGATCAGAAGCAAGAATATTGCCGGTGTTGACAGCAAGATTGGTAAATACTAATTTCAATGGAATTTCTTCACCCTTTGCTCCGGTAATGGTTCCTTTTTCATTCAACAAGTTGAACCGGAAACCGGAACGTACATCAACCAGGCAAACAGGGAGTGACGGATCCCAGTTTTCGATTTCCTGTTGTAAAGCGATTTCATAAACTCCATTCTCAGGACTTAAAATGCCAAGATCGATCACTGTTTCTTCATCGATGTTGGGTAACGAATTAATCGAAAGCGGCAGATTCGAATTATCCAGGGAGTAGAGTTCCGGGAAAGTCGGGGAAGGATGGAATTTCTTATAAGCATCAAAATCCCCGTCAAAGTTCTCTGTCGCTCTGGAATCAGTCAGAATAACCGTCTCATCACCATTTCCGTTCTCATCTTTTACAGCAATCCGGATTGTGGAC
>Ga0180436_10002844_pt1 | contig 16208 bp, 10 predicted proteins | sample SS_ome_2_FD_132434 | JGI IMG/M metagenome (GOLD analysis project Ga0180436, IMG submission 132434) | Hypersaline lake sediment archaeal communities from the Salton Sea, California, USA - SS_3_S_2 metaG | ecosystem: Environmental > Aquatic > Non-marine Saline and Alkaline > Hypersaline >...
GCCTACGACTTGGGTATCACCGGCGCGATCAAGGTTGCGCACGCCGCCGAGGGCTTTGGGCTCGATGTGGAGATCCACTCCCCCGGTCCGGCGTCACGTCACGTGATGGCGTCGGTGCGCAACGCCAACTACTACGAGCTAGGGCTTGTTCACCCCATCGCGCCGCACACCTCCCCGCCGGTCTACACCAACTACAGCGATGCGTTGGACGCTATCGACGAAGACGGTTGTGTGCCAACGCCCACGGGGCCAGGTCTCGGTGTGGAGATCGACTGGGATTGCATGGCGGCGCATAAAGTTGGTGTTCAAGCCTACCCCTAGTTGCTGGTAATTGGCCGAGGTGACAATGTCCTCCTATGGCTGGAGCAACAGTAGCTGCCTGTGGATGAGCCGGGGAAACCAAGACTGTGAACGGGCGGCCCTCCCTAGGAAGGGAATCGTCACAGCAGGCCGCACGCATCGCGCCGGACGCTGTTGAGCGTGTCACTCCGAACGCGTGCTGGGACCACCCACACCGGTTCCGGAGACCAGCGAGGGCACCTGTGTCCCGCCGTCCCGCGTTCGCAGTACAGGACCCTTTCTGTTCTTGTCTGTTATCGGCGGACCTCGCCTCGATCGGACAAGATCCAGCCTGCACCAGCGAGCCCTCCATCTCAGAGGGCTCGCTGCGCGTGGAGGGGACTGGCTTGGTCCATGCGCCAGGGCGAGAGGCCCCGTCTTGGCTAGGTTCCGGCTCGCGGCGGTTCAGTCTATTCGCTGACCACCCTCACCGTGCCCAACCGCAGGTACTCGTTGGCCAGCCGCCCGTGGTTGCCCAACTTGACCACGGCGGTCAGGTCGTCCCCGTCCGGAGCGACGAGGGCGATATCCGCGTAGTACTCGCCGGGAGTCACGTCACCCAGCTCCCAGGTGTAGGACGCTGTGCAGGTCTCGCCCTGGAGCCACGTGCGGGCATCAGAATCCGTCGCGACGTCGCAGTAGGCCGGTTTGCCCTCGCCGGCTTTGGTCAGGGACAGCGCCAGACGGTAGGCGCGGTGTACCTTGTCCACGCCGCGATTCTCAATCTGGATCTCCAGCGTGTTCGCCGCACCGGCGACCAGCGGGGCTGGTACCTTCACCTGTTTGACGATGAACCAGTAGCCCACCTTGTTCGCCCAGGTGTCCACCCAATCCGTGCCCAGGTTGTTGACGAAGTCCCGGGGATAGTGGTGGATGCCCGCGTACGCGACGGGTGAGGTGGGACAGGTCAGTGTGGCTTCCAGGTCCTCCTTGACCATCTGCCACGGGATGTTGGGCGAGTCCACGCGGCCCTGCCACTCACGCACGTGACGCGACTCCATGATGTTGGGGCGGTCCAGTCGTGCTCGGCGCATGCACGGGAATGAGTAGGGATCCCAGCGATAGGGGCTGTCGTCGCGCATCCACGCGCCGCGCTCTTCCACAGCCCAGTCACAGGCTTCCTGGCCCATATCGTCGTTGGCGACGAGTTGGCAGTTGGGAAAGGCCTCCTCCAGGATCTTCCAGTGGGTCTTGAAGGCCTCGAGGGCATACTCCTGGTGGTGCCCCTCGCCCCAACGGCCAAGGGAGCCCAGGTCGACATAGCTGATGTCGTCGCGGTCGCCGTAGCGCTCGCCCAGCGCGTTCATGAAGTTGGCCAGCTTCTCCAGGTAGACCGGATCATCGACGATGGGACGCCATTCGTTGTCGTAGACGAACTCACCCTCCGCCCCGGCCTCCTCGACCCACTGCGGGACCCCGTACTTGCGGTCGCACGGGGTGGGCCCCCAGTAGCCGTAGTTGGCGACGCGAAAGCTGAAGGTGCGACCTGTACCCTCGAATCGATCGATGACGCTGTCGAACCATGACCAGTCGTAGATGCCCTCGCCCTCGGCCTCGAAGCAGGACCAAGAGATGCGGGTGTAGATGTCGCTGACAGGCACGTCGTCCAGCGTGTCGCCCTCGACAGTCACTTCAGCCAAGTACTCAGGATAGTCTCCGCCGCGGCAGCGGTTGCCCTCGGCCTCGTACGCGATCCAGCCCTTGTCGGGATTGATGAGGACCTCGTCGGACTCCGTGGGGAAGAACGTGACCACGCCGTCGCCTTGGACCGGCCGGGTTGCCGGCGGCGGGCCGGGCGGCTCCGGAGCGGGCACAGCATCTGTGTAGGCGATGGTGGGGTCCCAGAGGGTGGAGTCGCCCTCGGCGGTGCCCTCGTTCATGTTGACCACGAAACGTACCTGGTCACCGGCGTTGACCTGGACCCTGAAGTCGTGGTCGACGCCGTCAGCGTCATCGAAAGCCAGGGTGACCCACGCATCGGTCATGGACCCGCCGGGGGGCCAGATCTTGGCATGGTTCCTGGTGATGCGGAGCCGGACACCGTCACCGCGTGTGACAATCTGCTTGGCCACCTGGCCGGTGATGCGGACTGTGCCGGCGTGCGGGGCATCCCAGCGCAACACGGCATCGTGTGCACGATTGTTGACCAGGCCCGGGCACATAACGCCAGGTCCGATGTAGGGGGCATCGATGTCGGCGGCTTCCTGCCACCGACCGTTAGCCCAGAGCAACCGTAGATTCATCGGTCGCTCGTAGATCCATTGGTTCACGCCCTGCGCCTTCGAGAACCCCTCTGAAGCTATCCAGCTTTCCGTCCCCATACCGGTTACCCCTCCTTTGAGCTGTTGTTGATCCGCCAGTGAATCTCGGACTTGAGCATATAGTGGTCGTCCTGTTGCTGCTTGAGCATGCCCAGGGTCGTTCCCTCACCCTCGATGCCCTTCCACTTCTCGGTGCCCTGCAAGAGCCGGAATCGCCCTGGCCCCTCGGCATAGCGCCAGGAGATGATCATTCAGGTGGTGTCACCGTCGGGGTCGGTCATCTCACAGAGGGCGACGTCGCCCAGCGTGGTGCCGTGGGAGAGGAAGGTCGCTTGGTGCCACGGGCCGTCCGGGTTCTCGCTGACCATCACCCCTTCCTGAGTGTTGTCCACCCATGTCACGCCGGTCTTGAGGGTCTTGGTGGCCTGAGTGACGTGGGGGCGAGAGAAGATGTAGCCTGTGTCGGTTCCGCTCTGCTGGCTGTCTGACATCGTTTGGCTCCTTCGTGTGTGGCAAGTATTGTGAGCTCAACCCCGCCGCGTCCGAGGTCTACTTGATGGGCGCCTTCCGGTCCTGCCGTGCGGGCGCACGCTTGCCTGTGCCAGCACCCGGAAGGTGCCCAGTTCGGACCATGACTCTGTCCAGGTGTTGAGCGTCGCATCGAGGCCGCCGTATCCGTCCTCATGGTCGCGCAGGGCCTGCTCCCGCAAGGGTTCGGTATCCCACAGGTCGACCACGGCGTACCGGCGCGGCTCCGCGGTGTCGCGCAGCACCGTCGTGCCCCGGTAGCCGTCACAGTCAGAGAAGAGCTTGCTCCAGGCCCCGCCAGGGCCGAAGATTAGCTCGAACTGACCGCGGTGCTCCCGCTTGACGACGCACTCCCAGACGACCTGGATCATGGGTGGGCCTCCTGCCCGGCGGTGACTGTAGACCTGTCCTGATGGGTGTCAACGATCGCGAGGCCCGGGAGCAGAGATGCTTGAGGAGGGCAGGGCGAAGTGCGCTTTTTGCGAGATCTGGTACCCTCACTGCGCTGCCATCTTCCTCAAATCAACTGGTGAGTCATGCAAGGAAAGCGAAGCGTGATGTACTACCTCTCAGCGTTGGTTGCCATCGTCGGTGCCGTTGGGTACCAGTACTTCGTCAAACGCGTACCGGGTGAGATCAACCCGGTCGTCTCGGTTCTGGTTCAGTATGTCGCGGTCCTTGTGTTCGGTTTCGGATTGTTGCTGTTCTTCCGCCCCGAGAGCGGGCTCAGCGCGCAGCTGCGACAGATCACGTGGGTGCAGGTCGCGCTGGCAGTCACGGTACTGCTGATCGAGCTCGGCTTCCTGATGATGTACCGGTCGGGCTGGAATCTCAGCACGGGCAACGTCATCACCGGTGTGGTTGTCAATATCGTGCTGGTCGGGCTGGGGGTGGGGCTGCTGGACGAGAAGGTCACACCGGTGAACGCGGTGGGCATCGTCCTGTCCATCCTGGGCGTGGCCCTGATCAGCTACCAGTCCTGAGATTACTCTAGCAAAGGGGAGACACATGCCCAAGATCGCGTTTGTCGGCGCAGGAAGCTTCGTCTTCGCCCGCAGGTTGGTGACCGACCTCCTCACTTGGCCGTCTCTGCAGGGCTCGGTGATCGCCTTGATGGACCTCAACGAAGAGAAGCTCGGGACGATGACTGCCCTTGCGCGGAGGATGGTCACCCAAGCAGGCACTGGGGCGCAGATTGTGTCGACCACCGACCTGCGCGAGGCATTGGACGGGGCGGACTATGTCGCCGTCTCGATCCGCGTCGGTAGTGACCGTCACAATGTCGAGATCCCGATGCGCTATGGCATCGATCAGGCCATCGGCGACACCGCCGGCCCTGGTGGCGTCTTCTACTTCCTGCGCAATGCGCCGGCCCTGCTCGACATCGCGCGGACGATGCAGGAGGTTTGCCCTGGCGCACTGATGCTCAACTACACCAACCCGATGGTCATGCTCTCGTGGGCCGTGACGGCCGCGACGGACATCGCCTACGTGGGCCTCTGCCACTCGGTTCAGGGGACGGCGATGCACCTGGCCGAGTACATCGGTGCTCCTTTCGACGAGGTGTCCTATTGGACCGCAGGGATCAACCACATGGCGTGGTACCTCAAGTTCCTCTGGAATGGCCAGGACGCCTATCCCCTGCTGTGGAAGGCGATGGAGGATCCAGAGATCTACAAGCAGGACATCGTCAGGTGGGAGGTGATGAAGCACTTTGGGGCGTTCGTCACCGAGTCCTCGGTCCATATGTCGGAGTACGTTCCCTACTTCAGGCGGACGCCTGAGCTCGTCGACCGCCACACGGACGAGGCAATGTGGGCTGTGCCGCCGAAGGGGACTACCCGGGAGCAGCGTCGTGCTATGTGGCGGGAGCGCCGGCGGCAGCAGGAGGAGGAAAACCAGCAATTGGCCTTCGGGGACGGGCCGATCCCGATCGAGCGGAGCCACGAGTACTTCAGCCGTATCCTCAATGCCGTCGAGACCAATGCGCCCTATGTGTTCAACGGAAACGTGCCCAACACGGACCTGATCACCAATCTGCCGGGCACCACCGGCGGTCGCACTGCGGTCGTTGAGGTCCCCATAATGGTGGACGGCTGCGGGCTGCATCCCTGCCACGTGGGCAATCTGCCGCCCGCACTCGCGGCACTGAATCGCAGCAACCTGGTCGTGGAGGAGCTGGCGGTCAAAGGCTATCTGGAGAAGGACCGTGAGTCCATCTACCGTGCAGTCCAGCTCGACCCACTGACGGCGAGTCTGCTGTCCCTGGCCGAGATCCGGGAGATGGTGACCGAGATGTTCGCGGCGCACGAGGCTTACATCGACTTCTAGGTTGTTGGGCGCAGAGCCAATCTGAGCGGCTGAGAACGAGGAGCCACATGGACGAGCTGGTCGGCACGTTGCTGGATCACTTCCAGGTTACCGAGCTGCTGGGGCGTGGCGGAATGGGTGCGGTGTACAAGGCCCGCGACGTGCGCCTCCAGCGCGATGTCGCGCTGAAGGTGATGCATCCACACATCGCGGAGCAAGGCGACTTCAAGGCGCGGTTCCTCCAAGAAGCGCGTAGCGCCGCCAAGCTCGACCATCCGGGCATCGTGCGCGTCCACTACTTCGGCCAGGTCGAGGCGCTGCTCTACATCGTGATGCAGTACATCCCCGGCGCGAATCTTCGGGAGATGCTCGAGGACCTGAAGGAAGCGGGCAACTGGGTGCCTCTGGACGAGGCGGTCCGGCTGGTGCGTGAGGTGAGTCTGGCGCTGGACTACGCGCACAAGCGCGGTGTACTGCACCGCGACATCAAGCCCAAGAACATCATGATCGAGCCCGAGGCCGGAAGCGGGCTGCCCTACCGCCCGGTCATCACAGACCTGGGGCTAGCGAAGCTCGCCGGCAGCGACTTCGTGACACGGGCGGGGAGCTCGATGGGCACGCCGGCCTATATGTCACCGGAGCAGGCGACCGGGCAGGATACCGACGCGCGGAGCGATGTCTACTCGTTGGGCATCCTGCTCTACGAACTCAGCACAGGCCGCGTGCCCTTCCCGGCGAAGACGATCACCGAGGCAATCCGCTACCACACACGTGAGGCGCCGCCCTCGCCCCGGTCCATCCGTCCGGATTTGCCGCGGGCACTCGAGACGGTCATCCTGCGGACCCTGGAAAAGGCGCCGGGGCAGCGGTACGCGGACGCCGCCGTGCTGGCCCAGGCTTTGAGCGGCGTGACGGACGCGGTCACTGAGGTGGCTTCCGTGCCGGGGTCACAGGCACGTGCAGTCAGCCTGATGACGCAGTATCAGGAGAGCCTCGCCCTGCCACGGGGAGCCTCAGTCCTCGCTGAGTTTGATACCCCAACTGACGCAGCACAGGATGCGATTCAGGTCCTGGTCGACGGCAAGACGGTGGCCACGTTACCCGTCGCTCCGGGCGTGACCACCATCGGGCGGATGGAGGACAACGACATCGTGCTCGACGATTCGCGAGCTTCCCGGCACCACGCTCAGGTCGAGTTCGACGGTAGTACGTTCCGAGTGGTGGATCTGGACAGCAGCAACGGCACCTTCTTGGCCAACGCGAAGCTGCTGCCGGGCGTGGCCGAGCTGTGGACGCCAGACAAGGCGATGCGTATTGGTGGGACCTGGCTGCACCTGGCACGTGCGGATCAGCCTGTCTCCTCCCCGCTGGGCGGCCCGCGGACTGCCGCGCCCGGCACGCCCGTGCGTCCGTCGGACATGGCCGGCCTCCAGGGCGTGGTCAGTTCCGGGCTCGGCGGTGTCGGCATACTCATTGAGAGCGCGCAGCTCACTGTCGCGCCGGGATCCAGCGTACCGGTACAGGTCCAGGTGTTCAACCAGGGAGCGCTGGTCGATCACTATGCGGTCGCGGTCGAGGGCGTGCCCTCGGATTGGGTGACGCTGCCGGCGGAGCTGATCCGCCTGCTCCCTGGCGAGCAAGCGCGGACGACGCTGGCAATCCATCCGCCGCGCGCACCCGAGGCCCGGTCCGGTGAACACCCCCTCACCGTTCGGGTGACCAGCGAGAGCGACCCGGACAAGCAGGCCAGGATGGCTCTGTCGCTGACTCTCTCGGCCTATCATCTGGCCGATTTGGGCCTGCGCCCTACGCGGCAGCGTGGCATTTCGTCGGGAACCTACACGGTCGAGGTGCGCAACAGGTGCAACACGCATCTGACGGCCCGCCTCGAGGCGCGCGACGCGGAGGACGGCTGTCGGTTTGACCTCGTTCCTCCGGTTCTCGCCGTGGCACCGGGTGAGCGTCTGGTCGCGAAGTTGAAGCTGCACCCCAAGGCGCCGCTGCGTGGGGAGCTGGCGATCACATATCCGTTCACCGTGACGGCGCGGGTTGACGAGGCCTCTGAGTTGCCGTTGCAGGCCCAAGGCGCGTGGGTACACTCGCCTCCGCTATACGACTTGGATCTGCGACCGGTGACGCCACGGGGGACCACGCGCGGCGTCTACCAGGTGCATCTCATCAACAACGGGCAGGCCGAACTTACGCTAGACGTGGATGCCTTGGATGCCGATGGGGCCTGCCAGTTCGATCTTGCCGGTCCGCAGGTGGTGCTTCCCGCAGGTCAGGAGAGCGACGTTGAGCTGGCGATCCTGCCACGAGCCCCCCTGCCCACGCCGGAGGCCAAGGCTCACAGATTCACCGTCACCGTTCGGCCCGCTGGTGTGCCCGGCTTCATCCGGCAGGCGCAGGGGGAGTGGGTACAGACGCCGCCGGCTCAACCAGTGGCTCGGGTGCGGGTTGAGCCCATTGAGGTCACGCCCGCGGCGTCATCCCAACAGATCGGTGCCCCAGCTCCCAGGCGACGTTGGTTCTGGGGCTGTGCTACGCTGGCGGTGGGGTTGATCCTCACGCTGGGGGTGGTGATCCTGGTCCTGACCATGGCGGACGAGATGATGCACTTGGGTGAATCGGAGAGGTACACCATTGGCGCGTTTGTCGGCCTGACCTGCGCGGTCTTGAGCGCGCGGCTCGCGGCTCGCGTCTTCCAGTCGGGCGGGCGTCAGAGCTCACAGCCGCCGGGGGCCGGCTCCGAGACGCCCAAGCCCAAGACATTCTGGGCCATCGCAGTGGCTCTTGTAGGGCTGGGCCTCACCGCGGGGGCCGGTCTTCTGGCCGGCAACCTGGCCTTCGAGGTCCTGAACCTCGACGACGCCGGCGCCTGGGTCGCCGCCGTTGCGGTGTGGCTCACAGGGCTCGCACTGACCATCGCCTTGGCACGCAAGGTCGCCGCCGCGAACTAGGGCGCCTCGCCACGCGGCGCCCCGATGCCTGGCTTCTCCCCGAACGCCGGCTCGTTGACATTGACTGTATAGTAGTTTATCATATGATATATAGCAAATATACCCGAGCGTCCTGCGGTCGCTGGTCTGTCACGGACGCTTGGAACCCATAGGCAGTCGACCGTCAGTCTGGAGGCTCGATGGACACTCTTCGCAAGTGGTGGATGAACGATCTCCCGAGAGGGGTCAAGGTGGCCTTTGCGGTCCTGCTGGCGAACGCCGCGCCGGCGATCACGATCCTCATGACGCTGCCGCGTCGAACGGAGCAGCTCTTTGTCTGGACGATCAAGCCGGTGATCAACGCCCGCTTGATGGGTGTGATGTACGCCAACGCCCTGATTCTGATCATCATCGGCGTGTTGATGACCAGCTGGCCACGCGTGCGCGTGATCATGGCGCAGATCACGGTTTTCTCCTTTGCGGCCACGGCGCTGACATTCGTCTACCTCAAGCCTTTCTTGGCGCACCCGTGGTTCCACCTGGCTTTCTGGCTGACGATGTACTTCGCGCTATGCGTCGTGGCGCCCATCGTCTTCGTACTCGAGGAACGCAAGCACGGCGGGAGGTTGCCTGTGAGGGTGCCGATCAAGGGGACCACCAAGCTACTGCTTGGCGCGTTCCTGCTGGCGTGCCTGATCTGCGGTCTGGGTCTGCTCTTCCGCGTGGACATTGTCAACAAGGTCTGGCCGTGGGCTCTGCCGCCGCTGGTTGGGGGCCTGATCGGTGTGCTGTTCACATCACAGGTCGCGGGTTATGGCTGGGCGCTGTGGGATGGCGATTGGATGCGGATACGTCCCGTCTTCTGGCAGGCGCCGCCGACCGCCCTGCTCTTCATCCTCCTGCCGCTGCTGCATCGGGGCGACCTGCGCCCCGACGCCGGGGGTGGGCTCACGCTCTTCTACGTGGTCGCCATCCTGGTGGGCCTGACGAGCTTGACGACCATCTGGAGCTATCGCACGGCTGAACAAGGGGCCGCGGTCGCGTGATTCGTCGGTTTGAGGGCCGGCTGCCCTGGCTTGACATCGCCGGGTTGGCGACTGCGGGGCTGGTGAACACGTTTCTTGCGCTCCTGGTGGCGGGGGTGGTGCTGGCGCCGGGGACGTCCGCGCAGCAGCCCGACCTTGTTGTGCGCGCGGGGTGGATCGACGGGCACGTGCTGCGCTGGCAGCTGGGCTGGCTCTTCTGGTTCGTTGTGACACTGAGCTTTGCCTGGAGCTACTTCGCGTTGGGGCGACACCTCAAGGCTGATCCCCCGTGGCCTGCGCTGGCCATGGGCGTGGCGCTCGTTGCCGCGGCGGTGGATCTGGTGGGGGTGCTGGTCTATGTGACGGTGCTGCCGGAGTTGGCGGGTGCCGTTGTGGGATCGACCGCCGGCGGCTACGCCACGGTCGCCGCCGTCCTCAGGTCGGCCGAGAACCTCGCCTATGCCCTGACCAACGTGGTTGCTTTCGGGATGTATACCCTTGCAGGCCTGTTGCTGCTGCCGGCAGCGTTCGGGACCGTGCGCTATCCTCGGTGGCTGGCGTGGTTGGGGACGGCAGAGTGGGGCATCTCGTTGATCGCCACGGCGCTGTTGGTGCTGGCGCCCGACGTCGCGCTGGGACCTATGTTGGTCGGTTTCGCGCTATACGCACCGTGGGTGTGGGGCAGCGCGTGGTGGCTGACGCGGGAGGCCCGCGCCGCCTGAGGGCCCAGTGGACTGTTGTCCACCTCAAGCTTATGGCAGCGGTACCGAAGACACTTAGGGCTTTCCGAACCCTAAGTGTATGGTTCGTTACGGCAGCTATCCCTCGTTCAGTGGGATCTCGTCACCAACGGGAGATAGGTCGTGTGCGGCGAGACCAGCACCACGTGCGATACCGCGTCGTAGCTGCACGGATTGGTGGCGGTCATCACCACCGTGAACGGGGTGGTCGCCGTGCCTGCGGAAAAGGTGTGGGTGACCGTCGTCCCTGCGGCGATGGCCGAGCCGTCACCAAAGTCCCAGGTGGTGGTGATAGGCACCGAACCGGCAGCCACCGACCCGGTGAAGGTCACCATCTCTCCGGTGAGCGGCGAGGCAGGCAGAACCTGGAACTCCCCGCCGTTCACATCGGCACAACCCCGTGTGGTCGTGAGGGTGCTCGACGCCGTGCCGGCGGCACCGGTCGCGAGTAGGTCTGCCACATCGACTGATGCTCCGACTTCGTGGGGCACCGTCACCGTCACGGCCACCCAAGCCTGCGCGCCCGGGGCCAGCGTCGTCGCCGCGGGTGCGAAACTGGTAGGCCAGGCCGCGCCCTGCAGCGAGAGCGTGTAGGTGTCCGTGATGTTGCCCAGATTGGTCAGCGCGAGGGGGTAGATGACGGCCTGACCAGCCGGGGCGATCGCGGCCGCGGACGTCGGTGAGAGCTCTAGAGCGTACACGGCCTCCGCCGTCGTCGTGATCCGGCTCTGTGCGCTGGTCGCGCCGTCGCCCAGCGAGACCGCCGTGAATGTGGCCGTATCGTGGTCCCCAGCGAGCGCATCACCGGGCACCGTGACGGTGACCGGCACCGAGACGCTCTCGCCCGGAGCGAGTGGACCGGTCCCGGCTTCTGTGACCGCCGGCCACGCGCTGTCTGTGAGCGTGAGCGCGAAGGCGTCGACCGAGAGCCCTGTGTTGGTCACTGCCGGCGTGTAGGTGATGGTGGCTCCCGGCAGACCGCTCTGAGCTGCGACAACCGGCGTGACCGCCACACCATAGGGATTGACAACGGTGAGCGTGATCGGAACGCTCACCTCGCCATAGGGTGTGTCATTGGCGATGCGCAGATGCGCCGCGTGCTCGCCCACAGCCAGACCTGCGGAGTCCACGCGCACGTCGATGACCTGTTCGTCGGTCGTGGATAGGGTGCCGCTCACCGGGTCTGTGGACAGCCAGGCGATCTCCTCGACTGCGTAGGGGCCGGTCTCGCCGGATGTCGCCTCGATCACCTGTCCGGTCACTTGGTTGACCACCCATAGCGAACCGTCGCGATCCAGGGTCATCCCTCCTTGCTCGTACGGCCCCAGGCCGTCGATGTCGAATCCGCCCAGGATGTTGTAGGCATAGCCGACGTCAGCGTCGGCGACGCCTGCGTCGGCTACGTCCACGACATAGACGTCGCGACCAACCTCGGCATTGGACAAGATGAAGAGATGCCGCGTGACGGGGTTGTAGGCCAGGCCGGCGATGTTGAGACGCAGGTCGACGGAATCCAGCAGTCGTCCGCTCGCGTCGAAGTGGTAGATAACTTGATCGTTCCAGGAACCGCTGTAGTAGGAGCCTGTGACCGGATCGTACGCCAGTCCGCGCTCGGAGGCACCGAAGGGCGGGCAGACCGTGCGCCCGGTGTTCACCTGGGCGACAGGGTCCATCTCGTGGAGGCAGCTATCACCCCCGACGTTGACCTGCCAGAGCGTTTCGGTCACCTGGTTGTAGGCGAGCCCCGCCGGGAAGACGTCGACCCACGGCGCTGTCGGCAAGACCTCTCCTGTCGGGGTGCCGTCGGGCAGGAAGCCGACGCTGACGTCCAGACCGCCCCCGAACTTGGTGTCGCCGACCCACAGCCTGCCGGTGTCGGTGTCCGCGGCGATGCCCCAGGGCGACTCGAGGCCGCTGTCCCAGGTCCGGAGGACCGAACCTGCTGCAAGTTCGGGGACGTCGGGCGGGGTGTACTCGCGCACGGTTGCCGCGGTGAGGTCGTGCAGGTGCTTGGGCGAGACACGCCGCACCGACCCGGCAAAGGGACCGGTGACCGCCGCCGGTGCATACGGTGCGTCGATCTCCTCAATCTCGAAGCCGACGGCGTTGCCGCCCTGATTGCTCAGTGTGATGACCCGTGTCTCGGTCATGCCCGAATGGAGGCTCAGGGTCACGCCGGTCGGCGACGCCTCGAGCATCCCGGCCTCCAGTGCTAGGTCTTGGCGCGTGACGCTGCCGGCGGTCACGGGCACCGTTGCGAACTCGGGGGCATAGCCGGCGGCCGTGGCCGTGATGGTACTGGCACCGGTGGGCGCAAAGATCGTGTAGAAGGCGCCGCTGTCTGGCGCGTCCTGAACCGAGGCGGTGGCGACGTAGCCGGCGTCGTTACTGACCGAGCCCTGCACGGCACCGCCTGTGTTCGTGTCGCTGACATCGCCAACGACCAACCCGCCGGGCACCGGACGACAGTCAACGGCCCCGATGTTGACGTCATCTACCTGCCACCAGTAGTCGAAGTTGGCGTCGTAGTAGCGGAACCGGACGCGCACATAGGACTCACCGCCTGCTAGGGACGAGATGTCGACGGATGCGGTCTTTGGGCCGCGGTCATCGTGGCCATGGCGGCGCCAGACGTTCGTCCAGGAGCTCCCGCCATCGTTGCTCACGTCGACATCGGCGACCTCGTCCGTGTCGCTGGACCACCAGTTGAAGTCGTACTTGAATTGGAGCACCACCGCCGGGTTGGAGGCGAAGTCCATCGCGGGCGAGAGCAACGAGGTATCCACGTCCTTATAGCCGGCGAGGTCGCTGTCGATACCGGCGAAGAGCCCGGTGCCGCCGGTCAGATTCGTGCGTGTGCCGGGATCATCGAAGGCCCAGGCAACGCCGTCACCTGCGTGATCCACCGTGGACCAACCGGAGGGAAGCGTCCCCGCATCGAAGGTCTCCCCGATGCCTGTCCCCACGGGCACGGCGGTGTAGCCCGGAGCATCACAGGTGGCGGCATTCACCGTCAGGGCGAAGTCCACCGTCTCGTCCCCTGTCAGCGGCGCGAGCTGTGCGCCGGCAGGCTGATAGCCGTCCACCCAGGCATACGCGCCAAGCGTGTAGGTGATGTCCGACGCCAGCGTCAGGCTGTAGGCGCCGGTCTCTGGGTTGGTCCAGGTCTCGTTCTCCGGGGCGGGCGGGCTGACGGGGTCGCCGACTACGGAGACGCGTGCGTAGAGTGGCCAGCCGGTCTGCGCGTCGGTGACCGTGCCTGAGACGACGTAGGTGGCGGACGGCGCGAGCGCGACATCGTGGATCGTGGTCTCTTCGCTCGCGATCACGATGCCGGACGTGGTGCCGGCCACCTGGCCGTACGCACTGACGGTGACCGTGTAGGTGCCCGCGTCCAGTGAGAGCCCGTACGATCCGTCGGGCCCGGTGAGCGTTGAGCCTGTCGCGCCTTCATCGCCCAAGGCGACGACCTGGGCGCCGGCCAAGGTCCGCCCGGAGCCGGAATCCGTGACCTCGCCCGCCAACGTCCCGGGTGCCTCGGTCGCGCAGTCGGGGAAGCGGAAGGAGCCGATGCGCGTCGACCAGGGCGCGCTGCCCGAGGTCGCCATATACTCTTGGGTGTACCAGAAGGTGCAGTCATCGACCGGGTCGATGCCCATCATGCTGTAGTCACCCCATCGGCTGGCATCGTGGGTCTGGTGGCCGGAGCCCTCGACCAACGAGGTCTCCGCTTGTGGGAGCGTGCCCAGTGGGTCAGCGTCCAATCGGCCTGCATAGCGCACCGAGGGATACATGCTGCTGCTCGAGACGCTGTAGCCCAGGGCGATGTTGCCGACTGCGTCCATGGCGATGGAGCCCATCCATCGTGAGTCTGAGTCCGGCGAGTGAGTGCCTTGCTGGAATATGGCGGGCGCAGTGTCGGGATCGCGGACCTCGTACCAGCGCACGCCGGCCACGCCACCACCGGCGTCCACGGTGTGATTGAGCACCAGAGACTCGTGGGTGCCGTAGTTGCGGTAGGCGACGCGATACATCAGGCGGTCGCTTATGGCGTCCAGTCGAGCCGTTGTGCCCTGCTGGGCGATGCAGGAGCGTGTATAGGAGCAGATGGGGGTAAAGGCTGCCGTGGGCATCACGGCGTTGGGCAGGCCGTTGATGCCGAAGCTGGTGTTGGCCGGGTCCTGCCAGTCGACGTGGAACTCCCACAGGCTCAGCTCATCGGGTCCGTTGTCCACCTCTAGGAAGTAGTTGGGGGCGCCGGCGGGCGGCAGCGTCGAGCCGTCCAGGTCGGAGGGGAGCATGCCCCCGTAGAAGGGGCTGACCGAGTAGAGGTCGAAGTACTGGAACGACGCGGTGGGGTCACCGGTGAGCATCTTGTCGCGCTCGAAGACGAAGACACCGGCGCCGCCCCACGAGGATCCGCCGGTGAACTGATTGACGGTCATGTAGTAGCCGTCGGGCCAGACGCCGAAGTGAGGGTAGTCGTTCATCTTGTTGGGGCTGACCATGAAAGCATATCGGTGCCACGGGCCGGTGGGATCTGCGGTCTGGGAAATGGCGATGCACTGGTAGTAGGGCCCGTCCACCGAGAACTGGCTCATCAGCCAGCGGTTGGCCATCGTGTCATAGAGGGTGATGGGGTCGCCGTGGTTGTTGGTCTCGCAGTCGCCGCCGAATCCCTGCCATAGGGTGTTGCCGCTGACCGGGCCCAGTATCTGGGTCGGCGTGCCGGTGACATCCCAGATGGCGAAGGAGACATTGACCCACTGGACATAGTACCTGGTGCCGGTGGCGGGGTCATACCCGATGTCGCCCTGTGTGTCGGGCGGCAGCACCCCATTGACGTTGCCGATGCCGTCGAAGCTGGTGAGCGGCGATGGCATGGCCAAGGGACCGGTCACGCTCTGGAGCGCCGGGTCCGGCGACGCCGTCGCGTCCGAGCCTAGCGCCTTGGGTAGGCGTAGGTTGGTGTCCGGCGGACTCGGTGCTGCGGCGTCGGGGGCGATCCGGGGCATGTCGCGCAGGGCGGGTGAGATGTCGGAACGCACGGCGTAACCTACGCTGGGTGTGAGGGCCGTCGGCGGCGTGTCGCCGTGTCCGGGTGCAGCCTGGGAGGCGATGGGCAGCGAGGTCAGGAGCAGTGTTAGGCCGAGGGCCAGCAGCAGGCGGTTGGGGTGTCTCATGCGTCTCCTTCGTTCTGTAGGTGGCATTGGTGAAGTATACCACCAGCCTTCGTCCCTCAGACCCTTAGGGTTTTCCGAAACCCTAAGGGTCTCTTGTGATCCCAGCCGTGGCAGCGAAGCGGGCCACCGGGATGTCCCGGTGGCCCGCTTGAAGGTGCTGAGTCCTGCGAGCCTACGGCATGCCGTGGAACACAGCCGGCAGGAAGAGCTGGTAGAAGCTCACCAGCAGGGATTCGGTATCGGTGAGGACCTCGTCCGGCGTGGTCACGATGACGGTGTCATCGATGGTGCCGCCGGTGACGTCCGCGTCGACCAGGACCGCGAAGGTGAAGACCATCGGCGCACCCGGCGACACAGCCCCGGTCCACGTCACGTAGTCGTCGCCGCCAGTGGGCTCGACGTAGTCGAGCCCACTGGCAACGCTGCCCTCCACGTAGGTGGTCCGTGCCGGGATGATGTTCATCAGTTCGATGTCCACTGGACCGTTGCTGGTGTTGCTCACCACGATGGTGTAGGTGATCAGCTCACCCGGCTTGGTGGTGCTCGGCGGCGTGGCGTAGACATCCACCATCACCGTCGGCGTCACCACGGTCATCGTCACTGGGATCGTCATCATCGGCGTGGTTGGGTCATTGGACATGATCACCAGCTCGCCTACGTGCTCGCCCAGAGGCATCCCGATGGCGCTGAAGACTACGTCCATCGGATGGCTGCCGTCGGGAGCGACCGTCCCGGAGGTCATGTCCGGTGTCATCCAGCCATCGCCGGTGACATCGCTGATCTCCAGGGAGCCCGCACCCAGGTTCGAGAGCAGCATGCTCTCGGTGGTCGTGTGACCACGGGTCACCGTGAGCTCGATGGCGTAGGCGTCCATCACGAAGCA
>Ga0180436_10002845_pt1 | contig 16200 bp, 18 predicted proteins | sample SS_ome_2_FD_132434 | JGI IMG/M metagenome (GOLD analysis project Ga0180436, IMG submission 132434) | Hypersaline lake sediment archaeal communities from the Salton Sea, California, USA - SS_3_S_2 metaG | ecosystem: Environmental > Aquatic > Non-marine Saline and Alkaline > Hypersaline >...
GAAATCGGCACGATGAAGGTGACCGAACAGATCGACGCGCTGGTGACGCTGTCGACCGACCCGATGAAATACCTCGTCGCGCCGCGGGTGCTGGCGGCGACGCTGGCGGTGCCGGTGCTGGTGGCAGTGGGCGATTCGATCGGGATCTGGGGCGGCTATCTCGTCGGCGTCACCCGGCTCGACTTCAACGCGGCGACCTACCTCAAGAACACCGTCGATTTCCTCGAGGTCTGGGATGTCGGATCGGGCCTCGTGAAGGGCGCGGTCTTCGGCTTCACCATCGCGGTGATGGGCTGCTATCACGGCATGCGCTCGGGCCGCGGCGCGCAGGGCGTGGGGCGCGCGACGAAACTTGCCGTCGTCTCTGCCTCGGTGCTGATCCTTGCCGCGAACTACGTGCTGACGGAGGTGTTCTTCTCGGCATGATCGACCTTCAGGGCATCGAAAAGGCCTTCGGATCGAACCGCGTGCTGCGCGGCGTCGATCTGGAGATCGGCACCGGCACCTCGATGGTGATCATCGGCGGGTCGGGCACCGGCAAGTCGGTGCTGCTGAAATGCATCCTCGGCCTCGTCGCCCCCGATGCCGGCACGATCCGGCTGGACGGCCACGACGTGACCCGGGCCCCGCGCGAGGAATTCCTCGCCCGCTTCGGCATGCTGTTCCAGGGCGGCGCGCTGTTCGACAGCCTGCCGGTCTGGCACAACGTCGCCTTCCGGCTGTTGCGCGGCGCGAACCGGCGCCCGAAGGCCGAGGCGCGCGAGATCGCGGTGGACAAGCTGCGCCGGGTCGGGCTGAAACCGGAGGTCGCCGATCTCTATCCCGCCGAACTCTCGGGCGGGATGCAAAAACGCGTCGGCCTCGCCCGCGCCATCGCGGCGGAACCCGAGATCATCTTTTTCGACGAACCCACCACCGGGCTCGACCCGATCATGGCCGGGGTGATCAACGAACTTATCCGCGAGATCGTCACCGAGATGGGCGCGACGGCGATGACGATCACGCATGACATGTCGTCGGTGCGGGCCATCGCCGACCATGTCGCGATGCTGCATGACGGGGTGATCCAGTGGACCGGCCCGATCGCAGAGATGGACGCCACGCCAGACCCTTACGTGCAGCAGTTCATCCATGGCCGGGCCGAGGGGCCGATCGAGGCGGTGCGGTGAGCGCGCTTCGCTGGGCCAATCTCGCGCTCCTGGTCCTCTACCCCGTCGCCTGGGCCGCGCCGATGCTGCGCGCGGGGCTGCTGCCGCTCTTCGGCCTGTCGGAAATCTCGGTCCTGACCGGGCTGCAAAGCCTGTGGCGGACGGATGTTTTCCTTGCCCTCGTCGTCACCTTCTTCGCGCTCTTCGCGCCCTACGTGAAGACGATCGGGCTGGGGCTGGTGCAGTTCCGCCTCGCCTCGCCGCGGCTGATGCCGGCGTTGCACCTGCTGGGCCGGCTGGCGATGGCCGACATCTTCCTCGTCGCGCTCTACATCGTCGTGGCCAAGGGCACCGGCATCGGCCGGGTGGAAACCGCCTGGGGCCTTTACCTGTTCACCGCCTGCATCCTCGCCAGCCTCGCCCTGGCCGAGGCGGAGGACCGCCGCGTCCGCCCCGGCAAGACCGGCTGAGCCGCCCGGTCGGGGCCGGTGACGGCCTTGGCGCCCGCGCGGGTCTTGCGGCGCTTGCACCTAGCCCGGCCCTCGGGCACGAAGGGCCATGGCCAAAGCCCCCGCCCCCCGTTTCACCTGCCAGTCCTGCGGCGCGACCCATTCGAAATGGGCCGGGCGCTGCGACGGCTGCGGGGCCTGGAACACGCTGGTCGAGGAAACCCCGCTTGCCGCGCCGGGCAGCCGCACCGGGCCGGCGCGCGGCCGGTCGATCCCGCTGTCGACGCTGGCCGATGCCGAACCGCCGCCGCCGCGCACCGTCTCGGGCGTGGCGGAATTCGACCGGGTGCTGGGCGGCGGGCTGGTGCCGGCCTCGGCGATCCTGCTCGGCGGCGATCCCGGGATCGGCAAGTCCACGCTGCTGTTGCAGGCCACCGCCGCGCTGGCCCGCGCCGGCCTGTCGTGCCTTTACATCTCGGGCGAAGAGGCCGCGGCGCAGGTCAGGATGCGGGCCGCGCGGCTGGGGCTGGCCGAGGCGCCGGTGCGGCTGGGCGCGGAAACCGGCCTGCGCGACATCCTGACCACGCTCGACGCCGAGCGCCCCGACCTCGTGGTGATCGACTCGATCCAGACGATGTGGTCCGACGCGGTCGACAGCGCGCCGGGATCGGTCGCGCAGGTCCGCGCGGCGGCGCATGACCTCGTCAGCTTCGCCAAGCGGCGCGGCGCGGCGGTGGTGCTGGTCGGCCATGTCACGAAGGAGGGCCAGATCGCCGGCCCGCGGGTGGTGGAGCACATGGTCGATACCGTGCTTTACTTCGAGGGCGAGCGCGGCCACCAGTTCCGCATCCTGCGCGCGGTCAAGAACCGCTTCGGCCCGGCCGACGAGATCGGCGTGTTCGAGATGACCGGCGCGGGCCTTGCCGAGGTCGCCAATCCCTCCGCCCTGTTCCTGTCCGAACGCGGCCAGCCGGCGCCCGGATCGGTCGTCTTCGCCGGGATCGAGGGCACCCGGCCGGTGCTGACCGAGATCCAGGCGCTGGTCGCGCCCTCGTCGCTCGGTACGCCGCGGCGCACCGTCGTGGGGCTCGATGCCGGCCGGCTGTCGACGATCCTCGCGGTGCTCGAGGCGCGCTGCGCGGTGCCCTTCGCCGGGCTCGACGTGTTCCTCAACGTCGCGGGCGGGATGAAGGTCACCGAACCGGCCGCCGATCTCGCCGTCGCCACCGCGCTTCTGTCCGCGCGCGAGGACGTGGCGCTTCCCGCCGAGATGGTGGTGTTCGGCGAAATCAGCCTGTCGGGCGCGCTCCGGCCGGTGGGCCAGACCGAAAACCGGTTGAAAGAGGCGCAAAAACTTGGTTTCTCGCAGGCGATTGCCCCGGAACGGTCAAAAATCGGGCCAGATACGGGGCTGTTCATTCGTCAGATACCGGACCTTGTTACGGTCGTGGGCGAGATTTTCGGGGCCGGTTAGGGCCGTTGCGAAGCGGGGCGAGCATGGAAGGCTTCACCATCATCGACGCGGTCGTCGGCGGCGTGATCCTGTTGTCGGGGATCCTGGCCTGGAGTCGCGGCTTCACCCGCGAGGCGCTGGCGATCCTCGGCTGGGTCGCCGCGGCCGTGGTGGCGTTCATCTTCGCGCCGCAGGCGCAACCGCTGATCGCGCAGATCCCGGTGCTCAGCGATTTCCTTGGCGACAACTGCGAATTGTCGATGATCGCCGCCTTCACCGCCGTCTTCGCGCTGGCGCTTCTGCTGGTGTCGGTGTTCGCGCCGCTCTTCGCCTCGGCGATCCAGCGCTCGATCCTGTCGGGCATCGACCAGGTGCTGGGCTTCGTCTTCGGCGTCGCGCGGGGCGTGCTCCTGGTCGCCGTGGCGCTGATCGTCTACGACCGGGTGATGGTCGACCAGGCGGTGGCGATGGTCGACGACTCGCGCTCGGCCGGGATCTTCGCGCAGATGGAAGAGCGGCTGAACGAGCAACTGCCCGAGGATGCGCCGGGCTGGATCGTCGCGCGCTACGAGGAACTGATGGCCTCCTGTGCCGCGACGGAGGCGCCGGGCGTTCCGACCCAGCCGCCGGCGGACAACGGCTAGGCCGTCGACCGGCGTCCGGGCGGCACGCGTCGCAAAATCGTCATATCTGCGCGGCCGGGCGTGACAGCGCCGGGGCAAGGCCCTACATCTGGGCGCAGGACCTGCCCGGATTCGGAGCCAGAGAGATGCGCCACCCCCCCGCACATCCGTTCGACGACGACAAGCTGCGGGAGGAATGCGGGGTCTTCGGCGTGATCGGGGTGACGGAGGCGGCGAATTTCGCCGCGCTCGGCCTGCACGCGCTGCAGCATCGCGGGCAGGAAGCCGGCGGCATCGTCAGCCACGATCCCGATCTCGGCTTCAACTCCGCCCGCCGCTTCGGCTACGTGCGCGACAATTTCACCAAGGCCAGCCTGATGGAGACCCTGCCGGGCCCGATCGCCATCGGCCACGTGCGCTATTCCACCGCCGGCTCGAAGGGCAACACCCAGATCCGCGACGTGCAGCCGTTCTTCGGCGAATTCGCGATGGGCGGCTGCGCGATCGCGCATAACGGCAACATCACAAATGCCGCCGCCCTGCGCCGCGAACTGATCGAGCGCGGCTCGATCTTCCAGTCCTCGTCGGATTCGGAATGCATCATCCACCTGATGGCGCGCTCGATCCAAAGGAACATCCCCGAGCGGATGAAGGATGCGCTGCGCCGGGTCGAGGGCGCGTTCTCGATCATCGCGATGACGCGGACCAAGCTGATCGGGGTCCGCGACCCGCTGGGGGTGCGGCCGCTGGTGCTGGGCCGGCTGGCCGACGAGGGCTTCTGCCTGTCGTCGGAGACCTGCGGGCTGGACATCATCGGCGCGGACTTCGTGCGCGAGATCGATCCGGGCGAGATGGTGGTGATCTCCGAGGGCAAGATCGAAAGCACCCGGCCCTTCGCCCCGGCGAAATCGCGGTTCTGCATCTTCGAACATGTCTATTTCTCGCGCCCCGATTCGATCCTTGGCGGCCGCTCGGTCTACGAGACCCGGCGCCAGATCGGCGTGGAACTCGCGCGCGAGGCGCCGGTGGAGGCCGATCTGGTCTGCCCGGTGCCCGACAGCGGCACCCCGGCGGCGATCGGCTACAGCCAGGAATCGGGTATCCCCTACGCGATGGGGATCGTGCGCAACCAGTACATGGGCCGCACCTTCATCGAACCGACCGAGCAGATCCGCAACATGGGTGTGCGGCTGAAGCTGAACGTGAACCGCGCGCTGGTGAAGGGCAAGCGGGTGGTGCTGGTCGACGATTCGGTGGTGCGCGGCACCACCAGCCGCAAGATCAAGGACATGATCCTCGATGCCGGCGCGGCGGCGGTGCACTTCCGGATCGCGAGCCCGCCCACGGCCTGGCCCTGTTTCTACGGCGTCGACACGCCCGACCGCGGCAAGCTTCTGGCCGCGACGATGTCGGAGGCGGAGATGCGCGACTGGATCGGGGTGGACAGCCTGCGCTTCATCACGCTCGACGGGCTCTACCGCGCCGCCGGCGAGGCCGCGGGCCGCGACCCCGACGCGCCGAGATACTGCGACGCCTGTTTCTCGGGCGACTACCCGGTCGCGCCCTCCGACCAGATCGAACAGGGCTTCAAGATGAAGGCGGCCGAGTAGGGCGAGACCCGGGGCGGACTTCGGCCGTCGCGGATCGGCCATGCAAAACGCCGCCCCCCGGGGCGGCGTTTGGCCGTTTCGTCATTGCCGCCGTTCAGGCGCGCTTGCGGCCCAGCAGGCTCCAGCCGCCGGTGACGATCAGCGCCGCCAGCACCGCCTTGACCGCATCGCCCGGCAGGAACGGCAGCATGCCGACCGCAACGGCCTTTTCAAGGCCGATCGCGGCGCCCAGCCAGGCCAGGCCGGGCAGGTAGAGCGCGGCCGAGGCCGCGAGCGCCACCGCCGACAGGCCCAGCACCGAGCGCAGGCCGCGATCCGCCGCCCAGCCGGCGATGAAGGCCATCGCGACGAAGCCCAGCAGGAAGCCCGTCGTCGGCCCGCCAAGCCCGGCCTTGAAGCCCGAGAACACCGGCAGGCCCATCGCGCCCTCGGCGACATAGGCCGCCACCGTCAGCGCCCCCAGCCGCGCGCCAAGCGCGAAGCCCACCAGCAGCACCGCCAGCGTCTGCAGGGTCATCGGAACCGGGAAGAACGGCACCGAGATCTGCGCCGAAATCGCGATCAGCGCGGTGCCGGCCAGCACCAGCGCGGCCTTCTGGGCCAGCGTCGGGGCGGGAACGAGGGCGCGGGTCAGGGTCATGGAACGGGCCTTTCGCTGTCAGGTTGGCGCGCAATTTCGCCACGGGGGCCGGGCTTGTCAATCAATCATCTTGCCTTGGCCCGGCGGCGCTGCCAAACGGGCGGCATGACCGACGCTGCCGCCCGCTTCCCCGTTCTCGTCACCGGCGCCTCGCGCGGCCTTGGCGCCGCGCTGGCCGAAGAGGCCGCGCGGCAGGGCCGGCACGTGATTGCCGTCGCCCGCACCTCGGGCGCGCTGGAGGAACTCGACGACCGGATCAAGGCGCTGGGCGGCACCGCCACGCTGGCACCGATGGACGTGACCGTGGCCGACGCGATGGCCCATCTCGCCGCCTCGGTCGCGGGCCGCTGGGGCGGGCTGGCGGGCTGGCTGCACACCGCGATCCATGCCGCGCCGCTGTCACCCGCCGGCCATATCGACGCGAAGGACATGCAAAAATCGATCGAGATCAACATCGCGGCCACCGCGACCCTGATCCCGCTGATCGAACCGCTGCTGCGCGCCGGTGCCGGCTGCGCCGCGTTCTTCGACGATCCGCGCGGCGGCGAGAAGTTCTTCGGCGCCTACGGCGCGACCAAGGCCGCGCAGATCGCGCTGGCCGGCAGCTGGCAGGCCGAGAACGTCAAGGTCGGCCCGCGCGTGGCGATCGTCGCGCCACGGCCGATGCCCACCGCCACCCGCGCCCGGTTCTTCCCCGGCGAGGATCGCGCCGCGCTGGCCGATTGCCGGGCCGAGGCGGCGCGGCTCTGGCCCGAACTGGGCCTCTGAGCGCGCCTTGCCGGGCCCGGCGGGCTCGTCTAAGCAGGGCCGAGGCAGGCGAGCGGGGGCGGAATGCGGATTCTCATCACCAATGACGACGGGATCAACGCGCCGGGGCTGGCGGTGCTGGAGGCCGTGGCGACCGAGATCGCCGGGCCCGAGGGCGAGGTCTGGACGGTCGCGCCGGCCTTCGAGCAATCCGGCGTCGGCCACGCGATCAGCTACACCCACCCGATGATGATCGCCAAGCTCGGCCATCGCCGCTACGCCGCCGAGGGCAGCCCGGCGGACTGCGTGCTGGCCGGGCTTTACGACGTGTTGCAGGGCGCGCGGCCGGACCTGGTTCTGTCGGGCGTCAATCGCGGCAACAATGCCGCCGAGAACGTGATGTATTCCGGCACCGTCGGCGGCGCGATCGAGGCCGCGCTGCAGGGCCTGCCGGCGATCGCCCTGTCGCAGTTCATGGGGCCCGAGACGGCGGAGCTGGCCGATCCGTTCGAGGCCGCGCGCGAGCACGGCGTCGCGGTGGTGCGCGCGCTGCTGGATCGCGGGATCTGGGACCGCAACGACTACCGGCTGTTCTACAACGTCAATTTCCCGCCGGTGCCGGCGGCGAAGGTGCGCGGCATGAAGGTCGCCGCGCAGGGCTACCGGACCGACACGTTCTTCGGGGTGGAGCCGCACATGTCGCCGGCCGGCCGGCGATTCCTGTGGATCAAGGGCGGGCCGCAGCATGCGCCGACCGCGCCGGGCACCGACGTGGCGGTGAATGTCGAGGGCCATGTCTCGATCACGCCGATGCGCTGCGACCTGACCGCGCATGACGCGCTGGACGATCTGGCCGCGAAACTGGGCTGAGGCGCGGGGGCCGGGGATGGACGAGGCCGAGCGGAAGATGCGCTTTCTCTACGCGCTCCGCTCGCGCGGGGTGACCGATGCGCGGGTGCTGGCGGCGATGGAACGGGTCGACCGCGGCGCCTTCGTGAAGGGCGTGTTCGCCGAGCGCGCCTGGGAGGACGTGCCGCTGCCGATCGCCTGCGGCCAGACGATCAGCCAGCCCTCGGTCGTCGGGCTGATGACCCAGGCGCTGGCGGTCAACCCGCGCGACAAGGTGCTGGAGGTCGGCACCGGCTCGGGCTACCAGGCGGCGGTGCTGAGCCACCTGGCCCGCCGGGTCTATACCGTCGACCGGTTCCGGGCGCTGGTGCGCGCCGCCGAGGCGCTGTTTCGGCAGTTCGACCTTGCCAATGTCATCGCGCTGACCGCCGACGGCAGCCACGGCCTGCCCGACCAGGCGCCGTTCGACCGCATTCTCGTGACCGCCGCGGCCGAGGATCCGCCCGGCCCGCTCTTGGCGCAGTTGCGGATCGGCGGTATCATGGTGCTGCCGGTCGGACAGTCGGACGCCGTGCAGAGCCTGATCAAGGTGACCCGCACGGAGGACGGCTACGATTACGAGGAACTGCGCCCGGTCCGCTTCGTGCCGCTTCTCGAGGGGCTGGGGCAGGATTGAAGGCCGGCCGCGCCGGCAACGAGAAGGCCCGAGGCAACGGGCCAAGGTCAAGAGGATCGAGCCATGCCCAACCGCCCCGCCCCGCCATGCGCCGCGCCCCGGTTCCACCGCTGGGCGCCGCTGGCGCTCCTGCCGTTCCTCGCCGCCTGCGGGCCGCAGGGTTTCGACCTCGATCTGCGGCGCTTCGGCACCGGCGGGTTCGACACCTCCGCCGCGGTGCGCGAGGCCACGGCGGACCGGCCCAGCCCCGATGCCCGCGGCGTCCTGACCTATCCCAACTACCAGGTCGCGGTGGCGCAGCGCGGCGATACCGTCGCCGACATCGCGGCCCGCGTCGGGCTTCCGGCCGAGGACCTGGCGCGGTTCAACGCGGTCCAGCCGGGAACCGCGCTCCGGCCCGGCGAGGTGCTGGCCCTGCCCCGTGGCGTCGGCGCCGCGCCGGGCGCGGCCGGCACCGGCCCGATCGACGTCACCGAACTCGCCTCCGGCGCGATCGACCGGGCCGAGGCGGGGGCCCCCGGCGCGGCCGGGGCGCCGGCGCCGATCTCCGGCCCCGAACCGATCCGTCACCGCGTCGCCCGCGGCGAGACCGCCTATTCGATCGCCCGGCTCTACGGCGTCAGCGTCAACGCGCTGGCCGACTGGAACGGGCTGGGCGCCGACCTGGTGGTGCGCGAGGGGCAGTACCTGCTGATCCCGGTGACCGCCGGCACCGCGGTCGCCGTCGCCGCGCCGATCACCAGCCAGCCCGGCCAGGGCAGCCCGACGCCGGTGCCGCCCTCGGCCGCCACGCCGCTGCCGCCGGAACCCGAGGCGGCGCCGCCGGCGCCGGAAAGCCCCGACCTCGGCGCACAGGCGACCCGGTCCTCGCAACTGGCGATGCCGGTCGAGGGGCGGATCATCCGGCCCTACCAGAAAAGCCGCAACGAGGGGATCGACATCGCCGCCCCCGCCGGCACGCCGGTCCGGGCCGCCGAGGCCGGCACCGTGGCCGCGATCACCCGCGACACCGAACAGGTGCCGATCCTGGTGCTGCGCCATGCCGACAACCTCTTGACGGTCTATGCCAATATCGACGGGATCACGGTGGAAAAGGGCGACAGCGTCAGCCGCGGCCAGGCGATCGCCGCGGTGCGCGCCGGCGGCACGCCGTTCCTGCATTTCGAGGTGCGGCAGGGGTTCGACAGCGTCGACCCGATGCCCTACCTGCAGTAGCCGCGCGGGTCCGCGCCGATCGGGCGGGGGCTTCGCGCCCCCGGGCCGGGCTGCGCCCGGCCTCCCCCGCGGGATATTTCAAGACCAAAATCCGTGCCGCCGGACCCGGACCGCAGGGCCCGGATTACAGCCGGATGCCGCGCCGCCCCGCGAGGTCGGTGACGTATTGCCAGGCCACCCGGCCCGAACGCGCACCGCGTGTCATCTGCCATTCGATCGCCTCGGCCCTGAGCGTCGCGTCGTCGATCGCGATCCCGAAGGCATCGCAATAGCCGCGGATCATCGCGAGATAGCCGTCCTGGTCGCAGGCGTGGAACCCCAGCCAGAGCCCGAACCTGTCGGACAGCGACACCTTCTCCTCGGTCGCCTCCGAGGGTGCGATCGCCGAGCCGCGCTCGTTCTCGATCATGTCGCGCGGCATCAGGTGGCGGCGGTTCGAGGTGGCGTAGAACACCACGTTGTCGGGCCGGCCCTCCACCCCGCCGTCGAGCACGGCCTTGAGGCTCTTGTAATGCTGGTCGTCATGGCTGAACGACAGGTCGTCGCAGAACAGCACGAACCGGTGGTGCCGCGCGGCGCGCAGGAGCGTGAGCAGCCGGCCGATCGAGGGCAGATCCTCGCGCTGGACCTCGACGAGTTTCAGCGCCGGCCCCTCGGCCCGCACGGCGGCATGCACGGCCTTGACGAGGCTCGACTTGCCCATCCCGCGCGCGCCCCACAACAGCGCGTTGTTGGCCGGCAGGCCCTGCGCGAACTGCCGGGTATTGGCCAGCAGGATGTCGCGCGCCCGGTCGATGCCGACAAGCAGCGCGACGTCGACGCGGTTGACCGCGCCCACCGGCGCCAGCCGGTCGGGCGCGACATGCCACACGAAGGCGTCGGCGGCGTCGAAATCCGGCGCGCGCTGCGGTGGCGGCGCGAGCCGTTCCAGCGCCTCGGCGATCCGCGCCAGCGCCGCCGCGCCGTCCGGCCCGGTCACGGCGCGCCGTCCTGCCCCGGCCGGGCCGGCGGCCCGTCGCCCTCGGGCCCGGACCCGGGATCGGGTTCGGGATCGGCCGCGTCGGCGCCCTCGGCCGCCGCCTCCTCGACATCGTCATCCTCGAACCACAGGCCCTCTTCCCTGAGCTTGGCCTCGCGCGCCCGCTCGATCCGCCGGACGAGGAAGATCGAGACCTCGTAGAGGCCGTAGACCACGACGAACAGGATCACCTGGGTGATCACGTCGGGCGGGGTGACCAGCGCGGCAAGGACGAGGATGCCGACGACGGCATATTTGCGCACCGCGCCCAGCCCCTCGGACGAGACCAGCCCGGCCTTGCCCATCAGCGACAGCAGGACCGGCAGCTGGAAGCACAGGCCGAAGGCGATGATGAACTTCGTCGTCAGCCGCAGGTATTCCTGCACCGAGCCCTGGAAGGTGATGCCGGCGGCCGCGCCCGCGGCCTCGGCGGCGTCGCCCTCGGCCATGATCGGGCCCTGCTGGAAGCCCAGGAAGAAGTCGAAGGCCAGCGGGATGACGATGTAGAAGGCGAAGGCCGCGCCGAGGAAGAACATGATCGGCGAGGACACGAGAAACGGCAGGAAGGCGCTTTTCTCGGACCGGTAGAGGCCGGGCGCCACGAACCGCCACATCTGGAAGGCGATCACCGGGAAGGCCAGCACGAAGCCGCCCAGCAGCGAGATGTTGATCGCGACGAAGAAACCTTCCTGCAGCTTGATCAGGATCAGCCCGCAATCCTGCCCGCGGTCGCCCAGCGCCGAACAGATCGGCTGGGTGAGGAAGTTGAAGATCGGGTTCCAGACGGTGAAGCAGATCACCATCGCCACGACGAAGGCCGCGAGCGAGCGGATCAGCCGGTTGCGCAGTTCGGCCAGATGCTCGATCAGCGGCGCGGCGCTGTCGTCGATCTCTTCGCCCGCGCGGCTCATGCGGTGTCCTTCGGGGGCTCGGCCGCGGGCGCGGGCTCCGGCGACGGCTCCGGCGACGGGTCCGGGGCCGGCTCGGGCGCCGGGTCCGCGGCCGGGCCGGATGCCGGCGCGGGGCCGGTGCGGCCGGCGCGCACCTTGTCGGCCAGATCCTTGCGCCTGGCGGCCGCGGCCGCCTGTTCATCGGCCAGCGCCTGCGTCGCCGGGCCTTTGGCCGCCGGCTTGGTCTGGCCGGGCTTCCATTTCTCGAACTTGTCGGCGGCCTGTTCGAGCGTGTCGAGGCCGAGGTTCTTCTTCGAGGTCGCCGTTTTCAGATCGTCGGCCATGTCCTTGACGCCGCTGTCCTTGGCAGCCTCGTCCATCGCGCGGGTGAATTCGCGGCCCATCTGGCGCGCCCGCGCGGTGAACCGCCCCAGCGTGCGGAACATGCCGGGCAGATCCTTGGGGCCGACCACGATCAGCGCCACGATGCCGATCAGCAGCAGTTCGGTCCAGCCGATGTCCAACATGCCCGGTTCCTCGCCCTATCCCGCGGCCAGGTGCCGGATCAGGCCTTGTCCTGCTTGTCGGTCTCGGGGGTCACGTCGCGCGCGGTGTCGGCCTGCGCCTTCTCGATCTCCTCGGTGCCGTCCTTCACGCCCTTCTTGAAGGCGGTGATCCCCTTGCCGACCTCGCCCATCAGCGACGATATCTTGCCACGACCGAAGAGGACGAGCACCACCACGGCGATCAGCAGAAGCCCCGGAAGGCCGATATTGTTGAGCATCTCAATCTCCCTTCGGGCGCGAGCGGGCCACGCCCCTGGCTGCCTGTCAACGGCTCAGATGTATTGTCTCCCCCGCCGCAATCAAAGCCCGATTCCGGACGGAGGGGCCGTTTTTTTGGCCCCGGCCGGTGTTACGCCGCCCGCGCGGCGCGCGCAAGGGTGCCGACCGGGCGCAGGCAACTGCCACAACGCTGTCGGTTGGGTCATGCCAGAAGGGGCCTGCAACGCCAAGACAGGAGATCGAAGATGCTGCGCCATTCGCCTTTCCGCCCGCTCTGCGCGGGCGCCATGCTCGCCCCGGCCGGTGCGGCCGGGGCCGGCGGGTCCGCCCCGGCCCTCACGGTGGCCGAGGTGGTGACCTTCCGGCTGGCCGACGGGGTGACCGAGGCGGCGTTTCGCGCCGCCGCCGCCGCGACCGTGCCGCTGGCCGCCGGACAGCCGGGCTTCGTCGCCCGGACGCTGTCGCGCGGCGACGACGGCCGCTGGACGGACCACGTGCTCTGGGCCGACCGCGCCGCCGCCGAGGCCGCGGCGGCCACCGTCATGGCCGATCCGGCGGCCGCGCCGTTCATCGCCGCGATCGACATGGACAGCGTGGTGATGCGGCACGAGACGGTTCTGCCGCTTGCGCCGCGGCCTTGACCGGGGCGCGCGGCCCGGCGAGCCTTGGCCATGCGCCGCGCCGACCGCCTGTTCGACCTGATCCAGATCCTGCGCGACGGGCGGCTTCACGCCGCCCGCGACCTTGCCGGACGGCTCGAGGTTTCGGTGCGCACGATCTGGCGCGACATGGCGGTGCTGCAGGCCTCGGGCCTGCCCGTCGAGGGCGCCCGCGGGCTGGGCTACATGCTGCGCGAGACGATCGACCTGCCGCCCCTGACGCTCACCCCCGACGAGCTGGAGGCGCTGCGGCTGGGTGCGGAACTGGTCGCGCGCGGGGCCGACCCCGGCCTTGGCCGCGCCGCCGAAAGCCTGCGCGGCAAGATCGAGGCGGTGCTGCCGGACCGCCGGCTGGCCGATGCCCGGACGCCGCTGCCCTACGTCTTCACCGGGGTGGAGACCGCGGCCGGGGCAAGCCACCTGCCGGCGATCCGCCGGGCGCTGGCGAACCGCGAAACCCTGCGGATCGACTATCGCGATGCCGACGGCCGGCCGGTGTCGCGCCGGGTGCGGCCCCTGCAGCTGCAATTCTGGGGCCGGGTCTGGACACTGGCGGGCTGGTGCGAGTTGCGTGGCGATTTCCGCAGCTTCCGGCTTGACCGGATCGCCGGGCTGGACCCGACCGGCGAGGGTTTCGCGGCCGAGCCCGGCCGCGGGCTGGACGATTACCTTGCCTCGGTCGAGGCGCGGGAGGGCCGCTAGGCGCCCCCCGCCGCGATCCCGGCGCGGCTGTCATCCGAAGCCTGGGCCGGAAAGACGAAACAGCGATCACGCCGGATCATCAGCCAAAGCACCGTGCCGGGGCTGGGCAGGAACACCGCCGGCACACTGGCCTTCAGGATCGACCCGTCGTGATCCATCGCGAATTCCACCAGGCTGTCGCGGCCCATGAACCGGGCGCGGGTGACGACGCCGCGCGCCGGCGTGCCGTCCAGCGGGGTCGGGTTCGGGCCGCGGCCGTTCCGGTCGAAATCGATCTTCAGGTGCTGCGGGCGGATCACGATCTCCACCTCGGCCCCGTCGGCATGGCCCGGCGTCAGGAACTGGCCGAAGGGCGTGTCGGTCAGCGCCCCGCGCGAGGTGCCGCGCAGCACGTTGAGATCGGAAAAGAAGCCCGCCGCGGCCCGGTCCACCGGGGCGTTGTAGAGGTTGTAGGGTGCGCCGCGCTGCACGATCCGGCCGGCGCGCATCAGCGCGATCTCGTCGGCCATCCGCATCGCCTCGTGCGGCTCGTGCGTGACCAGAAGCACCGCCGCGCCCTCTTCCTTCAGCAGCGACAGCGTGTCGTCGCGAATGCCGTCGCGCAGCCGTTCGTCGAGGCCCGAGAACGGCTCGTCCATCAGCATGATCCGCGGCCGCGGCGCCAGCGCGCGCGCCAGCGCGACGCGCTGCTGCTCGCCGCCCGACAATTCATGCGGATATTTCGCCCCGAAGCCCGACAGTGCCACGCGTTCCAGCAGTTCGTCGACCCGCCGCATCCGGCCCGGATCGCCCCGAGACAGGCCGAAGGCCACGTTTCCGGCGACGCTGAGATGCGGAAACAGCGCGAAATCCTGAAACATCATGCCGATGTGGCGGCGTTCCGGCGGCACCCGGAACACCGTGTCGCAGACCAGCGCGCCATCGACATGGATGCGACCGGCATCCTGCATGTCGACGCCGGCGATGATCCGCAGGGTGGTGGACTTGCCGCAGCCAGAGGGGCCGAGAAGGCAGGTCACCTGCCCCGCCCCGATCGCGAACGACACGTCGTCCACCACCCGGCGCCCGCCGAAGTCGCGGCAGATGTTGTGAACCTCGAGGCGGGGGGGCTGGGCGGTCACACGGTATCCGAGAGTTTCAATCGGGTTTGGCGCGACTTAGCAGGCCCGGCCGGGACGGGCAAGGCCGGCGCTGCGGCCCCACCCGGCGGCCCGGGCCGCGCGCCACGGCCCGGCCCCGGCCCCGGCCCCGGCCCTACAGCGTGGCGTTGATCGCGCCGCCGTCCAGCAGCACGTTCTGGCCGACGATGAACCCGGCATGGGCCGAACACAGGAAGGCGCAGGCCGCGCCGAATTCCCCGGCGGTGCCGTAGCGGCCCACCGGGATCGTCGCCTCGCGCCGGCGCCGGGCCTCGTCCAGCGTGATCCCCTCGCGCTGGGCCACCCCGCCGTCGAGCGACACGGCGCGGTCGGTGGCGTGGATGCCGGGCAGCAGGTTGTTGATCGTCACGCCGCGGCCGGCGACCTGCCGGGCGGTGCCGGCGACGAAGCCGGTGAGCCCCGCGCGGGCCGAGTTCGACAGCCCGAGCGCCGGGATCGGCGACTTGACCGATTGCGAGGTGATGTTGACCACCCGGCCCCAGCCGCGCGCCATCATCCCCGGCAGAACCGCCTGCATCAGCGCGATCGGCGTCAGCATGTTGGCATCGAGCGCGGCGATGAAATCCTCGCGCGACCAGTCCGACCAAAGGCCGGGCGGCGGCCCGCCGGCATTGGTCACCAGGATGTCGGGATCGCCGGCCGCGGCCAGCACCTCGGCGCGGCCGGCCTCGCTGGTGATGTCGGCGGCCACCGCCGTCACCGTCACGCCATGCGCATCGCGGATCGCCTGCGCCGTCGCCTCCAGCGCCTCGGCGCCGCGCGCGTTCAGCACCAGATCCACCCCGGCCGCCGCCAGCGCCTCGGCGCAGCCGCGGCCCAGCCCCTTCGATGAGGCGCAGACCAGCGCGCGCCTGCCGGAAATCCCAAGATCCATCGTCGTCTCCCGCCCTGGTTCGTTCGCGCACCGGGCCTAGCATCCCGCCGCCGCGTCGGAAAGCCCCGGCGCGGCGATTGACGAAATCGGAACCACTTCGGGCCTAGCATCGACCGGCGCGGGATCGCGCTGTCGAGGTATTGCGTGACGAGTGACCAGGCCTTCCCCGCCCCGCACCGCGGGGCTCCGCCGCCGCGGGTCTCGGTCGCGGTGTTTCCCGCCGCGATGTTTCCCGTCCGTCTCGGCGCCGCGATGGGCGCGACGCTGGGCTTGGCCGACACGGCCACGCCCGGCGACATCTGCCGGCTTGCGCCCGGCGCGCAGCCGCGAACGCTCGACCTCGCGCCTGGCTCCGGCCCGCCCCGAACGCTTGCCCCGCCCGGCCCGCCGGGCAGCGCGCCCGCACAGGGCCGGGCCGTCCGGATCGCCGCCGAGCACCGGCTGATCGCCGGCGACGGCGAGACGGTGACGGTTCTGGCGCTTCTGCTCGACGAGGCCGAGCCTTGGCTGCTGCCGCTCTCGCCGCTGGCCCACGGGACGGATTACACGCTGATCGGCAGCCGCGCGACGGCCGGCGACCTGCCGCTGCCCGATCGGGTGGCCGCGGCCTTCACCCCCGGCACCGGGATCGTGTTGGCGGATGGCACGCCCTGCCCCGTGGAACGGCTGACGCCCGGCCTGCCGATCCTGACCCGCGACAAC
>Ga0180436_10002849_pt1 | contig 16193 bp, 11 predicted proteins | sample SS_ome_2_FD_132434 | JGI IMG/M metagenome (GOLD analysis project Ga0180436, IMG submission 132434) | Hypersaline lake sediment archaeal communities from the Salton Sea, California, USA - SS_3_S_2 metaG | ecosystem: Environmental > Aquatic > Non-marine Saline and Alkaline > Hypersaline >...
CTGCCTGGTCGGCCACCGCCCGCAGCATTTCAATATCATCATCCGTAAACCCAATATCATTTTTTTTGTTGGTAACGTTAATAACCCCGATAATGTCCTCATATACCTTCATGGGAATACAGGCAATCGAGTCCGCAAAGGAAGCACTGCAGCCCACGAATGATTTGTCATCATCGGTTCTGTTGATAATTATCGGCTTCCCGGTAAGGAAAACATTTCCGGCAACACCCTCGCCCGGCTTAAACGTTTTGCACTTGATCTCGTTGTTGTTGACTTTTTGTTGGTACGCTTTGTCCTGCATACCGGCCAATACGCGAACGCTGAGTTGATCTGTATCGGGATCATGCAGCATGATCGAACCCTTTTCGGCAACTGTCACCTCAATGGCTTGATTTAAAATATATTTTAAAAGGCTTTTGAGATCGCTGATGTAGGTCATCGCCCGCCCGATATTGTAAAGAAGAGACAGATTTGTCAGCGTCTTGTCTAGATCTTCCTTTTCCTTGATGTGCTGTTCGGTCAAACGACAACTATTGATGGAAATTGCCGCATGCATACAGATTCGACTCAGGAAATCGAAATTAAACCGATTACGTGTTAGCTGATCCAAAGGCTGATTCATTGCCACCAATCCGATGATATTCTCCTTCATGCGTAACAGGGCCCAGGTCATCGCTTTCAATGAACCCGGATCATCTTCTTTAAAAATTTCATGATAACCTGAATCACCGTTCCCTGAAATTAGCGATTGAAAACCGGTTTTGCTCAGATCAGTTAAAAACGCCTGATCACATGTAAACTTACGCTCCCGAACATTGAATCCGCGACTGTGCACCAGGCTGAAGCTGCTGTCATCGGGATTGTATATAAAAACCGCCGAAGCGTCTGCTCCCAGCCGGCTATCCAGAATATCTGCAAAAGTTTCATACAAATCTTCGGAACAATGCGTATCACTAAGCCGATGAACTGCATCCAAGAGCTCTTGCAACTCTGCAATATGCGGATCAGCCGCCTCTGGATTTTCCATGTGACCTTCCTCTGTCGTCGATTATTCTTAAGTGAATTTAGAAGCCTTCAAAGGGCTCGCGTTTAACAAACCTGCCTCTACCAACCTCGCCCACAAATGCCATTTGATCGCCATTCCATTCGGCAACCCGTTTGCCCCTTGAATATACCGCCATGGGCATGCCGGTCATTTCCCTACCCTCAAATGGGGTATAGTCGATGTTCATATGGAGTTTGCTCTGGGTGATGGTGAATTTCTTGTCCGGATCAAATACCACCAAATCGGCGTCCTTGCCCACGGCAACTTCACCCTTGTCCTTGAGCCCAAACATACGTGCAGTACCGGTGGACAATACATCTACCATACGTTCCAAACTAATGCGGCCCTTCACAACGCCTTCCGAATGCATGAGCATGAGCAAGGTTTCAATACCGGGCGCACCATTGGGTATCTTTTTGTAATCATCCTTGCCGAACATGTCTTTTTTGCCCTTGAAATCAAAGGGGCAATGATCGGTGGCAACCACTTGCAGATCACCGCTATTCAGACCGCCCCACAGGGCTTCATTGCTGGCTTTGGTTCTAAGCGGCGGAGACATGACATATTTCGCACCACCAAAATCCGGTTCATTATAACGCTCCTCATCCAGCAGCAGATATTGCGGACATGTCTCGGCGAACACATCGATCCCGTTGTCGCGTGCTTCCTTGACTTTGGCCAAGCCCTCTTGGGAAGAAAGATGCACAATGTATATGCGTGATCCGGTCAGCTCGACCATTTTTGCAGCCCTGGCCACGGCCTCCTCTTCGGCAATATTTGGACGACTTACGGCATGATAATAGGGTGTCAATTTACCTTCCGCTTCCAGCAACTCGTTCATATGCTGGATGATGTAAACATTTTCCGCATGCACCTGTACCAGCCCACCGTATTTTTTGGTCTCTTCCAGGAGTTTGATCATGGTGGCGTCGTCCACCCTAAAATCATAGACCATAAAAATCTTGAAACTGGGGGTTCCGTAATCCAGGACCGCCTTTTTGACTTCGGCGATAACTTCGGGTCGCGGATCCATGACCGCCGGGTGAAGTGAATAGTCCACGGCAACCTTTCCTTCGGCCCAGGACTGCTTTCGCTCAATGGCCTCCAGCAGAGACTCACCTTTTTGCTGCAAATCAAAATCCACCACCGTGGTGACGCCGCCGCAGGCGGCCGCAATGGTACCGGTCTCATAATCGTCCTGAGCACTGGTACCCATAAAGGGCATGGATATATGCGTGTGCGGATCAATAGTACCCGGCAGGATGTACATGCCGGATGCATCCACGATATCATCGGCGGGATAGTCCAGATCTTTGCCGATGGTTTTAATTTTATCACCGTCTGCATACACATCGGCAATATAACGACCAGTAGATGTGACAATCGTACCGCCTTTAATAAGGACACTCATTGGGTACCTCCTTGGTAAAAGGTTCAAGCTTTATCTCACTTTCCAGGCTGCTGTCCATCACCTGGGTTTCATCACGTTTCCAATCTTCGGGCATCTCCTTGAATGTGATCAGATCGTGCACCGGACAGACAAAACTACATAGCATGCAGCTAAGACATTTGTTTTCGATTAACTTGGGCCGGCGTTCAGCTGCATCCCACTCCAAGGCCTGTCCGGCTGCATCGGTACATACGATGTAGCACTGACCGCAACCGATACATTTGTCAAGATCGTATTGGGTAATTCCCTGTCGATCCAATTCAAAATGATCCGTGGTTTTCAGGTTCGGCAAGGCTTTGCCCACCAAGTCGGTTACGCTCGTGATGTGGCGCTGTTGCATAAAATCGGACAAACCTTCGATCATATCTTCCACAATGCGATAGCCATAATGCATAATACCGGTGGTTACCTGAATGGTTGCGGCACCCAGCAGCAAGTATTCCAAGGCATCAATCCAGGTCTCGATACCGCCGATTCCTGAAAGTGGCAGTGCCAGCGCTTCACACTGGGCCATATCGGCGATGAAGTGCAGTCCGATGGGCTTGATGGCCGGACCGGATGTTCCGCTGACCGCACCGATTCCGAAAATGTTCGGTTTGGGAACCAGGTCTTCCAATCCGACTTCCGATATGCCGCTGACGGTATTAATGGCCGAAATGGCATCGGCACCACCATTTTTGGCATGAATGGCCGGTTCGGTCATATCGGTGATATTGGGTGTCATTTTAGCAATCACGGGGATCGATACCGTATTCTTAACGGTCGTGGTAAACTTTTCAATCAAATCAAAAGCTTTGCCCACATGATGGCCGGTCCCCTCAATACACATGTGTGGACATGAAAAATTGAGTTCCAAAATGTCGGCGCCGTTATCTTCCGATGCCTTGGCCAGATAGGCCCACTCGTCATCGGAAAAGCCCATGACGCTGGAGATTAAAATATGCTCCGGATAATGTTTTTTCAGGTACAGAAAATCGATCAAATTGTCCTTTAAAGGACGATCGGAAATCTGTTCTACATTTTGAACCCCCACCACGCGTTTGGCACCATAATGGAAAGCATTCATTCTGGGGGATGGATGGATAATTGGCAACCGGTCCGAGTTGAGGGTCTTAAAAACAACACCGGACCAACCGGCTTCAAACGAGCGTGCCACCATTTCAGCGCTGTTGGACACCGGTGAAGATGACAGCAGAAACGGGTTTTTAAATGTCTTCCCGCAAAATTCAATGGATAGATCTATCTGTTGATTAGACACGATTGCTCCTCCTAATCGATTAATTTGTTTTATTCAATCTTTGCAGTATTACAGTATTAAAAAACAGATGCCCCAACTTTACTTATCGAGATATTCTTTAATAGCCCGGGCGGCGACTTTGCCGTCCTGCACTGCGGTGACCACCAGCGCCGGCCCCCGGACGATGTCACCGCCGGCAAATATGCCCGGAACCGACGTTTGTCCGGTTTCGGATTCCACCTGAATCAGGTTTTTTTTGTTGACATCAACATTCGGATACCAATTGGGTGAGTCATCTTCGGCCTTGTTACCGATGGCCTCGATGACCACATCCGCATCCAGAATCCATTCCGATCCTTCAACATTGACCGGGGATCGTCGACCGGAAGCATCTTCCTCACCCAGCGCCGTGCGGACGAGCTTGAGACCTGTGATCCGCTTGTCTGCATCGACCTCATAATCAATCGGCTGGTTCAGCAACAGAAAATGAATACCGCTCTGAAGGGCCTCGATACGTTCGTCTTCTTCGGCCGGCATCTGGCTGTAGGAACGCCGGTAGACCAAGTAAACATCTTTGGCACCCAATTTGGCGGCCGATTCCACACAATCCATTGCCACGGAGCCGCCCCCAATAACGGCTACAGTCTTGTTTTGAACTTCCTGGGCCAATTGGTCCATGTGGCCATCTCGCAACCCCTCCAAGTAAGCCACCGAGCTGTAAAGCCCTTGGATATCTCCCAGCTCCCGTTTTAATTGCACGGCATCCCATAATCCCGGTGCCACGAATACAGCTTGATAACCATCTTTGAGCAAGTCTTCGGCACCTTTTTGGTTGTCGATGGGAGTCGAACATTTGAATTCCACTCCCAAATCCTTGATATCAGCCATTTCACCCGCCAGAAAATCTCGATCGAATCGATAGGAAACGACGCCGTATCGCAACACGCCACCCGGTTTTTCACGGGCCTCAAATACCGTGACCCGAAAACCATCTTTTGCCAGTTCGGCAGCACAGCTCAATCCGGCCGGCCCCGAACCCACCACGGCCACTTTTTCAGGTCGTGGGGTTGCTTTCTCAAATACCTTGAAGTTCATTTTGCGACCATGCTCGATCAAAAAGCGCTGAATTTTACCGATGGCGATGGGCTGGCCAATCCCGGTGGCACTGCATTCCTGCTCACAAAGTTCTGCGGTGGGACACAGCACACCGCAGGCACCACCCAGGATATTGTTGGCTTTTATGGTACGAATGGCCCCGGTAATGTTTCGAAATCGAAATTTGCGGATAAATGTAGCCGGATCGGTATCTGCGGGACACCCTTTGGAGCAGGGCGCATCATGGCATAAGAGACAGCGGTCTGCCTCAGCCAGGGCCTGCCCAAAATCGAATCCTGATTTCATCTGTTTAAATCGGTCCTTGTAACTCACGCAACAGCCTCCTTTGGTTGTATCACCATGTAGTAATGCTCGTATATCCCTGCAACACTCGCATGGTGGTTGGCTTATGTCATCCAGGATCTCAACATGGGTCTCGATTGATGAAAAAGCCAGTAAAGTGGTATATATAAAGAAAATATCCCCTTTTTTCAATACAAATTCATAGCAAAACTCTTGACGCCTATTCCCTTCTTAAGATACAGGATGAATACGAAGTAGCTACCAATCAATATTAGGAAAGGGGATCGACATGTCAAGGGTTATTAGATGTGCTCACATCCAGGCAGCGAACGCCAAACACGACGGAACACCCGCCGAGATCAAAGCCGCCATGATCGAAAAACATATTCCGCTCATCGAACAAGCCGGAGAGCAAGGTGTCAATATTCTTTGCCTTCAGGAAATTTTCTACGGACCCTATTTCTGCTGCGAACAGGATACCAAATGGTACGCCACCGCCGAACGTGTTCCTGGGCCCACAACCGAAAATTTAGCGGCCTATGCCAAAAAGTATAATATGGTCATGGTTATTCCGGTCTACGAGGAAGCCATAGAAGGTGTTTACTACAACACGGCTGCAGTTGTAGATGCCGACGGCAGTTACCTGGGCAAATTCAGAAAAATCCAGATTCCACACACCTGGCCCGGCTTTTGGGAAAAATTCTATTTTAAGCCCGGCAATCTCGGCTTTCCGGTCTTTGAAACCGCCTATGCCAAAATCGGCATCTTTATCTGCTATGACCGGCATTTCCCCGAATGCGCGCGAGCCTTGGCGCTCAATGGAGCCGAAATCCTGTTCAACCCCTCGGCCACAACTGCCGGCAAGTCACAGTACCTATGGGAACTGGAACAACCGGCCCAGGCCGTCGCCAATGGCGTGTTTATCGGTGCCAACAATCGCGTCGGGGTTGAGAGGCCCTGGGAATTTGGTCGTTTTTACGGTTCCAGCTATTTTGTGGATCCGCGTGGTGAAATCATCGTCAAGGGTAGCGAGGATCAGGATGAAGTTGTCACAGCTGACTTGGATCTGGACCTGATCCGGGAAGTCCGGGACGGCTGGCAGTTTTTCCGGGATCGGCGACCCGAGATGTATACCGATATTTGTGCCCAGCTACCATAAAAAATCGTCAAACGGTTTTTTTACTTTAATTATCAACCGACCCAGCAATATGGGCAAACAGGAAGGAGGCAGGAAAGCTTATGAGTGATGAACAAGAACACAAACACTGGATCGTTTACCCCCTCGGGAGCAAGCCGAAATGGGGTCTTGCGGTACTGCTGGGCATCCAGCAATACCTGACCATGTTCGGGGCGACAGTGCTCATCCCTTTCATCGTCGGGGGCGCCATGGGCCTTCCCCCTGAGGAACTAGCCTTAATGATCTCAACCATCTTTTTCACCTCGGGATTGTGTACCCTCATTCAGCAATCCCCACTCGGGAACAAGCTACCCGTTATCCAAGGCGGGACGTTTTCTTTCCTCGGGCCCACATTTGCCATTCTCGGCCTGTGCACGGCTGAGTTGGCGGGCGGTGCCGGAATTCCACTGTGGCAGTTCAAAATTCAAATGGTCACCGGCGCCATCATGGTCGCATCGGTCGTTGAAATCGTGTTGGGTTACACCGGTATCATGGGCCAAGTTAAAAAAATCATCAGCCCCATCGTTATCGGACCCACCATTGCCATGATCGGTCTGGCTCTCTTCAATATCGGTGCTCCCTGGATGGCAGGCAACTGGATCATATCGCTGATTACGCTGTTGGCCCTGATTCTTTATTCCCAGGTCTTTTCCCAAAAATCACGTGTATTCATGCTCTTTCCGGTCCTGCTGGCCATTGCTACCGGATGGGTATTTTCACTTCTGGGCACAATCACCGGCATGATCCCGGACGGCAACCCCGCCAACCTGGGCGGCAAGCTGGACCTGATCGCCAGTGCTTCGTGGTTGAGCCTCAAGCCCCTGATGCCTTTTAAATGGGGATTCCCGGATTTTGGCAGCTCTGTCCTGTGGGCCGGCGTTTTCGGCATGCTGGCCGGGTACCTGGCCTCCATGATCGAATCGATTGGTGACTACTATGCCTGTGCCCGTATATCTGAAGCCCCCGTACCTACGGGGAAGATGATTTCCAGGGGTCTCGGTGCCGAAGGATTAGGCTGTCTGGTCGCCGGTATCTTGCAAACCGCCAATGGCACCACCACCTACTCGGAAAACATTGGCTCCATCGGCCTGACCAAGGTTGCCAGCCGGCGGGTGGTACGGTGTGGTGCCGCAGTCATGCTGGTTATTCCCATTATCGGCAAGTTCGGCGCCATCTTGGCAACACTACCCCAACCGGTGGTGGGGGCTATGTTCGTGGGCCTTTTTGGTATGATCGCCTCTGTGGGTCTTTCCAACCTTCAGATCGTCAACCTGAATAACTCCCGCAACCTGTTCATTATCGGTATCAGTTTCTTTGCCGGACTGAGCGTACCGTATCATTTCAATCCCATGCTGTCAGCAGCTGCAGTACCCATCGATTGGAGCGGCGGCGGACAGTTCTTTGGAGTTATCGGCAATATTTGCCAGGCCATCCTGACCACCGGAATGGCCGTTACCGCTATTCTCGGCATCATCCTCGACAACCTGCTGCCCGGTGCTACTCGCGCCGAGCGAGGTCTGGAAGTCTGGGAATCTGAAGCCTCCGATGAAGCCTGGGAAGAGGCGGAAGCCCAATGGGCCGCCATGGAAGAAGGTGAGATGCGACCCGTGTGAATTTAAAATCGGTTTATGATTTTGTCACATGCGGTATCGCCACTCGAGAATCACCTTCGGTGTTCTCTTGACGAAGGGCAGGTTGATTCAACCTGCCCTTCATCTTTCAAAGCGGGCACTACGGTATAAAGTTCCAAACGAGTGTCTGCCTATAAGGACCTTTTCACAACAAAGCTCAAAGTGCCTAAGCCACTCATCAATATCGTCTATGTGTTGCTGATCGCAATTGGACTGGTGGCCATGTATTCGATCCTGAATGCGGGCAATCCCGATAGCCTGCTGCGGCCCATTTTTCCAAATGCGGCTCAGGATATCTACGTCGCCATTGGGTCGTCGCTGGTTGTTTTCGTGCTGGGCTTTATCGTGTTTTTCAATCGGGATAGTGAGGGATTCCGAAACCTCATCGAAATGAATGCAGAACGCGTTCGCGATTTCAGGCAAAAAGGGAAATCCGACGAAGAAATTGCCGATTCCATTCTGGCGGCCATGGGCAGTCACAGGGGCTATAAGCACAATATGGCCAAGAAAAAGCTGATTCTGTATCTCTCCCAATTCCAATAAACCAAAACCGCTACGGGCTGACAGCCAAGGGCTAATCGTAAAATGCCTAATTTTCCAGCCAACCAGCAATGGATTTATATCGCGCTTATTTTCTTCGGTATCATCGCTTATATTTCCTATATCCGCTGGCGTGATCGCAAATGGATCGAAAATCGATTTGGTGGACAAAAAATTTTGGCCATGAGCTTCGGGGTCAACTATTTCGGCAGGGCCAGCGAACCCGGGAAACCGAGAAAGAGCAGCGGATTTCTCCTCCTTTTACCGGACGGTCTTTTTTACCGCAGCCGGACCGCTCGGTTGGAATTAAGTATCGCCGCAAATAAAATCGCTCACGTGTATCCGGATAACAGCATCAAAGGTGTCAACCTTCATCAGTCGGTCATGAAAATCGATTTCATCAATGAAAATGATGATCGCGACAGTGCTGCTTTTAAAGTCCCCTATCCGCCCCAATGGATTCAAGCTATTGAGAACAATTTGCTGAATAAAGCCAAGCAGCCGACTACTAATTAGGTATCACCCGGATATGGGTACTTTCATTCATTCTTATTTAAACGATATCGATAGCGATTTTGATTTCAATTTCGGTTTCGGTTTCGAATAATTATAATTATTTCATAACTATAAGATCAAATAACATAATATTTATAATAAATAATATATTAGTTTATAAAAATATCTTTCCAATATGTGTTGACAACGACTTTTGCTTGGCATATTGAGCGGGGAAAATGGTGTTTGCGTTATGCGACCGGCCCCTTGCGCCATTTGATGGAGACCCTATGTTCAAGACAGCCAGAACCAGTACGATAACAGAAAAAATTATCAGCCAAATTCGAACCGCGATATTGGCCGGAAAACTGAAGCCTGGCGACATATTACCACCGGAAAAACAGCTCGTGGAACAGTTTGGGGTCAGTAAACAGACCCTGCGAGAATCCTTGCGTGCGTTGGAACACATGGGGCTGATCGATGTTCGTAAAGGCATCGGCGGCGGAGCTCATATTGTCGAAGTCGATATGCAGGTCACCAAACAAAGCCTGGCCAATTTTCTGTATTTTAAGAATTTGACCATCGAAAATTTGTCCGAGCTGCGCAAATTGCTTGAACCCCATGCTGCGGCGAAGGCCGCTCAGCATATGTCGCCTGAGGACCTGAAAAAACTTGAGCAACTAAATGATGTGGCCCGAGAAAATATAAACAAAAAATACCTGGAGGAAATGAGCCGCAATGAGATCTACTTCCATCGGCTCATTGCGCAAACCACCGACAATCCGATATTGATACTGATACTCGATTTTGTGGAAGATCTACTGGAGGATTTCAAAAAAGTACTCAAACCGGACTTGACCTTTTCCGAATCTGTCCTGGACGCCCATGACAAGATCTATACGGCAATTCACGCCCGAAATCCGGACAAGGCCTCCAAGGAAATGTACCGACATGTCAGCGATGTCGAGACCCATCTGGCCCTGCTGAAAGAGGATATCGGTTTATAGCAATTTTGCCTCAAATAAAAAATTTGAATCAACAACGGACCATCAATAAACGTAAAATCTTTCATCCAATCGACTAAGACGACTAACCATCAACTCATACAAATTTTTAAAGGAGGAAAACATGACTCTACCAGTAATGAAAAACTACATTAACGGCGAATGGGTGAACTCCAACACCACGACATTCGGAGATGTTTGGAATCCGGCCAAAGGCGAAAAAATCGCCCAGGTTCCTTTGGGCACCCGGGAAGATGTGGATGCGGCCGTCAAAGCGGCCAAAGAAGCGTTCTGGGAATGGCGCACCACTCCGCCGCTGAGCCGTGCCCGCTATTTGTTTCGTCTCAAGGACGCTTTTGAAGAGAACTTTGAAGAGATCGCGGAAGTACTCACCACCGAACAGGGCAAAGCCATTGACGAGTCACGGGGCGAGGTTCGCCGTATGATCGAAAATGTGGAGCATGCCACCGGTGTGACCACCCTGATGTGTGGCTATACCCTGGAAGATATTGCCCAGAATATCGATTGCTACGGTCACCGCCAGCCCTTGGGCGTATTTGCAGCCATCGTTCCCTATAACTTTCCGGGTATGGTTGCCTGGTGGTTCTTGCCCTATGCCCTGGTTACCGGCAATACCTTTATCGTCAAGCCCTCCGAACAGGTGCCCATGACCCAGACCAAGATATTTGAAATCATGGAGGAAGTCGGGTTTCCCGACGGTGTAGTCAATATGGTTCACGGTGCCCATGATGTGGTTAACGGCCTCCTGGACCACCCGGACATTGAAGGCATTTCATTTGTGGGGTCAACACCAACGGCTAAGTATATATACAAACGCTGCGGCGAAACCGGCAAGCGTGTCCAGTCATTGGGGGGCGCCAAAAACATCGTCGCCATCATGCCGGATGCCGACTTGGATGGGGGCATGCCCTCTTTGACCACATCTTTCTTTGGCTGCGCCGGCCAACGGTGCCTCTCCGGATCGGTGCTCGTACCCGTGGGTGATATTGCCGAAGAGCTTAAAGAAAAATTTGTGCAAGCTGCCAAGGGTATTAAAGTGGGCAATGGCTTAGATGAGGAAACCTTTATGGGGCCGGTCATCAGTGCCGCTCACCAGAAACGCGTTTTGGGATACATCGATAAGGGTGTCGAAGAAGGTGCCGACCTGATACTGGATGGACGCGACTTTACCGTCGAAGAGTATCCCAACGGCTTTTTTGTTGGACCGACCATATTCGACAATGTTAAACCGGATATGGCGATTGCCACCGATGAAATCTTTGGACCGGTCGTCAGCATGATGCGAGCCCAAACCATGGACGATGTGATCGACCTTGTCAACAGCCGCAATTATGCCAATGCTGCCTGTCTCTACACCCGTAGCGGCAGCGCCGCCCGTGAATTTAAGTATCGGGTAAAACCGAGCATGATCGGTGTCAACATCGGCATTGCCGCACCCATGAGTTTCTTTCCCTTTGGTGGGGCCGGCAATTCCATGTTTGGCGACACCAAGGGTCATGGTCAGGAGATCTTCAATTTCTATACGGATACGAAGGTCGTCATAGAACGCTGGTTTTAACCATTAGAAACAATTGGGCACACGATCGTCGAAAAAAATGATTGCTCGTGTGCCCATCATAAACACATCAGAGGAAACGAACTGTTTCTAATGAAAAGGAGGTGGCTATGCCACTGAATAACTTCGGAAGTATTCTAAGTTTTGCCGAGGAACTGGAAAAGCAGGATGAGGCTTTTTATGCAGCCGTAGTTGCCAATGATGCCTTTTCCGACCATAAAGACCTGTTTGGTCAATTTCTTAAAGATGTCCGTAAAAATATCAAGAATTGCCAGCGTGCCCGACGTGAAAATGTAACTGAAATGATCCTAGAGCCGATTAGAGATTTCTTTCGAGCACCTTTTTGTGAAGAAATCGATCCGGCCGAGGCCAAAACAGTCGCCGAAATTATCGATGCGGCCAGATGTCTTGAAAATCGGGCAGAGAGATACTACACTGAAGCGGCAATAAAAATTAAGGCTCTACCTGAAGTATCGCGGGCATTAAAAACAATAGGGAAAAAACATACCGCTCACCTGAGACAACTGGATAGCCTATAAAGGAGGACCATGCCATGAGTGACTTATCAGCGCGGGTAAAAGAGATGGCCGCCCACACGTTTGGGACTTGGAACTGGCAAAAAAATTGGCAGGCACCCCTGCTCATCAAAGATGCCGAAGGTGTCTATTTTGTAGACAGCAATGACAAGCGTTACCTGGATTTCTCTTCACAGCTCATGTGCTCAAACTTGGGCCATAAAAACAAAGCGATTATTGAAGCTATTCAGAAACAAGCCGAATCGCTGCCCTATGTTGCGCCGGGTTTTACCACCGAAGTGGCCGTGGAAGCGGTCGAGGCTTTACGATCGATTTTACCCGCAGGACTGAGTCGGCTTTTCTTCTCCACCAGTGGCACCGAAGCCAATGATGGCGCCCTGGTCATGGTGCGGCAATCCAAAGCCCCGGCCTATAAAGTCATATCCCGCTATCATTCCTATCATGGCGCGACGCCGGCTGGTATGGCATTTACGGGCGATCCCCGCAGATGGCCGGTGGAAAAAGTTCGCTACACTGTAGACGGCGTCCGGTTTGCCCCGGACTGTTACTGCTACCGCTGCCCGTTTGGACAGACCTATCCGCAATGTAAAGTTCAGTGCGCGCGCTATCTTGATTACATGATCAAGGAAGAGGGTAACGTGGCTGCGATCATCGTGGAACCGATTGTGGGTACCAACGGTCGCCTGGTTCCGCCGCCGGAGTATTTTCCCATGGTTCGTAAGATTTGTGATGAAAACCAGGTTCTGCTGATCGCCGATGAAGTCATGACCGGGTGGTTTCGAACCGGTCCGGCATTCGCCTTGCAAAACTGGGATGTCGTTCCGGATATCATGACCACGGCCAAAGGATGCACATCGGCCTATACGCCCCTGGGCATGACGGTTACCACTGATGCTGTCGCTGATTTCTTCGAAGAAGAATTCTTTTGCCACGGTCATACCTATGCCTATCATGCCCGGAGGCTCTCGGCCGTAAAGCCTGCGGTGGCCGAATACCACAAATTATTTGAGAGCGGACAACCGCAGAAAGTCGCCGCTTACCTCAAAGAAAAACTCATTGACCTCGCTGAGAAGCATGATTGTGTCGGCGATGTGCGGGGTAAAGGGCATTTCTGGGGCCTTGAAATCGTCAAGAACCGTGAAACCAGAGAACCCTTCGACGTTAAAGCCGATAAACTTTCCGGCAAAGCCTTGATGACCGGGAAAATTTCAGGGGCCGCCATGCAGCAAGGTCTCTACGTTGTTGCCTGGTATGACACGCTCACCATTGCACCGCCGCTGATTATTACCCAGGAGCAGGTAGACGAGGCCTTGGCAATTCTGGATAAAGCCTTGGAAATTGGTGATCAGGAAGCCGATAAAACTGGGGTGGCTGTGTCCCAAAGCTCCGAATATTAAAAACAACTGCGGCGCCCAAACAGGGCGCCGCTTTTTTTTTGAAAATCAAACTATCCAATTATTGCCGCAAAGACCTTTTGTGGGTACTATGCTAGTTGTCAAAATATGTTCCGATTCAAATCCGCGCTAAAGATACGACGTTTGGAATGCACGCATGACCGTTGCCATCGACAAGCTGTTAAAAGGTTTCGATCCGCGCTTCAAAATCTTTCATGAACTCATGGCCAAAAAAGTGCGGGATGTGCTGCTGGTCTCGACGCCTTATGACGCCTGGATTATGGAAGAGGATGTTCGCTTGTCGGAACGGATCATCCATGAATACCGGGGTCTGAATCTCAGCAATCCGCCCCGACTCACCTGGGTTTCATCTGTCGAAGAAGCCCTGGTGGCGCTGAAGACCAGATCATTTGATATGGTCATCACCATGCCCAGCATTGCGGATGCCAGCTGCTTTGCGCTGGGTGAGAAGGTCAAAAAACAGGACCCCAGCCTGCCGGTAATCCTATTTGCCCACAGCGCCATAAGTTCGGTAGAATTTTATCCCGGCCACACGAAACCGGCAGGGATTGATCGGGCCTTTGTTTGGTCCGGCAATACCGATATCCTGGTTGCGCTGATTAAAAGTGTCGAAGATCGCTTGAATGTAGACCACGATACGTCGTCCGCCGGTATCCGGGTGCTGCTGTTCATTGAGGATTCACCCCAATATCTAAGCTCATTGTTGCCAATCTTTTATCGTGAATTGGTCAGTCAAACCCAGGCCGTCATGGAAGAGGGTCTCAACGAAGAACACCGGCTCCTGACCATGCGGGCCAGGCCCAAGATCCTCATCGCCGAAAACTATGAGGATGCCATGACCCTTTATGAACAATATAAACCATACGTTCATGGGGTAATCTCCGATGTTCGCTTCCCTCGCCAAAACAAATTATGTTCGGATTCAGGCATCGATCTCTTAACAAAAATTAAAGCGGACCGCTGGGATGTACCCTTGCTGCTCATGAGTTCTGAGCCATCCAATGCCGAGAAGGCTGTCGGGATCCCTGCTTTTTTTATCGATAAAAATTCTCGTACCCTGCATCATGATGTTCACACCTATTTTATGGAGCATCTGGGGTTTGGCGATTTTATATTCAGAATGCCGGACGGACAGGAGGTGGCGCGGGCTAACAATTTAAGGTCGCTTGAAAAAGAGATGAAGATCATCCCGGATGAATCGCTGGTATTTCATGCCGCTCGCAATGATTTCTCACGCTGGCTGTTTGCGCGCACCGAAATTATTTTGGCATCCAAATTGCGGCCGGCCAGCCTGGATGATTTTTCCAACAAACCCGATGCCATCAGAAAATTTCTGGTTGATGCGATCCATGAAAGACGCAGCAGCCGGCAAAAAGGGGTCATCGTCAACTTCGATGCCAACGATTTCGATCCTGATACGGAATTTTTTAAAATCGGCAAAGGATCGGTCGGGGGCAAAGCCAGGGGGCTGGCTTTTGCTTCCGATCTTTTGCGCAGTCATGCCGAAAACTTACAAAGCTTCAAAAGGGTAAACATTATGGTCCCCAAATCCCTGGTCATTACCACGGAAGGATTTGAGGCCTTTATTCGGGACAACAACCTGTCGGAAATCGCAAATTCCGATAAGTCCGACGAGGAAATTGCAGACATTTTTCTTGAGGCTACATTTCCAAAATGGATTCGGGACGATCTCGAAGTCTATCTCAGAACCGTCAACTACCCCATTGCCGTGCGTTCATCGAGTTTATTGGAAGATGCGCAGTTTCGTGCTTATGCCGGCCTTTACCGGACCTACATGCTACCCAACGATTGTCCCAATTTTATTCAACGCACCGAGCATGTCATCAATGCCATCAAGCTCGTTTATGCATCAACCTATTTTCAAGGGCCCAGATCTTTTTCCCGTCGGGTTGGACACCGCACCGAGGAAGAAAAAATGGCCGTCATTATTCAGGCCATGATCGGAAATATTTACGGTGAACATTTTTACCCCGCCATATCAGGTGTGGCGCAATCCCATAATTATTATCCTTTCTCACACATGAAGCCCGAAGAAGGGATTGCGACGATAGCCTTGGGCCTTGGTAAAATGGTGGTTGAGGGCGAGAAAACACTGCGGTTCTCACCCAAATATCCCCAACTGCTTCCGCAACGTTCAACGGTAGAAGACATCCTGGAAAACGCCCAACGCCATTTTTATTCGCTAAAATTAGAGCAGGCTTGCTCGACCCTATCCATTAACGACACCTTTCATCTGGATAAGCGCGAAGTATCCGAGGCTGAAAATGAATACCCCCTCACGGTTTTATCCAGCAGCTATATCCCCCAAGAACACCGCATCCGAGATACCGCTCACGGTCCCGGATACCGCCTGGTCACCTTTGCCCAAATTTTAAAATATGATTTTTTCCCCTTGGCGGACATTATTTCTGAATTTCTTGTCATCGGACAACAAGGCATGGGCTGTCCCGTGGAAATTGAATTCTCCGTCGATCTGGGCCAAGCTCGCCATACACCACCAACCTTTGCGCTGCTACAACTCAGACCCATGACCGCCAGGGCAGAATTGGAAACGATTGATATCCGCGGTCAAGAAATTGAAAATGCTTTTTGTTATTCAACCAATGCCTTGGGCAATGCCCATAAAACCGGTATCACTGATATTGTCTTTGTAAAACCGGGCGAATTC
>Ga0180436_10002850_pt1 | contig 16191 bp, 10 predicted proteins | sample SS_ome_2_FD_132434 | JGI IMG/M metagenome (GOLD analysis project Ga0180436, IMG submission 132434) | Hypersaline lake sediment archaeal communities from the Salton Sea, California, USA - SS_3_S_2 metaG | ecosystem: Environmental > Aquatic > Non-marine Saline and Alkaline > Hypersaline >...
GACACCCTGCAACTCATGGCCCTGCAGGAACACCCCTACTACGCGTCCTTTGGTTATCACGTTTCCAGTTTCTTTGCCGCCTCTTCCCGCTTTGGCACGCCGGAGGAGCTCAAAGCGCTGATCGATGCCGCCCATGAAGCAGGGCTGGCCGTCATCATGGACCTGGTGCATTCCCACGCGGTGTCAAACCAGGTGGAAGGCCTCGGCTGCCAGGACGGCACCTTGTATCAGTATTTTCATGACGGGCCGCGGGGGGTTCATAAGGCCTGGGATTCGCGCTGTTTTGATTATGCCAAGCTCGAGGTCCTCCGCTTTCTGCTCTCCAACTGCCGTTTCTGGATGGAGGAATACCGGGTGGATGGTTTCCGGTTCGACGGGGTTACAAGCATGCTCTACACCCACCACGGACTGGAAAAAGCGTTTCTCACTTATGACGACTATTTCAACCCGTCGGTGGATGAAGACGCCCTGACCTACCTGTGGCTGGCCAACAAGATGATGCAAGACTTGTGTCCTGATGCAATCACCATTGCCGAAGACATCAGCGGCATGCCGGGCCTGGCATGTTCTATTCAGGATGGTGGCATCGGTTTCGACTTTCGCTTTGCCATGGGACTTCCCGACTACTGGATAAAGCTCGCAAAGGATATGCAGGATGAAGAATGGCCCATGGGGAGCCTTTGGTATGAATTGACCAACCGAAGGCCCGGCGAGAGCACCATCAGCTATGCAGAGTCCCACGATCAGGCCCTGGTGGGTGACCAGACCATCGCGTTCCGTCTGATGGGAGCGGACATGTATGACCACATGCATGTCCATGATCCTCATATCGCAATTGACCGCGGTATGGCCCTGCACAAGATGATCCGTCTAATCACCCTGGCAACAGCAGGCAGCGGTTATCTGAACTTTATGGGCAACGAGTTCGGCCATCCAGAGTGGATTGACTTTCCACGAAAGGAAAACAGGTGGTCCTTTCAGCATGCCTGCCGCCGATGGCACCTGGCGGATGACCCCAATCTGAAATATGCATATTTACTGCAGTTTGATCGTGACATGATAGCGCTCACGAGAGCGCACGGTCTTTTAAATAAACCTGATCTTGTTCTGCTTCATGAGCACTCCGCAGACAAGGTGATTGCCTTCTACAGGAAGCGGCTGCTCCTTGTTTTCAATTTCCACCCCACCCGATCGTTCGTGGATTACCCGATCAGCGCCCCGGTTGGTAAATATCAGATGGTGTTGGACAGCGACCACCCGGATTATGGTGGTCATGCCCGGCTCCAGCCGGAACAGGACCACTTCACCCGGCCGCCATTTCGGGGAAACGGGGCAGAAGAGGCGCTGAGCCTTTACCTCCCCAACCGCACGGCATTTGTCCTGCATCATCTTTAGAAAACGTCGGTAAAACTTAACCCCATATTGCTCGCACCATTCCGAGGGGTGTTGGAATACGCGTTATTGGTCCAGGGTTATTTTGAGGGGATTTGACGTGTCCAGATGCACATCGCGCTGCGGGAAGGCGATGACAATACCCTCTTGGGCGAACAATGCATCTATTTTGAACCGCACATCGCTTTCTATCTGCCGCCTTTGAATTACCCTTGATATCTCAACCCAGAAATAAAGGTTGAAAACAAGTGCATTGTCTCCAAAATCATCAAAAATGACAAAAGGTTCCGGATTAGCCAATACCAGGGGGACCTCTTGTGCGGCCCGGATCAACGTCTCTCTGACCTGCTCGACCGGCGAACCGTAGGCAACACCCACCGTAATGTTGACGCGAATTTTTTTATTGGAAAGGGTCCAGTTGGTGATCTTCTGTTCAAGAAACGTGCTGTTGGGCACCAGAATGTGTATGTTCTCACCAGTTCTGACGCGCGTACACCGGGTGCCGACTTCTTCGACCATGCCGAGGACGCCGTCGACCTCGATGAGGTCCCCGATATTGATGGGTCTTTCGCCAAGGATCATAAAACCGGAAATAAAATTGTTGATCAGGTTCTGGGCACCGAAACCGATGCCAATGGCGACGGCACCGCCCAGAAAGGCGAAAGCCGTCAAAGGAATGTTGACCATGCGCAAGGCCAGAAGAAAGATCAGCAGGTAAGCGGAATAGGATAAGACTTTATGCACAGCCGAGGCCGTGGTTTCCTGGAACTGGGATTTGAGCAAGAATCGGCTGTAAATCATTGAAAGGAAAAATTTTGACAGAGCCACGCCCAGCAGCAGGATAACCAGGGCTGTGACCGCCTTTTTAAGGGTGACCGGTTGATTGTCGACGGTCCAGATTTCGATATTCCAAAACTCGACGATATTATCCTTGATGTCGGTAATGCGGTCCTCTATTGTCAATTGCCCCAGGTTGTTTTCGATTTCACTGAAAAGGCGCCGTTCAATCTGATCGGTGGCAAGAATCACGGTCTGGTATTCAAGCCTGCGCTCCAAATGCTTGCGCATGGCATCCAGTTGAACCGAAAGATGACGGCGAAACGACGCGCTGACCCCATCCTCACCAAGTTTGAGATCAATCGAACTCATGCGCTGCTGGATGCCTGCCAGGTAGCTTTGTTGTATCTTCAAGGTCTGCCCCAGGATTTCCACGTTTTTATCAGCCGCCCTTTTCATATCTTCGAGTTCTTCCGAGGATACCTTCCCATTGACCAGCTTATAACGATTCTGCCAGGCAATGAGCTGCTGGTCCATCAACAACGCAGCCCTTTCATTCAGTTCGAGTGCAACCTGGTAAGTCCGGCGCCATTCATCTCTTGCGCCTAAATATGCTTCGGCAACAGCTTTTTGACCCTCATGGTGTGTTTTTTCGAAATCCTGTTGGGCTTTAATCCACTTTTCCTCGACAATTTTCTGTTCTTGATATAGCCGCTGTTTTTCTTTTAGAATATCTGCCTTTTTTTGTTGCATGGTTGCCATTTGGTGTTTCAAATCATCATCGTTATAGGTAATCTTGGACCTGATCAGGTCGCTCTTTTCTTTGAACCATGCGATTTGAATTTCTGTTGTATCCTTCTCCTGTTCATATCGCTCAATTTCATTTTCTTTGGCCTGAAGGGTTGCCTGGAGACGACTCGACTGGATATTGAGCCCCTCAACTTTCCATTGCAGCCGCTTTTTTTCTTCCCTGCCAGCGTCGACCAACATTTCTTCGTTTTTACGCAATTCCTTTTGGGCGGTTTTCAGGCGCTCATTATCATCTGAGACCTCCTGGCGGAGCAATTCCAGGGATAGATCGAAATTGTTTAGATTTCTTTCCGCCGTTGAAAAATCTTCCATGACACTGTCAAGGAGGGTTAAGGTGTAGGGCGGCTTCTCCTGCACGCCTTTCACGCGGAACTTTTCATAGTTTTCCTTGATAGAACGTTTGTCCTGCTCCATTTTGTCCAGGGCCGAATGCGAGTTGAGCAGCCTTTCATAGGCTGATTTGAGAACGCTGAGATCGATGAGTCTTTTTTCTATCTCTGCAGCAGTGACACCGAGTTCTGTTGCAGCCTGATCAGACTGGCGCGTCATTAAAAATGTTATGGTTTCGTTTATGCTTTGTATTGCCCCGGTTATGTCCTCAGCGTTGCCTGAACGGGTGGCTTGGGTCTCCCTGACGCCGGTTTCTTGGGCCAGACCCCGCTCAGCGAAGACCGGGTGCATCCATAACGAAATCAATAAAATATAACAAACCGTCTGCAGTTGTTTTATAGCGATCATGCCCAATTTCTCCATTGTAAATGATGTCCTGCCGCACCTCGTATCAACGTTGATGCAGCGCGTTTAATTCGTTGGCCGCCAAGCGGCTGAAAGGCTCATGCAACTATGAGGAAAATTAGGTAGGCGATGTATCCGCAGATAAAGACACTACCTTCCCAGCGGTCGAGCGAACGCTTTTTGCCGGTAAACATCGATAAGAACAACATCAGGCTGGCAATTATCCCGACCAGGATGTCTATATTGCTGTTGGATTTAAAGGGCAGCGGTTTTATGCTGGAGCTGATTCCCAGGACAAAAAAGATGTTGAAAATATTAGAACCCACAACGTTTCCCACGGCGATTTCCACATTTTTTCGGTAGGCGGCCATGGCCGACGTGGCCAGTTCGGGCAGGGATGTACCCACGGCCACGATCGTCAGGCCGACAATTGATTCGTCCATACCGAAAGCCATTGCCATTTTGATGGCCCCCTCCACGATCCATTTGCCTCCCAAGGCCAATCCCACGAAACCCAGGAGAACATACGTTATAGATTTCAGGGTGTTGTAGGGCACTGCCGGCGTCTGGTCAGCCAAACCTTCAATTTTATGGGCGATACCATGGGAATAATAAATAAAAATGACGAAAAAGCAAAGTAGCACCAAACCGTCTGCGCGGCTGAGAGAGGAATGGAGGCTATCGCTGATGAGTTCATCGTTTACTATAATGCCCAGTACAATTGCTGCCAGCAAGCTAAAGGGAATCTCTTTCCATACGGTGCCTTTGGAGACCGAAAGTGGATAGATCATGGAGGAGATGCCCAGGATCAGCAGGATATTGGCAATGTTGCTGCCAAGGGCATTACCGATGGCGATGTCTGTGTTCCCCTTCAGGCTGGCAACGACGTTGACAAACAGTTCGGGGGTTGATGTTCCGAAAGCGACCACCGTGAGCCCGATGGCCAGATCGGACACGTGAAATCGGCGTGCGATGGCGGAAGCGCCATTCACGAGCAAATCCGCGCCCTTGATCAGGATAACAAAACCGAGTACGAAGAGAGCAACATTCAACAGGTTCATTTGATTTAAACCGGTTCCTTCATCGATCCGGAAGCCTTTCAATTCCGTGAAGCCGCCAGGGACTTCAACCGTTGTCGTCAAGGCTCAGTCGGTTGGCGGGCTTGATACAATCGATAGCCCCTATCTAGGCGGTCTTTAACCTGATCGCTTCTGCGAATTTGTCAAACAGCAGTTTTTCCGCCTCATCTGTGCCGATCATGACCAGCTCGTCCTGCTCTTGAAAGCGAACATCTGGAGCAGGATTGTTGATCATGGTACCATCGCGGTTAATGGCGATAATACTGCAACCCGTCTGCAAACGGATCTGACTTTCAGCCAACGATTTGCCGAAAAGACCCGCATGCACGACAGCGCGAAATACATTCAATCCTTCGGCAAGCATCAACACACCCTGGGGTTTGAGCAGATTCAGGATGGTGTTGGCTGCCAGGGATGCATAAGACATCACCAGGTCAGCGCCGGCTGTGTGCAGTTTGGAAATGTTCCGATCCAGGTTGGCTCGGCAGATGATCTGGATGTCAGGGCGTAGCCGCCGGCAATAGATGGTAAGATAGATATTGGTGGGATCATCATGGGTGGTGATGATGATCGACGGCGCCCTATCGATCCCGGCCCGCCTTAATGTGTTGATATCTCCGGCACTGCCGTAAATATACTTGTCATTTACGGCGAGTTTCTCTTTTTTTTCAATGATTAGATAATCGATGCCGGCCAATTCCAGTGCTTTTGCAGCAGCGCGCCCAACCCGGCCGCCTCCCAAGACAAGAACCGGTGCCTGAAATCGTTGATGGGTACCGATTTGCTCATCATAGCTTTTCAGCTGCTCCTCTGATCCGGCCAATAAAAGCACCGTTGTGGAATCTATATGAGTCGCAGCTGTCGGTATTACAAACCGGCCTCTTTCCCAAAGGCCCACAACCGTAATGCCGGTTGTCTCCCGCAGGTTGCTCTGCTGGATGGTTTTGCCCACAAGGGATGTGCGCATGGCCGGGGCTTCGGCGATGAGCAGGGCCTCGATGTTTCCGATCGTGTTGGACCGGGTGCTTGTTCTGAGCACCCGTCTCGACAGGGACTGGCCCAGCAGCGTCGTGAATTGCAGGACATGGGTACTGCCGGCCAGTTGCAGGATATCGATGGACTCATCCAGGTCCGCGTTGGCGGCAATCGGCACCTCTTTGGAAATCTCACGGACGGTGAAGGCGATGTTGGTGTTCATCATGTCGTCGACATTGGCCACTACCAGGGCGGCGTCGTTCACATGAAGACGTCGGTAGGTTTCAGCGTCGCTCAAATCGCCGACCACCACATTGTACTCAAGGTCATATACTTCCAAAGCATGCTGGATATCCTCGACCACGAGAACGTAATCGTATTGATACTGTTTCAGCTTGTGGATGAGATTTCTGGTGATCGGATCGTCCCGGGTCAGGATGACGTGCCCTCGGGTATCCGGTGGTAACTCACGGGGGGCCCGGGATTTGGTTTGCGCCTCAAGCCAGGGCGCATAAAAGAACTGAATAAAAGTAAAGGGCAGCATGATCAGCAGGAACACCAGGCCGGACAGCAGCACGATGATGGAGAACAGCTTGCCCAAGTCGGAGGTGAAGGTGATGTCGCCGAAACCCAGGGTGGACATGACCGTCAAAGACCAGTAGAACCCCGTGATCCAGCTGAACTTCTGGCCCTCCAAAACCATCAGAAAGTGGAACAGCATGCTGTATACCGTAATCATGGCCAGCAGGATCAGGATGAACTTGACCAGCATCCTGACGTTGCGTTCCTTTCTTTTGGTCAGCATACTGATGAACTGGCCCATGAGGTATTTCATTTCGATTCAGCTCCATTGTTTTCAGCTCCGGTACTCCCCATATTATCCATGGCACGGTCGAAACGCTGGATTTGTTCCTGGGTCAAAAAAAGGTCTTTGAGGCTGAAAATCTGCATGCGGCAGGCCTGGGTAAACAAACGGTTTACCAGCAGGAGCGATGAAATGTCCATTTCCATTACCTTTTTCTCCGCCACCGCCTTCATGGTGCTTTCAATAAAACGGTTGTCCTCTTCCTCGACCTGACGATAGGTGTCGAGCATAGCGTCGTATTGGCCATCCTTAACCGGAATACCTGTAATACGGCTCAGGCTGTGGTAAAGCGAAACCAGCCGCTTGCGGAAAGCCGTGTACTGTGAATTCAGATAGGTACTGTCCGCGCCATCGAATTCATCCATGTTGTGCCGGAACCCTTTGAAATTTTTTATGGAGTTCATCATGTTTCGCGATGCGTGGATCAGACGCTCCAGCTCCTTGACTTCTGTTTCGTTGAGCCTGTGGGTCTGAATTCTTGAATAGAATGTGAATACTTCGCCGTGCAGCAGTTTGATGTTCTCGTAAAGCTGATCCAGTGTGTATTTACGTTTTCGACTGGCCTCAAAGGGTAGGGCGTTGTCAAAAACCAGCTTTTCGTCGATTCTCAGCAGCCTGAGATTATATAGCTGGCATTCCTGGAGCAGGTGGAGGAGTTCCTTCCGCAGGGCTAGTGTGGCGGCATCAGCTATTTCAGTGGGCGTCTGGTGCAAATAGACCGTGAGAATGGTTTTGCGGTCCGGATAAATTTTCATGAGGGATCGCGACAATAGGCCCAGGAAAGGGAAAAATAGCACGACGCCCAGGATATTGAAAAAGGTGTGGAAAAGGGCCAGGCCCACCAGGCTGTCGGATTGGATATCCACGATAAGCGAGACCATATAAACCAGGATTGGCAGCCCTGAAAAGGCAATTGCACCGGTAATCATATTGAAAATCAGGTGGCTTAAACTGACTCTCTTTTTGGCTGGCGTGCCCCCGATGGCCCCCAGTAGCACGGTTACGGTCGTACCGATATTGGCCCCGATGACCATGACAGCACCGATGTCAAAGGTGATCAGGCCGCTATTCATGGCAGTGAGAACAATGGCAATGGTGGCCGCGCTGGCCTGCATCAGCGCGGTGATCAGGGTACCGACCACCAAATAGAACCATAGACCGTAATCCGGCAATTGATCCAGGCTGAATGTTTGGGCGAAGCTTTCAACACTGCCTTTCATGAAATCAAGCCCCAGAAATAAAAAACCGAACCCGATGAGAAGCCGGGTGACCAGGGCTGGTTTGGACGTGGGCCTGAATACAATCAAGCCGATGGCGCCCATTCCGATGAAAGGCAGGGCAAGGGCTTCGATTTTGATTTTGAATCCGATGGTGGCGATGATCCACGCGGTCAAGGTCGTGCCGATGTTTGACCCCATGATGACACCGATGGCGTTGGGCATGTTCATGACCCCGGCCCCCACAAACGCCAGCACCATCAGGGAAACCGCTGAACTGCTCTGCAAAAGGGCGGTGACCAGGGCGCCACTGCCGATGGATCGCAGCCTGCCGTTGGTATACATCCGGATAATGCGCCGAAAAGCCCTTCCGGACAAGGCTTTTACCGACTCCTCGATTAGCAGCATACCAAACAGGAAGACTCCCAGTCCGGCCATTAGTTTCCATATATCCAGATTGATTGACACGGTGGTCCCTGCAGTCTTAAGGTGTTGGGGCCTTTTCTCGAGATTGCTGACTCTCGAATCCGGCTGTCTGCTCTATCGCAAGCACAAAAGCGATGCCGGTGCCTGGTTCGTTAAACCGGCCGGCGTTTTTAATGGCCGACAGTACGGGTTCGACCAGCTCGCTGCCCACCACGAAAAGCACCACATCCGTGCGCACGTCCAGGCTGAGGCCGAAGAATGTCTTTGCCTCGTGGGCGCCGGTTCCCGAGGCGGGGATAATGGTGGCGCCCCTGGCGCCGGCGTTTTTAGCCGAATCCACGACGGTATCCGTCAGGTTGGGTTTGACCATTGCGATTATGGATTTGTAAACCATGGCATAACCTCGCTTGCCGTCCGTTCCGACGGCGTTTCATGAAGAACGCTGTTGGCGATACCGCCTGTCAATGCAGGCGGCAATACACGTTCCTACTTTTTTTCCATAATTACTACAAACAGGGTTGAATAAAAACCTTCTATTGCCAGCATGATAAAGGTGTCATCGCTGTCGCCATTTTACGATCAACTGAACCAACTGGGCGTATCCCATAACACTGATAATGGGGAAAAGGCTGGCAAAGGCGATGAGGCCGAATCCGTCCATAACCGGGCTTCTTCCCGGAACATTGGATGCCAGGCCAAGGCCGAGGGCCGCGACCAATGGCACCGTAACCGTTGAAGTGGTAACCCCACCGGTGTCATAAGCAAGCGGTATAATCATCCTGGGCGCGAATATTGTTTGTATGATGACAATGACATATCCACATAAAATGTACAGGTACAAAGGCGTGCCGGTGACGATACGAAAGGTACCCAGGGTGATGCCAACGGCAACGCCCAAAGCCACGGCAATCCGCAGGCCCCAGGGCGAAATGGCCTGGCGGGATGCCTCGTGGGCTTTGTGAGCTACAGCAGTCAGGGATGGCACGGCAATGGTGGTTGAAAAACCCACCATAAAGGCAAAGACATACACCCAGGCAAATGCGGTCCAGTCAAAATTCCCGTTCGAACTGGCAGCCTGGGTCAACTGCATGGCCATGGATCTACCGACGGGGAACAGGGCCAGATCCAGACCGCCCAGGAAGCAAGCCATGCCGATAAGAACCAGGCCGAAGCCGAATACGATTCTACCCGGTCTAGGGATCGGCCTTTTCAGGACCAGGGTTTGAAACAGCACCAGCAGGCCGAGAACCGGCAGGACATCCTTTGCAGTGGCTGCCAGCAGTAATAACGGATTGAAAAGGATTTCCATGGGACTCCTATAGAACGATCAAACCAAATATCATGACAAAGATCATGGGGGTTAGGGATGCCAGGGCGATGAGGCCGAATCCGTCTATCAAGGGGTCCCTGCCGCGGATGGTTCTTGCCAGACCAACCCCCAGGGCGGTGACCAGGGGTACGGTAACCGTTGACGTGGTCACGCCACCGGAATCATAGGCCAGCCCAACGATTTCCTTGGGTGCGAAAATGGTCATGACCATGACCAGGGCATACCCGGAAATGATCAGTATGGGTAGCGACCAGCCCCGCAGAATACGTAAGACCCCGATAACGATCGCCAAACCGACGGACAGGGCGACAACCAGGCGCACGCCCAAAGCAAATTGGTTCATATCTGCGGGCAGGGCGCTGATCAGACCTGCCTCGGCTGCCGCCTTGGCTCCTTCGCGGCAGATGGCAATAAGGGCCGGTTCGGCCACGGTGGTTCCGGCACCCAGGGCAAAAGCGAACACCAATAACCAGAAGAGGCTGCCCTTGCGTGCGAATTCCTCTGCCAGGGTTTCACCCAAAGGAAACAATCCGATGTCCAGACCGACCACAAAAAATGCCAGGCCGACAATGACCAGGACCAAGCCCATCAACATGGAGACCAGTTCTGGAAAGGGCTGCTTGAGGACCAGAATCTGAAAGAGGCCGATCACCGCGATGATGGGCGCCAAGTCACGTGATGCGCTCAAGGTTGCCCGCCCTAAAAATATACCGATTTCCTTAATAAATGCCAGTGGCATACGTAGCCTTACGTCCGTACCTTGTAGTTAGAATAAACATCTGATACGGTATCATTGAACCCATTAGAATCTTTGCGTTTTGTGATACCAGAAAGAGATAAAAGCGGCGGGTCGGGCGCCAATTTCATTGTCCAATGGCGTTCTGAAAAACCCGTTAACCAGCCCATCATTGAATCGATAATGATTGGCACCCAATCACAGCAAGGGATTTCTTTCACCTCCCGCGGTCGAGAAATTATTTTCTCCGATACCCAGAATTGACTTGTCTAAAAGATAAGGCATGGAAAAAGTCTAGACCTCAACCAATTAGATACTGCTGAAATAGAACGGCGAACCCGAGAAATGCCAGAAACCCCACCACGTCCGTGACCGTTGTCAGGATAATACTGGAACTCTGGGCCGGATCGATGCCGATCTTCTTCATAATCAGCGGAATGGACGCCCCGGAAATTCCGGCACATATCAGGTTCACCACCATGCCCAGGCCGATGACAATACCCAGGTAGGGACTGCCATACCAGGCCCAGGCCACCACTGCGGTGACCAACCCGATGACCACCCCGTTGATCGCCCCGATTTTTCCCTCTTTGAGAACCAGTTGTAGCCGTTTGTCCTTAGGGATTTCACGCATGACAATACCACGCATGACCACGGCTAGGGATTGGGCCCCGGCATTGCCGCCCTGACCAGCCACCACCGGCAGAAATACGGCCAGAACCGTCAACTTGGCAATGATGCCTTCGAACATGGCCACCACACCAGCGGCCATAAATGCCGTCACCAGATTGATGTGCAGCCAGGGCAGCCTTTTTTTTAGGGAAAACCAGATGCTTGATGTAACCCGTTCATCACCGCCGGCACCAAACATCTGCTGGATGTCTTTGGAAAGGTCTTCCTGGACACCGTGAATCATGCGTTCGGCTTTAACGATCCCAAGGATATGGTTTTCACTATCCACAACCGGTGCAGCAAAAAATTTTCTTTTGGCCAGCGCATTGGCCGCCTCTTGCCGGTCGGTGAAACAGTGCAGGGCAAACAGTTCCTGGCGGCTGATCTCTTCCAACTTTTTTTCAGGCGCAGCCAGCATTAAGTCACGCATGTTTAGGACACCCGTAAGCCGGCCTTCTGCATCGACAATATAGACATAGGAGGATGGAAAGCGCTTTTTGGCTAGCGCGCGAATCTTTTCGATGGCCTCTTCGGCGGTATTGTCTTTTTTTAGAGCGATGAAATCTGTGGTCATGGTCCGGCCGACACTGTCTTCGGGATAATCCAGCAACTCTCTGACTTGTTCCTTGAGTTTTCCGGAGATGAACGTGGACATGCGTTCCCGGGCATCCAAGGGAAGGCGCATGAGCAGGGAGGCTGCAAATTGAGGGTCCAGAAGGGCTGTCATTTCAGAAAGAAAGGCTTCATCTGCATCCTGGACCAGCATGGCTGCATAGCTGATTTGCAGGCCCTTGAGCACGCGTACAGACAGCAATGTGGGAAGGCTTTTCAGAATCTGGGCGGCCTCCTCTTCGGTCATGCTTTCAAGAATGTGGACAGCGCCCTCCATGTCCTTGTCGAAAAACTTGTTCACCAGGGGTAGCAAAACACTATTCTCTGTCATGATGGTTCTCCTATTGCCCGACCTTGATGATCACTTCAACATCCGGCCAGCGCTTATCCACAGGCTGTATGGCCGGCGGGGCGATCACCTTGCAGAACACGCTGGTGTCGATGTGGATGCTGTCCAGGTATATCGGCGTTGTGATCAGGCTGATGGGCTTGTCGCTTTTTCCGGCGGCTGGGGTAAGGACCCTTACTTTGTCCGGGATGACCTGTAATGAGCGTATGTGCAGATTGCCGGGAAGCTTGCCCAATATCTGCGGTTTGATGGTGACCTCTTGTTCGATGATTTCGGCCAGGGTCAAATCGATACTGGAGGGAACGACATCGAGAAGATCGATATTGCGCGGCAGCTCCAAATTGTCGGCTGTAACCACAAAGGACTGTTTGCCGACAACGGCCTTGGAAAGATCGAGTTTGACGCTCAGTTCAGACGCATGCACGGCACTCAGGTCCGACTTGGGGCCTGACAGGTGCAAACGGACGTTCTTATCCTTATCGCCCACCAGGACAAGGTTGTTCGGCGATGCGGTGAATTCCACGGGAACAGTGACAACCTTCTCGAGCATCTCACCCTGGGCGATGATCAGGGTGGACCAAAAAAAAACAGCCAGAGCCAGACTTGCGGACATTTGGGCGACCTTTGGCCAGCCCGGAGCCTCCCGCGGCAGGTCTATTCCGTAGGAAGCTGTCTCGCGCCAATGGGCTTTAACAAAAGCTGCCAGTTTATCCTGGTTGTCGACCTTGTACATCTTGCCATTTTTAAAAACAGCAATCTTGCCGCGCTCTTCGGAAACGACGATGACCAGTGCATCGGATTTTTCGGCCAGACCCATGGCGGCATGATGACGGGTGCCATACTCACTCGACAAGCGTAAGCTCTGTGAAATAGGTAGGCGCACACCGAACCGTGTGATCTTGCCTTTGGATAGGACAATGGCGCCGTCGTGACCGGGTGAGTTGGGATCGAATATGCTAAGAATAAGAGGGATGCTAGGCAGGGCGTCCAACGTATAGCCACCCGACAGCCACTCTCCAACAGGTTCTTTACCTGGAAGTACGACAATGGCACCCTGGCGCTTTTCAGTCAGTTTCCATAGACCATCATCCAGAATGGCAATGAATTCATCTCCGGAATCGATCTTTTTGGAACGGCGTACAGAAGCGGCACGCTCGAAAATTTTCCTGAGTTCGGGTTGAAAAATGATGATCAGTGCGATCACGGCCACGTGGCTGAGGTTACCGAATATCCACTCGATACCCTTGAGGTCCAGCAGACTGGCAACAAGGTACAACAGCATGGCAATCAGAATGCCGGCAGCAATGGCCCAGGTGCCCAACCGCTGCAGGGTGCGGTAAAGGAAATAGAGCCCGGCGGCCATTAAGGCGATGTCAATCAAGGCCCGCCAGTCAAAAAAATGTTTTATGAGTATAATGAAATCCATAGGTAAATTTTACCGCTTAGAAATTACGGTTATGTGTGAAAATTTGGTCGTTTTAGAGCGGCGAAGTCGCGTTGTATAAAAGCGCGGCACGGGATTTTATTACCAGTGCGGTTGGTTGCCAATTCTGTGGCCCATGACCTCCAGGGTGTTGTTGATGACCACGAAGGCATCCGGGTCGATGGTGCGCACGATTTCCTTGAAACGGGCCAGCTCCTGGAACGGAATGATCGAATACAGGATTTTTTGCTGTTTCTTTGAATACCCGCCTTCCCCGTGGATAACCGTTACACCGCGATCCAGCTTGGTCATGATGGCGTTTGAAATTTCAGGCCACTGACTGGAAATGATCATGACCGACTTACGCTGGCTCAACCCGGTAACCACCAGGTTCATGAAATAGGCGCTCACGTATATGTAAATCAGAGTGTAGAGAATCATTTCCAGTGGAATACGCGAAATAGCAGTCAACATTAGCACAACATTGAACACAAGCGAGGTCGTGCCCAGTCGTATCGAGTACTTCTTTAGAATGATTACGGCCAGGATGTCCATGCCGCCGGCAGACCCCATCGACCGCAGCAGAATGCCTGAACCGATGCCAGTGATGATGCCGGCCGTCAGCGCGTTGAGCAGGGGATCTTTTACGGTCATTTCCGGACATGGAATGAGAACCGCCAGGGAATAGATCGCCATGCCGGCGATGCTGTAGAGGAAAAAGCGCCTTCCTACGAACATCCATCCAAAAATGAAGATAGGAATATTCAGGCAAAAATAGACGACGCCCAGCGGGATTACCGGCAGCCCGTAGTGGATCAGCATCGCCAGGCCGGTAATACCGCCGGCCAGGAACTGCTTGGGAATCAGGATGCTGTTGACGGCAACCGCACAGATAGTGCTGCCCACTAAAATGAGAAAAAGGTTCCAGGTAATCTTGCGCATGGTGTCCCTATAATTTCCAGTTCAAATCGTTAGACGCTGCTGTGAAGTTGATCCCGGACGTCCTCCCGGGATATTATCGATTCCGGCTATTTAGGGGCAACCTGGATAATGCTATTTCGGGTGCCAAAGTGGTTCCGGCGCTTTTTTTGATTTCGTTCATCTATCGTCCATACCCCGTCAATCCAAAACTTATAGTCGTATTCACCGGGTGCAAGAAATACGATCCTGGTCCATTGACCGTGCTTGCCCTTTTTCATCGGATGTTTTTCTTGTTGCCATTGATTGAAATCGGCGACAAGAGAAACTTTCCGAGCCTTTGGTGCCATTACAGAGAAGGTAATACGTCTTTTTCCTTTTAAACTGTTTTTTCGTGCTTTCATTTTGCCTCCTTTTCAATATGTCAGCAAGGACCGGCAATGCCTGTTTTATGGTACAGCAAATCTTGTGCCAACGAGTGGTAAATTTATAACTACTTAATTTAAATAGAAAACATTAAGAGTATCGACCAGTTAATTATAAATAAAGACGCGGGGTTTCCGATTTTTCAAAGGGCCCGACCTTTTATCAATGTCGAAACGTCTTTGGTACCAAACCATACTTGGCAGCCAGTCTGCTGAGTTGCCGAGTAGACACGCCCGCTTTTTGAGCACAAAGATTGACGTTCCCTTTATACTTAGTCAACAGGGTTGTCAGGTAGTTACGTTCGAACGTTCCAAGTGCTTTTTGCCTTGATTGTGCTAGGGATAGATCTGTCTCATCAACCTGGAGGGTGCCTGTTTTTAAACAGCCAGTCAGTGTGGGTGGGAAATGCTCTGGTTTGAGGATGTCGCTTTTTTCCAGGATTATGGCTCTTTCCAGGACATTCTCGAGTTCTCTCAAGTTACCCGGCCAGTTGTAGGTCTGCAGGCATTCCTGAATTCCCGGAAACAGCCCTTTAACTTTTTTTTGGTACTTGGTATTTAATTTGGCCAGAAACTGATGGATCAAGTGGGGCAGGTCTTCGATTCTATCCTTGAGCGGCGGTATTTCAATAGGAAAAATGTTCAAGCGGTAGAAAAGATCATTCCTGAACTGGTTGGCTCCCACCATCTTTCCCAGATCGGCATTTGTCGCCGCAATGATACGGGCATTGGTGTGCAGCGCTTCGGTGCCACCGATTCGGCTGAAAGTGCCATCATGAAGCAACTGTAATAGTTTGACCTGGGCGGCAGCCGAGATAGTGCCAATTTCATCAAGAAAGATCGTTCCCTCCTTTGCCAATTCGAACTTTCCAAGTTTCCTTTGAGTGGCCCCCGTGAAAGCACCTTTTTCATGCCCAAAAAGCTCGCTCTCGAGCAACGTGTCAGGGATGGCGCCACAATGGACGGTCACCAAGGGACCTTCGCTGCGGTGGCTGTGTTGGTGGATCAACCTGGCCATCAGTCCCTTGCCTGTTCCAGTTTCACCCAACAATAATATCGTGGCGATCGTAGCGGCTACACTGTGGACGTTTTCAAATATCTGTCGCATGGTTGGATTGCCGGTCTTGATGATCTCCAACCAGTCTGGTTTCCAAAACCGGTCACGTAGATATGCCAACTCCAGGTTCTTGGTTATACTCTCTTGAACCTGCTTGAGGACCAACTCGATTTCAGCGTTGTCAATGGGGTAGACCAAGTAGCTGTCGGCGCCGTGGTTGACGAGTTCAACAGCCTGACTGACAGATGCCCGCGGGGCCAGAATGACATACTGTACCATGGGGTTGTGATCGGCGAAATGCCGTGAGACCTTGGCAAATTGGCCTGGCAAGTTATCCTCCATCATGGCGATATCGATAAATATCAGGTCATAGCGATTCTCTTGGTTTGATAA
>Ga0180436_10002852_pt1 | contig 16187 bp, 15 predicted proteins | sample SS_ome_2_FD_132434 | JGI IMG/M metagenome (GOLD analysis project Ga0180436, IMG submission 132434) | Hypersaline lake sediment archaeal communities from the Salton Sea, California, USA - SS_3_S_2 metaG | ecosystem: Environmental > Aquatic > Non-marine Saline and Alkaline > Hypersaline >...
GCATTAACATCTTCCCTGGCCCGGTAGATATTAAGATGGAGCCAAAGCTCCTTTGATGGTTTGCAGGAATTATCTTTTGATACGGGCCTGCCTTCCATATCCACTTCAATGATATCTTTGATGCTGATATCCCTTAATGACCTGCCGCCGGCAGTGATCAGTATGCTGCCTTTTCCCCTGCAGCTTACATTGCCTCCCGCTGCACTTACCAGGCTCTTCCTGTATGAAAGGTGGGAATATCTGCATACCTCAAGTTTTGCTTTATGATTACTTTCTTCTGTCATTTATATCAATCTCACACTATATATTTAACTTATCCTTATAACCACCTTCAATGCTTTTCTGCTCTCCAGTAATTTAAATGCCTTCCCTATCTCATCAAGCCCCATAATATGTGAGTAAAAATGCCCGGGATCTATCTCTTTATCCTTAATAAGTCCTATGACCCTGTCATGGGAACACCTTTCATCCTGGAGGATATGGGTCAAAGTCCAGGTGGGCGGCGCATTTTTCCAGTCAATATTGAAACTGGAAGATCCGGCCCCGTATATGCCTATCTTCCCTCCGGAGGATAAAAAACCATAGGCTCTGTTTATGAGTTCATTCTTTCCCACAGCTTCCACCACATGGGTAGATCCCATTCCGTCCGTATACTCCATGACCCTTTCCCTTATGTCCTCACGGGTGGAGTTGATAACAAGATCAGCACCTGCTTCCAGAGCCAGGCTTAGCCTTTCATCTCTCAGGCCCACCATTATTACGGGATCTGCCCCAAGTATTTTGGCCATAGCCGCAAATATCATAGCCACAGGGCCGCTTCCCATTATCACCAGCCTGCTGGTGCCGTCCAGTCCAAACCTGTTACACCAGTCAAGAACTTCCCTTAAGGTTATTATCATAGTGGCATCCACTGGATCAAAATCAGGGGGGATGGTCTGCTGATACAGGTGCCACAGGGTAAAATCCTTTTCCGGCCTGTCATTGTCTTCCATATCAGCCTGATAGTCTGTCGCCAGTCCCAGCTCGGCAAAACCCCCGAAAAGTGACGAGTAACACCCCAGCCGGTCGCCCGGATATAAGGCAGCCGGCCTCACAACCAGGTCGCCTTTTTGGTAATTCCTGACCTTTTCTCCGGTCTCTATTATCCTGCCTATGCTTTCATGTCCCAGTATGCCAGGAAAATCAGTGAATTCTTCTGCCAGGGTGCCGTTTATAAGCTTCCTGTCGGTACTGTTGCAGGTAGCGCAGGCGATTATCTTTACTATTGCCTGGTATGGCCCCATAACAGGCTCCGGAACATCCTTTACCTTGAGGATCCCGGGCGATTCTACTACTGCAGCTCTCATGCTGGCCATCTCCGCTCATATTATAGATTTTTATATTCTATCCTGCCCTGTACCATGGTCATCTTTATACCTATATTTTCGTCAAATACGGCAAGATCCGCATCCATTCCCGGCTTTATCCTGCCTTTTCTATGTGACAGTCCCAGGACTTCTGCGGGATTGGTGCTGGCCATCCTGACAGCCTGGCATATGCCGCAGCCTGTATGGTCCAGAAAATTTTTAACGGCTGAATCCATGGTCATCACGCTTCCGGCAAGATCGCCGTTTTCCAGCCTCAGCGTATCTTCGCCTTCTTCCAGGGTCACCTTTCTTCCGTCCTGTAGAGGATATATGCCCGGCGGAAATCCCGTCATATTCATGGAGTCAGTTATAAGTATGATATTTCCCGCACCCAGGCATCTGTATGCAATATCTATCAGCACCGGTTTGACATGTATTCCGTGCCTGTCGGAAACAAGTTCACACATAAGCCCGCCCCTGACCAGGAGTTCCTCCTGTATTCCCACCGGTTTAGTTCCCCTGTCATATTGTATGGAATCACCCATGGCATTAAAAAGATGGGTCACCAGGGTTATGCCGAGATCAAGGGCCCGCTGCATCTCGGGAACCCCTATATCGGTATGTCCGATAGACACCGTCACATCTTCGGTCCTGAGATATTTTATCAGACCGGAAGCTCCTTTGAGCTCGGGAGCTACAGTCATTATCTTAAGCCATCCGCCTGAAGCTTTTACAAGCCTTTTATAGTCAGACGGATCCGGGTCCTTTACCAGTTCCCTTTTCTGTGCGCCAAAATCAGGATTAAGATATGGTCCTTCCGAATTTATACCCAGGGCCCTGGCACCTTTTTTTTGATTATCGATAAAGTCCTTTATCCTGGAGCATGCTTCCACCATACGGTCAAATTCTGCAGTCCAGAGTGTGGGTAAAAACGATGTGGTGCCGTGTCTTGCCTTAAGCTCGGCCATAGGCCCTACCGGATCTTTTACAGCATCAGCATCATTTGCTCCATGGGTATGAATATCAATAAAACCAGGAGCAATAAGGTTTTCTCCCGCATCTATTATATTGTATCCTGCCAGGTATTCATCCGGATAGGAACCAAACTCAACAGGGCCTGCTATCTTCTGGATTTGAGAATCTTTTATAAAAACAGCCCTTTTGTCTAATATCCTGTCCGGGCTTATAACCCTGCCTTTTATTATGTATTTTTCCATAGTATCCTTCCCTCAAAGACGGTTTAAATAGTTGATCATAAGACCACACTGGCATCATATCCTGTACAGAATCAATTATTTAAAAAAGGTATATCAGTCGATATCATCCAGCATTTCTTTTTGTATCTGGGTAAAATGCTTCCTGGTAGTCGATCTTGCGCCTACCGCATCTCTTCTGCTTAGAAGAGAGACTACTTCCTCATGATATTTTATATCTTTTTCCCTGTGGCCTTCATTGCTGGCAAGTTTTTCCCTGATATTCTCCCACAGTTTTTCCCGGGAAAGACTTGATATATATTCCATTATATTTGTCAGTACCGAATTCCCGCTGGCCTTTACCACGCTCATATGGAATAGTGAATCTGTATCCAGGGAATAGCTGGTAGAAACTTTCATCTCTTCTTTCATCTTTTCCAGGATATCCCTGATACTTTTTATATCATGTTCTGCTGCATTTTTGGCAGCCAGGTATGCAGCTTCTGATTCTATGATCTTTCTTACTTCCAGTATCTCGTAGGGGCTTTCTTCCCTGCTGGATATATCTTCTATTTTATTAAGGTAGAATTTATTTATATCAATGGATTTTACAAAGGTTCCCGAACCGGCCCTGCTCTCAAGTATTCCTGCTATCTCAAGAGCGCTATAGGCCTCCCTGACAGACGGCCTGCTGACACCGAGCTTCTTTGACATAAGCCTTTCCGGGGGAAGCTTGGCATCGACTTCGAATGCGCCGTCTTTTATAAGGTCAAGGAGCTTTTCTATGACCAGTGCATATTTCTTTTTGGTCTCAATGGGACTTATATCTATATTTATGGTATTTCTCCTTAATAAAGATTGGTAAGATGTCCATACCAAATATACTAATTTTAAATCCCTTTTAAGTCAAACTTTTTAAAGACAATCTTGCCCATTCAGGATACATTTCTTAAGTTTTTGCCGGGCCGCTTTAGAAGAATAGGATGATATCGGGAATTCCTGTTGAAACCATGTTCCAGCATTTAAAGGCTCTGTTGTTTTGCGAAATACTTTATCAGTCAACCATAAAATAGTCGATGCCCAGAAACCTGCACATATCTTTTAGGTGTCCGGTATAGTCGCCATAGCAGAGCGCGTAATGCTGGCTGTGAAGCGACCTTATAAATCTTTCCTGGTCGCCGTTGATCCTGAACTTAAGGGCAGGAAATCTTCCCTGCCTCAGTTCGGTATCCAGTCCTTCGCCCGTACCGAATCCCATCACATAGCCGCAATCAGTCTCGTTTATCCTCATATAGGTAACTGTACCCTTCTTCATCACCAGTGACACCACAGGCCCGTTGAATCCCGAATGTCCTATGTCCCTTAGCTCGACTTTTGAAGGGTCCAGGGCGGTACTGTATGGGGCAAAGCCGCAGGCGGAAAAAAGGGCTTCCCCGTCCTGGACATTCAATATATCGCCATATGGTATGCTCTGTCCCGAAAGGTAGTTAAGCACCAGCTGGCTGGTAGTGGTCAGGGCATCGCCTTCACATCCCGAGACCAGTCCCTCATCCGCCGTAAGCGAGAGTGCGGGACAGGCTATGCAGCCCCAATCCTGTGAAAGCTCATACTGGCATTTTACATTTATGGCATCAAGGCCATGGATCTTTGCCAGCTCCCTGATCCCATGATAAAGCCGGCCCTCTTTTTCCAGGTGCCCGGGCCTGATATCGCTTCCTATAGAGGCCCGCTCCTTCACCCTGGTCTCAAATAAGCTGTATTCCTCCATGCTGGCCGCTTCTGCGATTTTTACCAGGCTGTAGGTATCTATCTGCAGCACTTCCGGCCCTATTATGCCTCTCAGCTTTAAGTGGTCAAATGTGCCTGAGTATATGCTCATGGCAGCATAGCCGACCAGGCCTATCCTGGCAGCCCTGAGCGCCTTCAAAGTGCCGGCTACAGTATTAAACCTTTTAACTTTTTCTATGGCATTATTATCATCAACTGCACCATGTATATATTCATGGGATATCTTAAGCCTTTTAAGGGATCCCGAGAAGACCGATATCCCCACAAAGGAGCCGGTGGATTCGAACTTACCCCTGTATTCAAACATGGGTGTCCCCCATATAGCCAGGGGGAGGTGTTTCAGTTCAAGCACGGCTGCCATTGCAACAGAAGGTTCTGCCCAGGTATCAAAAAACAGCACTGCGCCGTCTGCATTTTCTGCCAGGACCTTATAGGCGAATTTCCTTGCAGTGACCGGGTCCACCAGCGGTTCCTCATTGGTAAAATAATCGGTGCCCTCCTGTTTTATGTTTTCAAGGGCTTCCGCACCCTTTTCAAGGCTCATATCCGTCTGATAGTCTTTATGAGCAATCCTTATAAATGCGATCCTGGACATTTTTCCACCTTTAATAGCATATAATTTTATTGATACTTCCCATATTCCCACAATGTCTCATACATGGCCATTATGTTTTCCGCAGGCACTTTTGCCTGTATATTATGGACCTGGTTGAACACGAATCCTCCCCCGGAAGCCAGGTCCCCGATCCTCTTCTTGACTTCTTCCCTAACCTCTGCCGGGGTACCGAATGGAAGGACTTTCTGGGTATCGCACCCGCCTCCCCAGAAGACAATATCTTTTCCGAATTCTTTTTTAAGCCTTTTTGTATCCATATCCCTGGCTGATACCTGCACCGGATTTAATACATCTACCCCGATGTCTATAAGATGGGGTATAAAACTATATACGCTTCCGCATGAATGAAAACTTACCCTGGCCTGGCTGCTCCCCTTTATGGTGTCTATTATCTTCTTATACCTGGGTTTAAGCATTTCTTCAAACATGTCCATCGATACCAGCGGGGATATCTGGTTGGAAAGGTCGTCCCCGGTAGAAGCGACATCCAGGATGTCCCCTATCTGGTCCAGGGAACTTTCCCAGGCATTGCAGGCTGATTCCGTTACCCTGTCCAGGAGATAGTTTGCCAGTTTCTTGTCAGAAGCCATGTCTATAAAAAACTGGTCCATTCCCCTTAGCCAGGAAGACATGAGCATTATACCCACACCGGCGCCGCTTACTACCGCATATCCATTTTTTTTGAATTCCTGTACTCGGGTCCTCAGGTTTTGGTATCTTGCCGGATCAGAAAAATCCGGATAATCAAAATTTTTGATATCTTCCAGTTCAAGTCCCCTCATGGGATGCGACCTGGCATCGAAATAATAGCCGTTTTTGACCGGCATAAACCATTTTATGCCCCACTCATCAGTAAAAGTCCTGTAGTCTCCCTCCTGCCTTATATCAAGGACCCATCTTGAAGACGGTCCGGGAAATACGCCCCTGACATCTACTTTAAGATACTGGAGAAAGTCCTCTCCCAGGACCGGGAGCTGCTGGATGACGTCAAAAAGCTCTATGCTTTTATCCGTGTCAAGCCCCAGGTATCTTCTAAGGTCTATATAGGTAGACTTTACGATAGAACTCTCATACATTGAACCCAGGTCCAGCGGGATGCGGTCAGCCTGTTTATGCTTCAATGCAAGATCTAACCTTTCCCTGGAATTCATATTGTTTCCTTATGCTCGATAAACTGGTCTTACTAAAAAGCAGCCTGCTCCGTCTTCCTGTCAAATACATGAAGTTTGGCCATATTGAACCCTATGCGGCATTCCTGCCTTCCGCCGATACTATCATCCATCCTTTCAGCGGTGGCTACTATCCTTCTTTCACCTACCCTGAAATAATAGATAGACTCAGACCCCATATTCTCGATGACTTCTATTTTGCAGCTTATGGTGCAGCCTTCACCGCCGATGCGAATATCTTCAGGCCTTATCCCGATTACCAGTTCATTTGAAGATGCAGTCTTGTCTATGGCGCTTATCTGTTTGTCGTTAAGCTTTATCTCAAAGTCGTCTGTCTTGAGAAATCCGGAACCGTCTCTTTTCTCCAGGCTGCAGTTTATAAAGTTCATGGTAGGACTTCCCAGGAAGCCGCCCACAAATATATTTGCAGGGTAATCATATACTTCAGCCGGAGGACCCACCTGCTGTACCAGTCCGTCCTTCATAATGACCAGCCTGTCTGAAAGGGTCATTGCTTCTGCCTGGTCGTGGGTAACATAGACTACTGTACCCTCAAGCCTTTCGAAAAGGAGCCTCAGGTCTGCCCTCATCTGTATCCTGAGCTTTGCATCCAGGTTGGAAAGAGGCTCATCCAGCAGGAACACGGCAGGATCCCTCACTATTGCCCTTCCAAGTGCCACTCTCTGCCTCTGTCCACCGGAAAGCTCGCGGGGTTTTCTATCCAGAAGATCGTCTATCCCCAGGAGCTCTGCCGCTTCCTCTATCCTTTTTTTGACTTCATCTTTCTTCATACCCCTGACCCTCAGGCCAAATCCGATATTTTCAAAAACGTTCATATGCGGATAAAGGGCATAGGACTGGAATACCATGGCGATATTCCTTTTCCCCGGATGTTTGACATTGGCCAGATCACCATCGATATATATGTATCCGCTGGACGGGTCTTCAAGACCAGCGATGATATTAAGGGTTGTAGACTTGCCGCAGCCCGAAGGTCCCACCAGTGTCAGAAATTCCCTGTCTTTGACAGTCAGGTTAAAATCATCTACCGCTATCACTTTTCCAAATTTCTTAGTCACATGTTCTAGTTTGATCTCTGCCATCCATTATCCTCCTGAAGAATAATTTAAAATATTAATACGTACTATCCCTTTACTGCTCCGAAAGTCAGTCCCCTTACCAGATATTTCTGGGCTGCTATGGCAAATATGAGCACCGGTATTACCAGGAGGACCCCGGTCGCAGTCATGGGACCCCACTGTATGCGCTGGTCAGATATATAACTGGCTATTACCACCGGAAGTGTCTTTGCATTTTGTGATGTGAGAACTGATGCATACAGGAACTCATTCCAGCCCAGTATAAAGCAGAATACCGAAGTAGTGGCCAGTCCCGGCAATGTCAGAGGCAGGGATATCCTGTAGAACCTCTGCCATACGCTGCATCCATCAACGATCGAGGCTTTTTCGATCTCATGCGGCATCTCCTGGAAAAATCCCAGCATAAGCCATATTACAAAGGGAAGACAGTATGCCACATAGGTGATTATCATCGATATCAGCGTATCGTAAAGTCCAAGCCTGGTGATGATGAGAAAATAGGGCATGGTGGTCACCACCGGGGGAAATATCCTTATTACCAGCACTGCCACCAGAAAACCGGTCCTGAACTTTCTTGCCAGGTATGATTTGGCGATGGAGTATGCTGCAAGTGAACCAAAAAGTACCGACAAAAATGTAGTTGATACCGCTACTACCAGGCTGTTCCTGAGGTTTTTCCCAATACCGGATTTGACAAAAACATCGATATAATGCTGGAAAGTGGTACGGGCAGGGAAAAATATAGGAGGAAAAGTCTGCATGTCGCCTTCGAATTTTATGGATGTTGTTATCAGCCAGTAAAATGGGAATACTACCACGGCAATAATGATAAGTATCATAAGATATACAATTATCTTCTGTGCTCCCTGCTTCATCCGGTACCGGAACAAAATATTTTGAATATTACTCATCTTCTGTAAAATCCTTTCTTTTTAAAAAATCTGCCAGACTATAACTGCTGTTTCTGGATATTCCTTAAAAACCCGATTGTGGCAATAAGTACCACAGCCAGGAACATGACAGAAAGAGCTGATGCTCTTCCGATCTTAAAATATTTAAGGCCTTCCTTATAGATAAACAGCGACAATACTTCTGTAGACTTTCCTGGACCACCATAGGTCATGACATAGATGGTATCAAATATCCTGAATGCATCCATTATCCTTAGTAGAAGAGCCACAAAGAATACCGGTTTTAGAAGCGGCAGGGTTATCTTTCTCAATATCTGCAGTCTTCCGGCGCCGTCCACCATTGCTGACTGATATATATCAACCGGCAGGGCTTGTATTCCGGCAGCCAGGATGAATATAACTATGGGGGTCTGCTGCCAGACCTCGGTTATCATCACTGCCGGCAAAGCCAGATCTGGATTTCCCAGCCATTCCAGCCGCGGCACCCCGAACCAGCTTATGAAATAATTGATAGGGCCGTAAAGGGCATTGTACATGGTCCGCCACAGGGTACCGGCTACCACGAAAGGCATCATAAGCGGGATAAGGAAAAAACCCCTGATGATCTGCATTCCCTTGATGGTGGTGGTTATAAGAAGGGCAATGGCTGTACCTATCAGAAACTCGACTACTACTGTGGCTGCTACAAAAAGAATAGTCCTTACAAAACTGTCTATGATCTGGGGATCTCTTATCAGGGCGATATAATTCTGAAACCCGTTAAAAACCGGTACTGCTCCCGGTATCAGCCGGTTGTACTGGAAAAAGCTCATAACCAGTGCATATCCCAGGGGATATACATTTGCAAAAAGCATGAATATTATGGCAGGGGCAAGAAAAAGCCACAGGACTGCCCTGTCACGGGAATAATTAACCCCCAGAGGCCCTCCCCGTCCTGCTATCATCTCCCCACTCTTATTAATAAGATTCTTTAAAGCTGTCATATAATGCTTCCTGTTCCTATTTAAGAGGATTATTTATTATAAAAATCAATTCTGTTAAAAATCTTTTTTCCTAATTTTTGCTTCTTTGGCAGGCAGGCACCTTCTGGTTTCATCTCATCCAGAAGATGCCTGCGTTTAACTCAAACCGTAAGTTGAAGTCCCATATACTTTTTTATTCAACAAATGGGCTTCTGTACTCATATGGAGGTATGGCTGACTGTATGATACCTTCCAGAGTAGCCTGGAGATTAGCCATGGCCTCTTCCGGTGTTGCGTCTCCGGACATAGCCAGTCCTGAGTTCTCCCCAATGGCCATGAATGCTTCCAGCCACTGCGGTAGTCCTGGTGTCACAGGGATACCTGCATCAAGTGATTCCACATAAGCTGACATGAATGGGTATTCAGGCACCATGACTTCTTCCCATGCTGTCTTACGCCCATAATCGAAACCTCTCATGGTTCCAGCTATTTCGTCCTTTGCTGCCTGTATCTGCCTTTCAGAGGATGTTATATATGCCATCCAGCAGAATGCTGCATCAGGATTCTGTGAGCCGGCCAGCAGGTCGCAGTTATGCTGGGTGAAGTTTCCGCTTGGTCCGCCGCCCGGAGCCGGTATCATGGTCCATTTGTCAACGATATTGGACTCATCCGGATTGTCTATCCTTCCTGCCAGCATGCTCCACCACAGCTCATATGCCGCGGTATCACCGTTCAGGAATGCTGCCGCTGCTTCAGGAAGATCCCAGCCAAGGACCCCTGGAGGAGCATAATCCATATACTCAACCATCAGTTCGGTGGCGGCTACGCCTTCAGGACTATTTACCTGGGGAGCCCAGGTCTTTGAGAATACTGAAGCTTCCTGCGCCCAGTACCTTGACAGCCATTTCTTTACCAGCTGTGCATTAACGCCGGCAAATGCTGCACCATAGAAGCCATTATCAGGATCCTGGACTTCTGCCAGTGCTGCATAATAATCTTCAAAGCTGTCAAACGGATACTCGATACCTGCTTCATCAAATACATCCGTCCTAATCACCATTGTAGATACGCCGGTTGAGAAAGGAAGTCCGTACCTGACACCTTCTGCCTGCCATTCACCAAAGGTATACATGGGATTAAAGTATCCATCCATATCTACATTATATTTGTCTATCAGCTCTGTAAGTTCAGTCATATAAGGATACAGGCCATACTGGAACTCTATATCACCCTCAAAGACATCATACCTGTTAGCACCGGTGGTGACATCATTTACTATCTTGGGCATCTGAGCTTCCCATGGGGTGGGGTCAAGAACGATCTCTGCACCGGTAAGGGCTGAGAATTCTGCTGCGCAGGCCGGGATATATTCATCACTATAGCCCATTCCGCCCTGATACAGATAATTGATAGTAATTCCGGAAAAATCAAGGTCGCCGTCATTTATCATCTCCCAGAATGTCTTATCGGGAGCAGCTTCCTCTTCCACTTCCTCTGCCACTTCTTCTGCTTCCTCTTCAACTTCCTCGGCGACTTCTTCTACGGCTTCTTCGACTTCTTCCACTACTTCTGCAGCTTCTTCCTTGCAGCCCACACCGGTTATGGTGAAGGACAGTACAAAGACCACTGCCAGCATCGCAATTAATATTTTCTTCATTCGAACCTCCGTTCTGTTACAATAGCTTTTGTTTGTTAAACGGGCCCTTCATGCGATTTACTTTCGTTATCGTTTAAAAGGCCAAAAGATTATTGTTTTACCGACCACCCCCTTTTCTGCACCTAAGCCTGTTATTAAAAAAACAAAAATATGTTTAAACCTTTTTCAGGTGACCCTTATTTGATAAATTGGTAAGATAACTTTACCTGATTAATATATTCTAAAAGGATCTTTTTGTCAATATCTATCATTAAATTATTTTAAACGTTTAAAATTGCATAATTTTTGAATATTTTTATAATAAACTGATTTTAATGACTAATATATGTCTCTGCCATAAGAGAGCTTATACTGAAATATCCTGTTATCTTCGCTCTCGATATTATTAATAGACCCTACCCTCATAGCCTTTTTTAGATGACAGTATTAATGATGATAATCAAAAAACCGATAAAAAGCAAATATGATTATTTAACCCCGCATCCGCAGGAGCGGCGGGTTATAAGTGGGGTATCTATCCTTATGGCCTCATTTTTGATCTCCAGCCTTCCATTTATCAGTTCCAGCATTATGCCTGCAGCTTTTTCTCCCATCACATGATCCACCCTTTTCAGGGCAGTTATGGAAGGATCTGTCACTTCGGCAAAATCATAATCATCAAAAGATGTGACAGCGATGTCTTCGGGTATCCTGAGTTTTTTACTGTTAATAGCCTTCAGGATCCCGATGGAATACATGGAAGTAGAAGCAGAGATGGCTCTGGGATGTTTCTTCATCTCCAGCAGCCTTATGGCAGCTTCATAACCGTGCCCTGGATCGAAACTGCCTTCCACTATATAATCTTCATTTACAGGTATCTGATTATCCTCCAGGGCAGATATGTAGCCTTTTATCCTTTCCCTTACTGTGGTAACCTTTGAATCCGAACTTATAAAAGCTATATCCCTGTAGCAATGCTCTCTGGCAAGATGGTCTATCAGCCGGTATGCTCCCCTGTAATTATCCTGTACGATTGTCCAGCTGCCCAGTCCCCTCACATAATTATCTATCACCACCACAGGCAGCCTGTGGTTTTCAATTACGGAACTTAATCTTTTAAACTCCCTGCGTATGGACATCAGCATCAGCCCCCTGATCCTCTTTGAGATAAAGAAGTCCAGGGCACTTTCCTCCTCTCCAGGCAGATAATTTGTATTATATATTACTGTCTCAAAGCCATTTTTCCTCATGATCTCTTCTATTGTCTTTGACACAGTGGCAAAGTAATTATTTACGATATCGGGAACTATTATGCCTATTATATCGGTCTGCTGGAGCTTTAACTGCCTGGCGGTAAGCGCAGGAGTGTATTTCAGCTTCTTTATGGCATCAGCTACCCGGCTGGCTGTATCTTTTTTAAGAAGTTCTCTCCTGTTAAGGTAGTTTGAGACAGTGGCATATGATACCCCTGCAAGACTGGCTACATCCTTTAGAGTACAAAAACGTTTCTTGCTGTCCTTCAGCTGCTTTCTCATATTTTTCTCTATTTAAACCTTTAAACTCATTGATTATACTATAAAAATACTGCCCATACACCTCCCAGCTTTTCTGGATATTAAAGCCTTAATATATTATGATTTCTTCATACTGGGAATAACAGCAAAGGAGGTTTTATGGATGAGTATATCTATTCACAGTCTGTGCATAAGGACTTTCATGGAATAATGAGTTTTCTTATCAAGTTTATAAGAAAAAAGCATGGCGCCAGGCATATGGACAGGTTCTTTACCGATGCTGCAGTGTATATATACCGTCCGCTTATCCAGAGAATAAAAGAAAAAGGACTACAGGAAATAAAGAAACACTTCAGTAGAGTCTTTGATGCGGAGGATGGAAAGTATAGATTCCAGAAGGACACGGAAGAGGAGCTCGTGTTCAGAGTGGACAGGTGCCCGGCCATATGGCATATGAAGGATTCCGGGGCTGTTATAGATGAAAGATTCTGCCACTGCTCTACCGAGCTGGTAAACACTGCCATTGCACAAGAATGCGGTTTTAGATTTTCCGTGGATTATGACCAGGAAAAAGGCAGCTGCCTGCAGAGATTCTGGAGGCCGGCATGATATCAGCAAATGAATTTATACTCTTCTATAATGAGATATTCAAATATCTAGACAGCAGCTTCGGCAAGCAGGATGTAGAAGACCTGTGGTCCGGCATAAAAGATACTTATTGCCAGCAGATCGACCGCATCATAGGCCAGAAAGGCCTCAAAGGGATGTACGAATACTGGTCCAAAACCCTGGGGGAAGAAGGCGGGAGATACAATATCACCCTTACCGATGATGAATTCATAATCGATATGCATTACTGTCCCTCGATGGGCAAACTGCTTAACACCCACGTAAAGCCCTACAGTGATTACTGCGGGCATTGTCCAGCTTTGTATAATGATATAATAAGAAAGCACGGCTTTGAGGTGGATACATATATTATCGACAGGGATAAGTCCGCCTGCAGGATGCATGTGAGGAAAAGATAGAAATGGATTTTTTTTTATTCATATTAATAGCCGGTTCAATAAGCCTGTTTCTCCTGATAGGTACATTCCTTGTGATACGCAGCTTCTACTTCAGAAGAAAGAAAAGATTCGACAGATCAAAAGAAGAAGAAGACCGGCTCAAAAGCTTGGATTTTGACAGCAGGGACAGGTATAAAAAAAAATAAGGCTTATTCCAGTACGAGCTGCAGTATGCTTTTCATATCTATCTGCCTTTCAAAGACACCGAGAGTTATGTCATAGTTTTTACGGATATAAGCCGGAAGGGCAGGATGGACATACAGGCCCGAGACCATTTCCCATAATCTTAAGTAATTTCGGTTTGGTATGAACGGGACGAATCCGAAGTCGGCATATAAGCTGATGGCACGAAAATTTAAGGCAGATACAGTAAGGTATACTATATCCTGATGATATCCAAGCTCGGTCAGGACCCGTGACAGCAGCGGTCTTACCAGTCCCCTGTTCTGGTGATCAGGCCTGATAGAGACCCAGTGGAGTCTTCCTGTAAGTGCATGGAAAAAGTCTGTGTCCTGCCAGGCAATGGCCGTACCAATTATTTCATCTCCGTTCTTATAAAGGAAAAAACATCTTTCCCGGAAGAGGTCCTGCCGGGTTCCGAATTCCCTGTAATAATGATGGAGCGCCTTTTGGGGACTATCAAATTCCTCCACAGAATATTCCAGCTGCGCCCAGTCTTTTTCCTGGCCTTTTCTGGATCTTTCTATGTAAAATCCCTCCGGCAGCGGGTAATCAGGGACAGGGATACTGCTCAGGCGCAGCATGACCATGGTCATTGCAGCTGTGATGCCCTTTTCCAATCTGATGGTTATTCTTCTCATGGGGCTTTTTCTTCCTTTTTTAGATTATCCTTTTCTGGTCTCCGCCCTTCTTGCTGCCCCGACCAGCAGGGCTATGAAGATGCAGCACATCACTATATTTACTGCTGGTATGTAGATCACGGCCTCTTCCCCGAACCTCTCCGCCACAAGGCCTGTGACGAGCTGGAACAGCATGCCGGAACCATAGCCGAAAAACCCCAGTATGGAAAAGATCTTCCCGGAAGCCTGACTGTCCGCTGAAAACACGATAGATAGAAGTATGGGGAAAAGACCGCCTGACGAGATGCCCAGGATAAATGTGAGGATTATCTTTATTATGACTCCCTCTGCAAATATGATAGAATACAGCAGTACCGTAGACACTATTACAGCTGTGATAATAAAGATCTTTTCATCATATCTCTGTATTATCCTGCGGGTCAAGACCCTGCCTATGATAATAGAGAGGAAAAAGACTGATACCACCAGGGAGCCGTAGCCTGTGCTGATATTAAAATGAGTAAGGTATGTAGTAAGCCAGCTTATCATTATCCAAACTGTCCCGTTATGGAAGATGAGTGCGGCGGCCCCTATGATAGTAACCGGGTTTTTCAGAAGCTTTAAAAGACTTATCCTGTACCTGGTGCCGCTTATACTTCTTTTCGGATAACCGGCCCTGAGAAAGACAATGAAAAGAAGCACTATAAAAAATGCCGTTATAATGAATATGGTGCGCCACCTGAGGCCAAAATAAAGGATCACAAATAACAGTATGGGGCCGATAAATCCTCCCCATCCCATAAAACCTGTAAATACAGTAAAAGCGTGGCTCCTGCTGCTGCCGGCAAGCTCCGCCACCCCTGTCATCATACCTGTCTCAAGGGTGCCGAAACCAAAAAAAAGTATTATATACGATAGGGCAAAAGACACTGCACCTGTGGAAAATATTATTCCTGTAAAGCCGCCCAGCACGATGGCGCATCCTGCAAGTATTATCAGTTTTTTACTGAACCTGTCTGCCAGATTGCCGAATATAACAGTGGCTGCCATACCAAAGAAAAGACCGGCAAAGAATATGGCGCCTATGATATCGTAGCCTATGCCGAACTCTCTGACGAATTCTGGTATCAGCGGACCGGGGATATTCTGGGAAAGGGAAAAGAGCATCCCAAAAAACAGTATGGCATTAAATGCTTTTTTTGATATTTTATCCATGTAAATATTTTATGCCTTTTTACCATTATTGCCTGAAAAAAGCTATATCCCCATATTCAACAGAAAAATGGCGGCTATTGCTGTGATAACTCCCAGTACCTGTTTCAGCTTCAGCCTTTCCTTCCACACTAATACTGATATAAGGACTACCACTACATCCACTATGGTCTTGTTAAGCGGATATACTATGGTGCCGGGCAGACTCCGCAGGGTCATAACCAGAAAAAACATTGAAAAAAGTATGGACACCCCCATGGCAGACCCTATAAGCCACTCCCTTTTGCCCGGAAATATCTTTTTTCTTATGGATATGCCAAGGGTGGGAAGAAGTGCAAAAAAATAATTATATCCCAGGTATGACATGGATATCCGGCTCAGGTCCAGCTCCTGTATTATCTTGGGTCCGCTGTCTGCAATTCCGGAAAGAAGCATGGAGGCCAGGGCCAGTAGTATCCATATCCTGTTCCTTTGTACCGCAGCTGCATCTTCACCTCTCTCCGCCATCAAATAGAATGTAAGTATTATTAGCCCGAAGGCTGCAAAAGTATAGGCATTCGGTTTCTCCCTGAATATGATTATTGATACCAGTATGGGGATCGATATTGAAAGGTTGGTTATTACTGTTGAAAGGCCGAAATTGCCCTTTCTTATGAGTATTAAAAAGGTGTGTACCGCCCCATATGTTGCCAGGCCCCCTATAATACCGATTACCAGCGTATAGGGGCTGAAATGGAAACCCTCCATGAAATATATGTAGACAAGAGAACAGGCGGTTGCCGAGATGAACTGGACCAGGGCAATTTTAAGAGGCTGGCAATGCAGTCTTTCAGATACCTTGTACAGGACATACAGGGAGATGTTGGAAAGTAC
>Ga0180436_10002853_pt1 | contig 16185 bp, 14 predicted proteins | sample SS_ome_2_FD_132434 | JGI IMG/M metagenome (GOLD analysis project Ga0180436, IMG submission 132434) | Hypersaline lake sediment archaeal communities from the Salton Sea, California, USA - SS_3_S_2 metaG | ecosystem: Environmental > Aquatic > Non-marine Saline and Alkaline > Hypersaline >...
GGTGGATGCGGGCGCTGCAGCATCATTGTATCCGGCCGGGTGGTACCGGCCTGCAACACTCCGGCATATCGGCTCCACAACAGCGAGGTTTTTACCGTAGACGGGCTCGAGACGGATCGTTTGTACCAGAGCATCCGCCGCGCGTTTGAGAAAGTCGGTCTTGACCGCTGCCGCGAAGCCTGGTCGGCGATGGTAATGCTGGCATACCAGATTCTCTCGGAGGTCGAGAATCCCACGGAAGCCGAGATTCAGCGGTACAGCAGGTACTTTGAGTCTCGCTGTGCCGCGCGGGAGGAGTTTGACCGGGCGGTTCGTCTCGCGGGCCGGGTACACTTTGGAAGGAGACGCCATGGGCGGGAGCGCCGATAGTCGTCCGCTGCACGGAGACGATCTCGTCGTAGCGGCATCCCTGAGCGATGCCCTGCAGGTACTGCGGCGAGAGCCCGACACGGAGGTACACGCCGGCGGCACGTCCTTCCTCGACCGTGAGCGTCTCCAGACCCACGTCGATCGCGACGTCCCGATCCTGGCGATCCACGCGGTACGGGAGCTTCGTCGAATCATCAAACGGGAGATCGATGTCGAAATCGGTGCAGCCGTACCCTGTAGCCGTCTCCGGGAGCTGGGCGGTCGGGTCCTCCCGGAGATAGTTCTCAGCGCCCTCGATGATATCGGACCACCGCCGGTCCGAAATCTTGCAACCATCGGCGGGGCTCTGTGTCTTCCCACGCTGCAGCTGCCGATCGGGGCGGTTCTCGAGATCATCGATGCCCGCGTGGAGATTCGGCGCCACGGAAACAGCCGGACGATACCGATCACGCAAATGCGGGACGAGAGCGGCTCCCTCCGACTCGGACCGGGAGAGATCGTAACGCGAATACGCATACCGCGCCGCCGGTGGAACCGCTACGAACTACACGTTTTTGGTCGCCCCTACCCCGAGGGTGATCCCTCGCTGACGGTGGCGCTTGTCGCCCAGACGGACAAGGCGGTTCTCAATGAACTCCGTTGCATCTTTATGAGCGACGGACACACGGTGATCCGTCCGGTGGAAGCGGAAACAGACCTCATGGGTCGAAACCTCCCGCTCACCGAGCGGGATCGCCGGGGTATCATCGCTGCGGTCGAGCGCGATCCACGCTTCGGAGAAGAGCTGGACGACCTGGGACGCTGGCGGGCAAGCAACAGTCTTCGCCTTTTCCTGCAATCTCTCGCCTGATCCGGTTCCACCAGCACCGCGTTCGCGCTACTATGAACGCGTGTCGGGGTTCGTTCATCTCCACAACCATTCCGACTACTCCCTGCTGAAAGGTGCGTCGAGCATCGGGCGAATCGTCGATCGTGCACGCGCGTTGGATATGGACGCGATCGCGCTAACCGACGACGGCAATCTCTTTGGCGCCCTGGAGTTCTACAAAGCCTGCCGCGCCGCGGAGATCAAACCGATCATCGGCTGTGAGTTCTACGTAGCGCCGGGGTCCCGCCACAGCCGCTCAAGCCTCGATGGACCGCAGCGAAACAGCAGGGTGGTGCTCCTTGCGCGCGACCAGCAGGGGTACAAAAACCTCATGCGGCTGAGCTCCATCGGCTACGTAGAGGGGTTCTATTACAAACCGCGGATCGATCACGATGCGATGGAGGCTCACACGGAGGGCCTCATCCTGCTCACCGGGAGCCTCTCCGGCGAGATCCCGCGCCTCCTGCTGGCAAACAAATCGCAGGAAGCCCGAGAGATACTCGCCTGGTACCGCCGGATCTACGGCGAAGAAAACGTCTACCTGGAGATCACAAACCACGGTATCCCGGAGGAGCGGGCGTTGCTGGACCTGCTCCGGGAACTCTCCGTGGAATCGGGTACGCCCCTGGTTGCCGCCAACGACTGCCACTACGTCGACCGGGAGGACGCCAACGCGCAGGACGTGTTGCTTTGTATCGGTAACGGCAAGAAAAAGAACGACACAAATCGGTTTCGCTTCTCCAGCCAGGAGTTTTCCATCAAGACCGGCGAGGAGATGGCAAATCTCTTTCCGGACCTGCCGGAGGCGGTTCGCGCAAGCCGGGAGATCGCCGATCGCTGCGAGCTCGAGATCGACTTACCGGGGCCACGCTTTCCCGGGTACGAGATTCCCTCGGAGTTTGCGGACCGCGACGCCTATCTCACATACCTGACACACAAGGGGCTCGCGGAGCGCTACGACCCGGTAACCGAGGATATCCGCGCTCGGGCTGACTACGAGCTCAACATCATCCAGAGCATGGGCTTTACCGGGTACTTTCTCATCGTCTGGGACTTTATCCGCTTTGCCCGGGATCACGATATTCCCGTGGGTCCCGGTCGCGGTTCCGGCGCGGGCTCGATCGTGGCGTACGCGCTCACGATCACCGACATCGACCCGCTCACCTACGGGCTCCTCTTTGAGCGCTTTCTCAATCCGGAGCGCGTTTCCATGCCGGACTTCGACATCGATTTCTGCTACGAGCGGCGCGGTGAGGTGATCGACTACGTCACCGAGAAGTACGGTCGCAGCAAGGTGGGACAGATCATCACCTTCGGGACGCTCAAGGCAAAGGCGGTCATCCGTGACGTCGCGCGCGTACTGGATCTCTCCTACGAGGAGGCAGACGCGATCGCAAAGCTGGTTCCGCGGGAGCTCAAGATGACCCTGGACCTGGCGATCGAACAGGAGCCGGAACTGGCGGCTCTCCCGGAGCGGGGACCGGTTTACGCGGAACTGATCGACGTAAGCCGTCGCCTGGAGGGACTCCACCGGCACGCCTCCACCCACGCGGCGGGCATCGTCATCGGCGACCGCGATCTCGTGGAATACGTTCCGCTCTACCGCGACCCCAGAACCGGTTCGATCTCGACGCAGTACACCATGGACCAGCTCGAGGACTGCGGCCTCGTCAAGATGGACTTCCTCGGGCTCAAGACGCTGACCCTTATCGAGAACACGGAGCGTCTTATCCGTCTCCGCGAACCGGAGTTCTCGATCCGCACGATCCCCGAGGACGATACGGCCACCTTTGCGATGCTCGGCGAGGGCAAGAGCAAGGCGATCTTTCAGTTTGAGAGCCCCGGTATGCAGGATGTTCTCAAGAAGGCGCGCCCCAACCGGATCGAGGATCTGATCGCCTTGAACGCGCTCTACCGGCCCGGTCCGATGCAGTTCATCGATCAATTTGTCGATGCAAAGAACGGTCGTGCGGAAATTCGATACCCCCTCCCCGCGCTGGAGCCGGTACTCAAAGAGACCTACGGGGTTATCGTCTACCAGGAGCAGGTCATGGAGATCGCCCGGGTGGTAGGCGGGTTCAGCCTCGGGAAAGCGGACATCCTGCGCCGCGCCATGGGCAAAAAGAAAGAGAAAGAGATGAACCGCATGGAACAGGAGTTCCTTGCGGGTGCGGAGGAGCAGGGCTACACCGGCAAACAAGCCTCCGAGATCTTCGAGCTGCTTAAGCCGTTCGCGGGTTACGGATTCAACAAGTCCCACGCCGCCGCCTACTCGATTCTGGCGTACCAGACTGCGTTCCTCAAAGCCAACTATCCGGTAGAGTTTATCTCCGCCAACCTTACAAACGAGATCCACGACACCGACACCTTTGCGGATTACCTCCATGAGGCTCGACAGATGGGGATCGTCGTGAGACCGCCCGACGTCAACCGGAGCGAGAAGTTTTTTTCCGTGGTGGACGGCGAGATCGTTTTTGGTCTCGTGGGCGTCAAGAACGTCGGGACCGGAGCGGTGGATGCAATCCTCGAGTCGCGCCGTACCGACGGCCCCTTCGCGTCGCTCTACGACCTGCTCGAGCGCATCGACACGCGCACGGTCAACCGAAAAGTGATCGAGACGCTGATCCAGGTCGGTTCCTTTGACGGCCTCGGGCACAACCGGGCAACGCTCCTGGCCAACCTGGATATCCTGATCGAAGCCGCCGCCAACTCCCGACAGAACCGGCTCTCCGGCCAGGTGTCGCTCTTTGGAGATTCGATCGATTCCGGCGAGGCAAGTCTGCCGATCGAGGAACTCCCCGACTGGAGCGCGGCGATCCGTCTCGGATACGAGCGGGACCTCCTGGGGTTCTACTTCTCGGGTCATCCCCTCGACGATTTTCGCGAGGAGTGGCGGCAACGAACAACGCTCAACCTGAGTCGGCTGGAGTCGCTCAAGCCCGGCGACCGGTACCAGCTGGTGGGACTGCTGCGCTCGTTTCGCGCGGTGACGACCAAGAAGGGCGAACAGATGGCGGTGGGCGTCCTGGAGGACTACAACGGTGAGATCGAGATCGTGGCGTTCCCCGAGACGTACCGGGAGCACGGGACCGCTCTGGAGCCCAACCGGGTTATCGGCTGCGTCGGTACCCTTGATTTTCGCCGTGATTCCTTCCAGTTTGTGATCAACGAGGTCCGCCCACTGGAGGAACTGGCCGAAAAAGACGCCTCGGCGGTACATATTCGCATCTCCCGGGACGACATGGACGAGCAAAAAATGTATACCTTTCGAGGTGATCTCCAGGAGTTCAGCGGCGGGTCCGATGTGATCCTGCATATCGGCGAGAACGGGGACGAAACGGTGATCCGAGCGGGAGCTCAACTGAGGGTTTCCTCCAAACGGGAAAGTCTCACCCGATTGAGCCAACATCCAATGGTGAGTGAGGTCTGGAAAACGTGATGCAAGCGGTCTTTCGATTTATAAGTGCTCTGATTTCGATCTACATGATCGTGATTCTCATCCGAATTCTCCTCACCTGGTTTCGCGGTATATCCCTTGGGCGCGCCGAACAGGTACTGGCCGCGCTGACCGATCCGTACCTCAACTGGTTTCGACGAAATATCCCGGTACGGTTTGGAGCTCTGGACTTCTCGCCGGTGGTGGGGATCCTTGCGCTGGGCCTCCTCAACAACATTGCGACGCAGCTCGCCTATGCGGGGACAATCACCTTTGGGTTTGTTCTCGCCATGGTCGTCTCGGCGATCTGGTCGGTGGTTTCGTTCTTTATCACCTTCTTTCTGATCATCGCGATCGTGCGGCTCGTGGGTATCATCGCCAATCTCGACGGTGCCGGTCGGCTCTGGCCGGTGCTCGAGCAGATTCTCAACCCGATGATCCAGATCGTGATCCGTCCGTTCCTGCGCGGACGGTTCACCAGTTATCGCGATTCTCTGCTCATCGTGAGCGGGTCCCTCCTGGGGGTGCTGATCCTCGGTCGAATCATCGTCAATTTTCTGATCGTGCTGATCGGACGTCTCCCCTTCTGAGAATGGACCGCGGCGCGGCGCGATATCTCCCGAGGTACGACGAACCGGTTGATTCGATACGCGGTGTAGGACCCGCGGCCCGTCGATCACTGCAGCGTCTCGGCGTAGAGACCGTGGCGGACCTTGTCCAGCTCCCGCCCCGGCGCTACGAAGACCGATCGCGGATCGTCTCGCTTGTGGAAGCCGCGCGGCAGGGCGAGGGATTGGCGGATGTAGGTGTGATCCACCATGACTACTTTCCCGTACGCGGTCGCAGAACGCTCAAGATCGTGATCGCCGACGAGAGCTCCCGGGGTGCACTCGTCTGTTTCGGTCGAAACTTCCTTGCCCGGACGTTCCCGGTGGGGGCGCGTATCCTCGTGTGGGGACAGTTTGCGCTGCGCCACGGCGAGATCCAGACCTCCACCTTTGAGGCGGAGCGCCTGGACGACGACGGCCGGGCGGACGCTACGGGGATCCTGCCGGTTTACCCCCTCTCGGAGCGACTCACCCAGACGGCGTTGCGACGGTTTGTGCGGGACGCCCTGGGCCGGGTGCTCGCGGGTGGCGTGATCGACCCGCTCCCATCGGCGGTCCTGCGGGCGGAATCCCTGATGTCGGCGGACGAGGCGCTTCGTCATCTCCACGGGCCGGACAGCGTGGAGGAAGCGGAGCGCGCCCGCCGTCGCCTGGTATTCGAGGAGCTTTTTCTGTTCCAGTTCGGCCTCGCCCGGGAGGCGCTGCGGCGGCGCCGGGGACGGAGGCGGGCGCGGCCCACGCCGGAGAGACAGCTTCGGTCCGCCGTACTGGAGGCGCTCCCCTTTCGGCTCACCGCCGACCAGGAACGGGTTTCCACCGAGATCGAGGCCGACCTGCGTGCACCTCATCCGATGTCTCGCCTCCTGCAGGGTGACGTGGGCAGCGGGAAGACCCTGGTGGCGATCCTGGCGGCGCTGGTGGCGATCGAACGGGGCGAACAGGTGGCGTTCGTGGTACCTACGGAACTCCTGGCGCGACAGCACGCTCGCACCCTGGCACGGATTCTCGCGACTGTGGACGTACGGGTCGCCCTCGTTCTGGGCTCACTGACCGGGAAGCAGCGCGAGGTCCTCTACCCGCGTATCGCCGACGGCAGCGCGCACCTGGTGGTGGGAACCCATGCTCTTTTTTCGGAGTCCCTCGAATACGCAAACCTGTCGCTGGTCATCGTGGACGAACAGCACCGTTTTGGCGTGCGACAGCGAGAAGCCCTCGGTGCCAAGGGAACGGACCCGGACGTGCTTCTCATGAGTGCCACTCCGATCCCCCGATCCCTGGCGCTTACCGCCTTCGGCGACAGCGAGATCAGTACGATCCGGGAGATGCCGCCGGGGCGCAAACCGGTACGGACGCACCTGGTACGATTCGGGAACGAGGAGCGGGCGTACTCGTTTATCGAGCGCCAACTCGCCCAGGGCCGCCAGGCGTACTGCGTCTACCCGGCGATCGAAGAAAACACGAGCCGCCCCCTGCGAAATGTCGAGACCATGGCGGAGGTGCTGACACAGCGCTTTCCGGGGCGTACCGTGGCGCTGGTGCACTCCCGGCTCGACGAGGAGGAGCGGGACGCAACGATGTCACGCTTTGTCGACGGCGCCGTGGATATTCTGGTGGCGACCAGCGTGGTCGAAGTGGGGGTGGACGTGCCCAACGCTACGGTGATCGTGATCGAACACGCCGAGCGTTTTGGTCTGGCGGCGCTGCACCAGCTCCGCGGCCGCGTGGGTCGCGGTCCCGACCAGGCATACTGCATACTCGTCTACGAGGAACCACTCACGGACGAAGCAACCGAACGCCTCCGGGCGATCTACCGTTCCACCGACGGGTTTGCGATCGCCGAGGAAGACCTGCGGATCCGCGGCCCTGGAGAACTGGCGGGAACGAGACAGGCGGGCTTTCTGCAATTCCGCTTTGCCGATATCCGGGTCAACATGCACGAGATGATCCGTGCCCGCGAGTATATCAGTGCAATCCTCCGCGACGATCCGGGACTGCTGGAACCGGAGCATCACAGGTTGCGCGGGTACTTCGCGCCGGACGGGGCACCCCCGGAGGCACCATCATGAGGATCACCGGAGGCTCCCTCACGGGCCGCACCGTCCTCTGCCCGCCCGGAACGATTCGTCCTGCCATGGACCGGATGCGTGAGTCGCTCTTTGCGCAGCTTGGCGATCTCGCGGACCGTTCCTTTCTCGATCTGTTCTCCGGCTCGGGACTGGTGGCGATCGAGGCGTACTCCCGTGGCGCGTATCCCCTGGTCCTGGTGGAAAAGGATCCCGGAAAACGAGCGGTGATCCGGAAGAACCTGGATGGGCTTGATCCGGCGCCGCGCCTCCTGATCCAGCCGGTGGAACGCTTTATCGCCCGAAACCGGCAACCCTTCGATATGGTGTACCTGGATCCGCCTTTTCCGTACCGCTTCAAAGACGACCTCTTGCGACGACTCGCCGCCTCACGAACCGTACACGAGGGAAGCGTTGTGATGATACACGCCCCACGATCGGAGACGCTGGCCGAGTCCTACGGCGCGTTCCGGCTCGATCGGCGGCGGGAGTACGGAGGATCCCTCCTGTCCTGGTACGTCGGGCCTGACACGGACGGGTCAAGCTGATACCTTTGCACCATGGTTCAGGCACACAGAAAACTGGGTCTCCCCACGGGAACGGAGACCCTTCAGCTTCGGGAAGCGGCGCGGCATCGCCGGATATCCACCGTCCTGGAGAGGGTGTTCTCGCTCTGGGGGTACAACCCTGCCGAGACGCCGCTCATCGACTACTTCGAGGTCTATCGCCGTCTGATCCCGGAACACGCAATCAAGCGCACCTACCGCGCCGTCGATCGACAGGGTGAAATCCTCGCGCTTCGATCCGACACCACCCTCTTTCTCGCCAAGCAGCTGGGACTCCATCTGCGGGAGGAGGAACTGCCGGTACGGGTCTATTACAACGACCAGATCGTACGGGCCGAGGACGAGAACAACCCAAGCAACAACGAGTTTCAGCAGGCCGGGATCGAGCTGGTGGGCGTCCCCGGTCCCGAGGGCGAGGCGGAAGCGATCACGATCGCCTGGGAAGCGATCTCCGCGTTGGAGGTACACGCCCCCGTCATGCACATCGGGTCCCACCGGATCGTCCACGCCGCCGCCGCCGTGGCGGGCATCGACAAAACGGACCGTGACGCTATGGATTCCTTCGTCGAATCTGTTCGAACCCGTCGTGCTCCCGCGGACGCTCCGATCCTTCGCTTTATCGGGACACCCGCGGAGTTCCGCGCGGCGATCGCCGCGGTATCCGAGGCATCGATTCGCGAGGCGGCGGAGCCATTTACGGCGCTCCTGAACCTGCTGGAGCAGGTATTACCCACGGACAGTTTCGCCGCGATCCGCGTCGACCTGAGCGAGCTAGGCTCCCAGAGCTACTACTCCGACGCCGCCTTCGGCGTGTACCTGCCGAGCACAAACGCCGCGATCCTGCGGGGCGGTCGCTACGACAGTCTTCTCGCATCGTTCGGTTTTGACGCACCGTCGGTGGGGTTCTCGATCTTCACCAGAAAGCTCCCGCCGGATACGATGCGGGCCGAAAGCGATCCCGCGGCGCCGGCGTCGGGTACCGACTTTGCGGGACGGGTGGAGTACGCCCGGGAGGGCCATCGCGCCGGCAGGAGGGTATCGCTGTGACCAACGCGACGATGACGATCGCCCTGCCCAAGGGTCGGCTCTTTGATAAAACCCGGGATCTCCTTGCTCGCTGCGGATACGAGCTCGAGCTCGGTGAACGACAACTGGTAGCCCGCGAGAGGAACGGACGGTTTCGCGCGATTCTCGTGAAGAACGCGGATCTGCCCACCTACGTGCACCACGGCATCGCCGGGCTTGGTATCTGCGGTTCCGACGTGATCTACGAGAGCGGCCATGAGTTTTTTGAGCTGATGACGCTCCCCTTCGGTGCCACCCGGATCTGCCTGGCCGGTCCAAAGGACGTGGGCACCGATCGCCTCACGGAAGGCGGCCCCGTTCCGATCGCGAGTAAATACGCCCGCTTCACGCGCGATTACTTTCACTCCCGGGGCATTCCCGTGTCGGTGATCCATTTAAACGGCTCGGTGGAGCTCGCTCCGGTTCTGGGGCTCACACCCTACATCGTCGATCTCGTGGAAACCGGCGGAACGCTCAAAGCCCATGATCTCGAGGTTAAAGAGGAGCTCGGACAAACCGAAGTAAAGCTCATTGCAAACGCGGCGTGGTACAAGTATCATTTTAAAGAGATAGAAAGTCTGATCGCGGAGCTGACCGCGGCGTTGTAACGGGAGCCCTATGGCGAAGACACCGGACGTGGGCCGTTCATCCGAGGGTTTCCTCAAGGTTGGCACACCGGCCGAGATCGGTCCAAAAGATCGTGTCGCCCTTGTGCGGAAGGGTAACGAACTCTTCAACCAGGAGCGTTACGACGCGGCAAAGCGCGTATTCCTGACGGTCAAGTACGCGGACGGGCTGATTCGTCTTGGCGATCACTACATGGCGGAGGGACAGACGCTCGAGGCGTTCAGGATGTTCTGGATCGCCGGCGACCGCCGCCGGATCGAGGAGATGGCGGAAAAAATGGCGATGGTGGTTCGAAAATGGCTTCACGACGACAGGAAAACGGAGTGACCGAAGGGACCAGGCAGTCGTCGCGGACCCGGTACGAGGATATCCTCGCGCGGGACGCGGTAAATCAGTACGCGCTGGTAGCACTGGGGGACATCGAACGCCGCGAAAAATGCTACGACGAGGCGATCTCCTACTACCGGCGCTGTCTCGAGATCGAGCCGGAGAACAACTACGCGCTGTTCGGCCTTGCAGAAAGCTACCGGGCACTCCGAAAGTATCGCGAGGCGATCACGGTATGGGAACAGTACCTGCGGTTTGACAACGAAAATGTCACGGTTCTGACGCGCGTCGCCGACGCATACCGGAAGACCGGCTCCTTTGAGCGGTCCCGCGATCTTTACCTGGCGGTTCTCGAGATCGAATCGAGCAATCCCTACGCGCTGATCGGTCTGGGCCACCTCTACTACGATTTTCACGAGTTCGAATCGGCAAAGTACTACTGGGAGCGGATGTACGAGCTGGCCGGTCCCAAACCGGACATTCGTGTTCTTACTGCGCTGGGAAACTGCCATCGCAAGCTTCACACCTACGAGCAGGGCGTTCCATACTTTTTTGAGGCTCTGACGATCGAACCGGACAATTTCTACGCGCTCTACGGCCTCGCCGACTGCTACCGCGGGATGCGCCTGGCGGAACGTTCACTGGAGTACTGGAAGAGGATCCTCGTGTTCGATCCCGACAACAAGGTCATCCTTACCCGCGCCGGGGATGCCTGTCGAGCCCTCGAGGACTACGATCGCGCGGAGGAGCTGTATCGGCGGGCTCTGGAGGACGACTTCGATCTTTTTGCGATGATCGGTCTGGCGGTGATCCACCGGAAACGGGGCGAGCTCGTCCAGGCGATCGACACCCTGGAGGAGCTGTCGATTTCGAATCCGGGAAACTCGCGGATCGCCCTGGAGCTGGTCTCCTGCTACGAGGTCAAACACGATCCGCAGACCGCGCTCCAGGTGTTGCAACGCCACGTGGAGGCGGTTCGGACACCCTCCAACGCGATCAAAAAACGGATGGTCGAGGTCCGCCGGGTTCTGGACGTATCGGCGGGCCAGATCTGAGCCCGCCGGGCGGGATCACACCGGGACCGACGCATCCGCAGGCCCCGGCAGTACTAACCCTCTTCGAGCACAGCCTTGATTCGGCGCACGCCCTGCGAGGATGACTGTTCCTTGAGAATTTTGAAACTGCCGAGCTCGGCGGTGTTCTCCACGTGGGGGCCCCCGCAGACCTCTTTGGAGTAGTCGCCGATCGAGTAGACTTTGACCACCTCGTTGTAGCGGTCACCAAAGAACGCCAGGGCACCCTCGGATCGCGCCTCCTCCAGTGTTTCCGTCTTCATGGAGACCGGCAGCGCCGCCTGGATCTTCTCGTTGACGATCCGTTCCACCTCGCGCACCTGCTCGTCGGTCATCTTCTCCGGATGGGAAAAGTCGAAACGGAGCCGCTCCGGGGTTATGTTGCTGCCCTTTTGCGATACGTGATCGCCCAGGACGTCCCGAAGCGCCTGGTGCATCAGGTGCGTCGCCGTGTGGAGCCGCGTGGTGTGCTCCGACCGGTCCGCCAGTCCGCCTTTGAACGTCTGGTTCGCGTCCTGCTTTGATTTCTCGCGATGTTTCTCAAAGGCGGCTTCGAAACCGGGTCGATCTACGGTAAGCCCGTGTTCCGCCGCAAGCTCCTCCGTTATCTCCAGGGGAAATCCGTAGGTGTCGTAGAGCTTGAACGCCAGCCGCCCGGGGATCTCCAGCTTGTTCCCCTTGCGGATGTTGGGAAGCATCTTTTCGAACTCCCGTTCGCCGTTCTGCAGCGTCTTGAGAAAGCGCTCCTCTTCCGTGGCGAGTTCCTCCAGGATGAGGGCGCGATTGCTTTCCAGCGTCCGATAGACTTGAGCGTAGTTGTTGATCACCGTCGTCGCCGGTCGCGTGAGAAACTCGCCCTCGAGGCCGAGCTTGCGGCCGTGCCGCATAGCGCGACGAATCAGTCGCCGAAGGACGTATCCCTGCGCCAGGTTGGAGGGTTTGGTGGGGTTCTCATCGCCGAGGATAAACGTAGCCGTCCGTACGTGGTCCGCGATAATCCGGATCGACCGGTCCGAATCGGCCGCGTCGCCGTAGCGGACGCCCGTGAGAGATTCGATGTCGGCGATGATCGGCCGGAAAATCTCCGTATCGTAGACCGACTTCTTGCCCTGGAGGATCGTGATCGTCCGTTCGATCCCCATACCGGTATCGACGCACTTCCGCTCGAGGGGCGTGTAGTTCCCGTCGGCGGTCTTGTTATACTGCATAAAGACGTCGTTCCAGATCTCAAGGTACTTACCGTCGGAGACTCCCGGCCGACTCTCGGCGGTTCCTGGGATACCGGTGTCGATGAACATCTCCGTGTCGGGACCGCAGGGGCCGGTCTGCCCGGCGGGCCCCCACCAGTTGTCCTTGCGACCGAGGTAATAGATCCGCTCCTCCGGAACCCCCATCTCGCGCCAGAAGGCGGCACTCTCATCGTCCCGAGGCACGTCGCCGTCACCGGCAAAAACGGTTACCGACAGGAGCGACGGATCGATACCGAGCCACTCCGGCGAGGTGAGAAACTCCCAGCTCATCTCGATCGCCTCGCGCTTGAAGTAGTCCCCCAGCGACCAGTTGCCAAGCATCTCAAAGAAGGTGAGGTGGCTCTCGTCGCCGACCTCGTCGATATCGCCGGTGCGGAGGCACTTCTGTACATTGGTGAGGCGACTACCCGCCGGATGGGGCTCCCCAAGGATATACGGGACGAGCGGGTGCATCCCCGCCGTGGTAAAGAGTACGGTGGGATCGTTCTCCGGAATCAGGGACTTCCCGGAGATCTCGGCGTGCTGGTGCCGCGCAAAAAATTCGATGTATTTGCGGCGTAGTTCGTTTGCTGTCATGACGGGTGAGAATACCGAATGCGTGCGGCCATCGTCAACGCGAGGACACTAGATCGAATCCAGATCTTCCCGGCCGGTCTCGTCGAGGAGGTCCGGGATCGTATACACCAGGACGCCCTCGTTGCTCACGTGAACCTCGGCGAAGCCGGCGCGGACGAGTTTCTCCAGCTCGTCCCGAGCCTTCTCCACCGGGACGCCCGCCGCGAGAGCAACCCGGGAAGGACTCACCACGCCATGATTCTGAGCGGCGATCTGGAGAATTGCCCGCTCGATGACACCCTTGCGGTGGCGGCGGGGAACCCGGGGCTGCGGGACCACCCGTTCCTCCGCGCCGGCGTCGTCAATCGTGTCGTCACCGTATTCGAGAATCCGGTCCAGGCGGTACTCACGCCGCGCCGCTCGCACCAGCGCGGGCATCGTAAAAAGGTCGATGAGGGTACCGATTCCGAGGAAGCCGCCGGTGAGCAGGTAGAGAACGCCGCTTACAGGCTTTCCCAGGTAAAATCGATGCAGACCTGCGAAACCAAAGAGAGTCGGAATCATAAAGAGATAGGCATTTCTGAGCGTCGGGAGTTCACGCACCGTGTCGATCCTCATCGGGATTATGAACGCCCCGGGACGGCGCCTCAAGCCCTACATAGGTTTCGCCGGGCTTGGGGAGTACGATCTCGCCCGCCGCGGCCATCTGTCTCAGGAGTTGCAGGAAATCCGCCGAAACACGATCCACGTCGCCGCGACGCATGGGGCCAAGTGTTTCGCGCTGCATCGCGATCAGATCGGCCCGGCGAGTACTTACGTTGCTCAGAATGCGCCGGACCAGATCCTCCCGTTTGCCCTTGATAATGACCGCCAGATCCACGTCGTCCACCCGTTGAAGAACCTGCTGCAGATCGCGGTCGGGGATCCGGAGTATATCGTCGAAGGTACTGAGTCGCTGGGAGATCTCCTTGACGAGATCGTGATCCGATTTGTCCAGGTCTTCGAGGATCCTGCCGCCGGAGCTGAGGTCCAGGTGTCGGATGATGTCGGCAAGTTGCTGAACGCCGTCGATCAGCTCCACGTCGCCCCCTCCCAGGGACTCGAGTCGCGATTTCAGTCGTGATTCTATCGTATCGACGATCGCCGGATCGATCTCGCCGAGTCGGGAGAGTCGCATTACCACGCGCAGGCGAATCTCTTCCGGCAGCGCCTCGATCAGACGTGCCGCAGCTCCCTCCGGCATCATGGAGATGATGATCGTGATCACCTCCGACGACTCCTCCCGAAGAATCATCGCCAGCTGCCCGCCGTCGGCGTTCTCCAGGAAGTCGAACCGTCGCGGCCGTTCCTCCGGCAGGATCTCGTAGAACCGGCGCTCCCCCTCCTTTTCGCCAAAGGCCCGCACCAGAATCTCCCGAGCCGCGTCCGGCCCCACCTCCAGGTCGTGCGTGATCGAGTCGGCCCTGGAGCCGAACGCCGCCAGCGCCTGGCGCGCGTCGGAGGGGGTGATGCGCCCGAGGCCGCTCATCGCATCGAGAAGCGCGTTGCTTTGCTGCTCAGGCAGGCGCTTGAGGACCGCCGCCGCCTCGTCGCGGCCGATCATCGACAGAAACACCGCCGCGCGGCGGAACGTTTCCGGTGAGGATCCGGTTCGAACAAATCCGGAGAGATCGACGGGTGTCTCACGATCGGACATATCGTCCACAATGATGAAGTGCAATCGCCGGGCGGGTCAAGTTGGCGGCGTGGTACCGGGCCAGTTGACAATCCATGAGCCTTTTGTTAAAACCATCGTCACACAAACGCCGCTGTAGCTCAGTCGGTAGAGCAGAGGACTGAAAATCCTCGTGTCATCAGTTCGATTCTGATCGGCGGCACGTGGCCGGTTTCCCGTAAGGGAAGCCGGTTTTTTTATGCCCAGATCCGCTCCGCCCCGAGTGCGCTTACGGCGGCATCGGCACTGACGATCGGGATATGCTCCAGAATGCTCTGAGCCGCGAGCATGCGATCAAAGGGATCCCGATGTGGTGAGATGATCGAGCCTGCACGGAACGCGTGCCGTGAGGACATCGCGAGCTCGAGAAATCCATCGGTAGCGAGTCGTTGCTCCCACCCGTCCATGATCCTGCCGCCGGGAGGATACTTCCCGATGCGGTGTTTGGTCGCGATCTCCCAGGCCGAGGCAGCACTAACGACGATCTGGTACGCCGGATCACGCAGGAGTGTAAGAACCCGCGGTGAGAGTTTGCCCGGCTCGCCCCACCACCACAGCAGCGTATGGGTATCGAGGAGGAGCTTCATCTCTCCCACCGGGAGATCTCCTCCTCCGGGAGCGGCTCAAAAAAGGAGTCCGGAACGGTCTCCGGGTACCGCCCCGGTACCCGCGCGTCCGGTTCCGCCAGCGGCATCAGTCGCGCCCAGGGTTTTCCCGCTTTGGCGACGATGATCTCTTCACCGGCGTGCGCCCGGTCGATCAAGCGAGAGAAAAATGTCTTGGCTTCGTGAACGTTTACCGTATCCATAGTCTGAATATGGTCAATCTAGTGGACTAAGTCAATCTTTTACCGGCGAACCGATGCGTTCCTTGATACGGGTGCGTCTTGCGACGTATCGATGATCACACATACCGATTATCGCCACAGGTCCACGAAACTCTGCGGTTGTGGTGCCGGAGGCGCCATCCCCCCACGTTGGAAAAGCAAAAAACGCCCGCTTCCTTCCGAAAGCGGGCGCCCGTCACGTTTTTTAGCCACTTTTTTTGCGCCGTCGTCGGCGCGTCATTGTTCACGACAGGGGCCGTCCGGAGGACGGCCCTGCGTCACTGCTGCGTCGACCGTCTCAGCGGTTGGCGATCACCGACTGCGCCGCGGCGAGGCGGGCGATCGGGACGCGGTAGGGCGAGCAGCTCACGTAATTGAGGCCCGTGCGGTAGCAGAAGTCGATCGACATCGGCTCGCCACCGTGCTCACCGCAGATGCCCACCTTGAGCTCCTTCTTCTTGGAGCGTCCCTTGTCCACGCCGGTTGCCACGAGCTGGCCTACACCGGTCTGGTCGAGCACCGCAAAGGGATCGTACTCGAGGAGGCCGTCCTCCACGTACTGCGGAAGGAAGCTGCCCACGTCGTCACGGCTGTACCCGAAGGTCATCTGCGTGAGGTCGTTGGTACCGAAGCTGAAGAAGTCCGCAAACTCGGCGACCTCGTCGGCGGTGAGTGCCGCCCGCGGGATCTCGATCATCGTACCGATCTTGTACTCCACCGATACACCGCTCTCGGAGACGACGCGCTTGGCCACAGCCTCGGCGTTGGCGCGCAGCACCTCGAGCTCCTTGTAGGTACCGATCAGCGGGATCATGATCTCCGGGAACACCTTGACACC
>Ga0180436_10002856_pt1 | contig 16170 bp, 10 predicted proteins | sample SS_ome_2_FD_132434 | JGI IMG/M metagenome (GOLD analysis project Ga0180436, IMG submission 132434) | Hypersaline lake sediment archaeal communities from the Salton Sea, California, USA - SS_3_S_2 metaG | ecosystem: Environmental > Aquatic > Non-marine Saline and Alkaline > Hypersaline >...
AGCCGCACCGCGGTACGTGGCGCGCGCGCGCCCTGGGATCCAACCGCGTGGTCAGTCTCGAGCGGCGGTTCCTTCCGGCGGCCACGACGGTCGCCCCGGGCGCCTGCGCGTGGGCAGGGGAGAAGCCGCCGCCGGTAGAGGCGCGGTCGCGCACCGGCACGCCTTGAGGGGGCGCGAGCAGCGTGCTATAAGGGGCCGACGCCAAGCGCAGGCAGCCTCTTTTCGCCGCGCGATCGCTGTTGGCGTGCGACGGCGCGGCACCGAGAAGGAGATCCTCATGGGGCAGACCCCCCCTCTTGATCCCGCGGCCCCTCCGGCTGCGGAGCCGTTCATGGGCCTTGCGACCCTGGGGATCGAACCCACGCACCGGGGCAAGGTGCGCGAGATCATCGAGCGGGGCGAGGAGCTCTGGATCGTCGCGACCGACCGACTGTCGGCCTTCGACCACGTCCTGGCGACCGGCATCCCGCAGCGCGGCGCGTTGCTGACGCGCCTGGCCGCTTTCTGGTTTCGTGGCCTGGCGGGGCGGTGGCCGACGCACTTCATCAGCGATCGCGCCGAGGACCTGCCGCGTGACCTCGCGCCGCATGCGGCCGCGCTGGCCGGTCGCACGATGCGCGTGCGCAAGGCCAAGCGGATCCCCTTCGAGTGCATCGTGCGCGGCTGGCTGACCGGGTCAGGCTATCAGGCCTATCGGGAGACCGGTTCGATCTGCGGCGTTGCGTTGCCACCGGGATTGGAGAACTTCTCGCGCCTCCCCGAGCCGATCTTCACTCCGACGACCAAGGCGGACGAGGGTCACGACGAACCGATCACGTATGCCGAGCTGGCGGCTGCGCTGGGCGAGGATCTCGCCGCAGCGCTGCGCCGCCGCAGCCTAGCCGTCTTTTCGGCCGGCGCCGCGTATGCCGAAGCGCGCGGCATCGTGATCGCCGACACGAAGTTCGAGTTCGGCTGGATCGACGGCGAACTCGCCCTGATCGACGAGGTGCTGACGCCCGACTCGTCGCGCTTCTGGCCGCGCGACTCGGTCGGTGACGGCCGGCGCCCGGTCAGCCTCGACAAGCAGTTCGTCCGCGACTACCTCCTCGGAACCGAGTGGGATCGCCAGAGCGCCCCGCCACCGTTGCCGCCCGACGTGGTCGCCAAGACCTATGCCCGCTACGCCGAGGCGGTGGCGCAGCTCGCCGGGGAGCGCGAGGCGCCTGCCTGGGAGCTGGGAGAGGAGGAGCAGTCGTGATCCAGGTGCGGCGAGCGCTGCTCTCGGTCTATCACAAGGAAGGTCTGGTCGACTTCGCGCGCCAGCTGGTGAGCTTCGATATCGAGCTGCTCGCTTCGGGCGGCACGGCGCGCGCGCTGCAGGAGGCGGGGCTGCCCGTCACGCCGATCGAGCGCCTGACGGGGTTGGGCGAGCTGTTCGGGGGACGCCTGAAGACTCTGACGCCGCAGGTGCACGGGGGACTGCTCCTGCGCCGCGACGTGGAGGCCGACTGCCGGGAGGCGGCAGAGCATGGCATCGCGCCGATCGACCTGCTGTGCGTCGATCTCTACCCCTTTGCCGAAACGGCCGCCGCCGGCGCGGCCGCCGCGGATCAGGCGATCGAGATGATCGATATCGGGGGACCGGCGATGGTGCGCGCCGCGGCGAAGAACCATCGCGATGTTGTCGTCGTCTCCAGGCGCGAGCAGTTCGCGCACGTGGCGGCCTTGCTTGGCGCGCACGGCGGGGCCGTACCACGCGTCGAAGCCGCCCGCCTGGCGGTGGCCGCCTTCGCCCGCACGGCCGCCTACGATGCAGAAATCTTTCACTACCTGCGCGGCCGGGGAGATGCGGGCGACACCTGGCCGCCCCACTGGGCAACCGGGGGCGAGATGCTCAGCTCCTTGCGGTATGGGGAAAACCCGCATCAGCGGGCCGCCTGGTTCGCCGCGCCGCACGGCTTCTGGAGTGCGGTCAAGCAGCATCAGGGCAAGGAGGTTTCGTACAACAACCTGGCCGATGTGTGGGCCGGATGGTCAGCGGTACGGGACTTCGACGAATGCGCCTGTGTCGTGATCAAGCACCGCACGCCCAGCGGCCTCGCCCTGGGACCGACACCGGGCAAGGCCTTCGCGCTGGCGCGCGATGGCGACCCGCTGTCGGCCTTTGGCGGCGTCGTCGTTTTCAATCGCCGCGTCGATGCCGACGCGGCCACGCCGCTGGCCGACATGTTCCTCGAGGTCGTTGCCGCGCCCGACTGGAGCGGTGATGCGCTGGCGCGCTTGCGCAAGAAGAAGAATGTGCGCGTACTGACGCTCCCGCCGGCCGAGCGCTTGCGCGGGCGCGACGCCTATTTCGGATTGGGCGACGCGACGCTGGTACAGGAACCGCTGCCGCGTCCGCATGCCCCCGCCGCCTGGCAGTGCGTCACCCAGCAAGATGTCGACGAAGGCACCCGCACCGAGCTCTTCTTCGCCTGGCGCGTCGTGCGCCACGTGCGCTCGAACGCGATCGCCTTGACGCGCGACGCGCGCACGCTGGGCCTCGGCGGGGGACAGACGAGTCGCATCGACGCCTGCGACGTCGCCTTGCTCAAGGCGGCGCGCGCCGGCCACGATGTCAGCGGTGCCGTTCTGGCGAGCGATGCCTTCTTCCCCTTTCGTGACGTCGTCGATCGCGCCGCCGCCGCCGGCGTGCGCGCGCTCGTCCAACCGGGCGGCTCGCGCCGCGACCAGGACAGCATCGATGCCTGCAATCAACACGGACTGGCGATGCTCTTCACCGGAGAGCGCGCCTTCGTCCATTGAGCAGCCGGAGATTGGCGGGGTTCCGCGGGGTGATCGCCCGGGCGCTGCCCGGCCGGCGCGGCGCACGCCAAGCCTGAGGGGTCGGCGCCACGCGCGCCCGGGCCGCAGCCGCCTGCTCCTCGGCCTTGCCCTGTGGCTCAGCCTGAGCGGGAGTTTCGACTCGGTTGCGGCGGCGCTGGCGGGCGGCCAGGTGGCCAGCCCGGCGCAGATGAGCGCCAGCGGCGCGCACGAGGCGGTCGCCGCGTGGGACGCCTGGGCGCGGCGCGTCGAGCGCCAGCGGGAAGCCACGCGCCTGGCTCGGCTGAGGGTCGATCCGGCCGCTGTCTACGCCAGCGAAACGCGCTACGCCGCGACGCTCGCCAGCCTGGCCGATTCCCTGCCGCGGCTGTCGCTCGGGGCAGTGCCTCCCGCGGCGGGCCCGGCTGTGCGCTTCCTGCTGCGCCAGCTCCTGATGACGCGCGATCCGGATCTGATCGTCTGGCTCGACCGCGTCTGGCTGAGCGCGTCGGATGCGCTCGACCCCCAGGGCGAGATCCGCTTCTGGCTCGGTCTCGCCCTGCTCGAGACGGGGTCGCCGGAGCGCGCCGCCCAGCTGCTGGCCGGGCCGGCGCCGCCCGCCGTGCGCCGCTACGCCGAGTGGCTGCGCGTGCTGGCGCTGGAGGGGAGCGACAGCCTGAAGGCGGGCGAGGCGGCGCTGGCGCTCGTCGCCTATCACCCACACCACCCCTTCATCGGTTCGCTGACGGTGCGCGCCGCGCGGCATGCCGAGCGTGAAGGGCGTGACGACCTGGCCCGCCGTCTGCTGCTGCGCTATCTCGAAGCGTCCCCCGGGGTGACCCGCACCGACCGTGCGCTGCGCGCCGAGGCGGCGACCCTCTTGGCCGAGGCTGAGCGGCGCGCCGGACGGCAGCGCAGCTTTCGCACCTGGTTCTGCCGCGCGGTCGCCGAGGATCCCGGGGCGCAGGGTGCCTCCGCCCTGCGGTGCTCGCAGGCGCGCACCCTGCTGGCGGCCGGTCGGCGAGCGGGACAGCTTCCCGACAGCGTCGCGCTGCGTGCGGTCGAGGCCCTGGCATGCGCCGGTCCGGCGGGCGAAGCGTGGCAAGCGTGGTCCGCCGACCCGACGCGCTGGACGCCCCGGGCCGCCGGGCGCGTGGCGCGCCTCGTGCTCGACGCGCTCTACCGCGCGCGGCGCCATGCTCCGGCGCTCGCCGCGGCCGAGCAGGTGCAGTCCCTCGCGCAGGGGGAGCGAGCCGCGGTCGACGAGCGCACGGCTCGCTATGCGGCGCTGATCGAGGCCCGGCTCTGGCGGCGGCGCGGGGCGCTCGACGCGATGGCCGCGGCGGGAGCGCGCGCGGCCCCTCCAGGGCCGGCGCAGGAAGCGGAGCGCGAAATCGGGGCTCTCGCTGTCTGGGAAGTCGCACGCGAGCTTGAGGACGCCGGTCGGTGGGACGCAGCCGCCACGTGGTACGCCGACTTGGCGGCGCGCTACCCGGCGGCGCCGGACGCGCGCGAGGCACGCCTGCGCGTCGCGCTCTGCCGCGCGCGAAGCGGTGAAGAGGCCTGGGCCCGCGCCGAGCTGGAAACGCTGTGCGCCGAGGCCGCGCCGAACGAGACGAGCGGCCCATGCCTGTGGCGGGCGTTGCGCTGGCCGCAGCACGAGCGCGATGCCTACCTGGAGCGGGCCGCGGCCGAGCGCTACCCGGGCTACTTCGCCTACCGGGCGCGCGGCGCGCTGGGGCTCGGCGCGGCGGCACCCGACTCGCTCTTCTGGCGCGCCTTGCGCGGCACGATCCGCGCGCCGGAGCGTTGGGGATGGCCGCGCGCATTGACACGCGACGGCGAGCTCGCGCCGCGCCCAGCCGAACGCCGCCTGCTCGACCTGATCGCGGCCCACCCCGGCGCGGAGACGGCGCTGCTGCTGCTCATCTACGGCCGCGACGTCTGGGCGCGCGGCTTCCTGGCGCGCCTCCCGGGGTGGGCCGCGCTCTCGCGGGCCGAGCGCGCCGGCGTGCAGCGCGCCTTGGGGGATCTCTCGGGGGCGATCTACACCGGGATCGCCAGCGGCGATCCGCATGCGCGCTACCCGGTCGCCTTTGCGCCCGAGGTCGCCGCGGCGGCGGCGCGCTTCGATCTGGCGCCGGAGTTCCTCTTGGCTGTCATCCGCCAGGAATCGCTCTTCTCGCGCACCGTGCGATCGGGCGCCGGGGCGGTCGGCCTGATGCAGCTCATGCCCCGCACGGCGGCGCGCATGGCCGATTCGCTCGGCTGGGACAGCTACGACCTCGCCCGACCGCGCGACAACATCTTTCTGGGGGCACGGCACCTGGTCGAACTGCTCACCGCGTGCGAGGGGGAGGTGCCCGTGGCGCTAGCCGCCTACAACGGCGGGCTTGAGAATGCGCGGCGCTGGCGACCGCGCGGCGCGAGCCTGGATGAATTCATCGAGCTGATCGGCTACAGCGAGACGCGCCGTTTCGTCAAGAGCGTGCTCATGCACTACGGCTACTATGGGGAGCTCTACCCGGCCGCGGCGCCCGGCGCGCGGCAGGAGGATTGACAGGCCCTTCGACCTCCGGCACTCTCGGCCCTGGTCTCGTCTCGCTGGGGAAGGAGTGACCCGTGCGCTGGTTCGGGGAGATCGGCCGCAAGGCGATTCACCTCTCGGCATTGTCGATCCCAGTCGGGTACTACTTTCTCGACGCCGGCCTCGGGCGAGCGATTCTCGCGCTCCTGACAGCGCTCAGCTTCCTGATCGATGTCGTGCGCCTGAATCAACCGCGCATTCGCACCTTCTTCTTCATCTTCTTTGGCCGACTCGTGCGCGATCACGAGCGCCACAATCTGCTCGGCGCGACCTATCTGCTGCTCTCCAGCCTGATCTGTGTCCACGCCTTTCCCAAGCCGATCGCCGTCGCCGCGCTCGCCTTCCTGATCGTCGGCGATTCGGCCGCCGCGCTCGTGGGGCGCGCCTTCGGCCGCGTACGCATCTTCGACAAGTCGCTCGAAGGCAGTCTTGCCTGCCTGGTCGCCTGTCTCGCGATCGGCGCACTCATCCCCGAGCTGGGCTGGACGCGCACCCTGCTCGGTGCGCTCACGGCGACGCTGATCGAACTGATTCCCGTCCCTCTCGATGACAACTTGCGCATTCCGCTCGCTTCCGGATTCGTGATGGCAATGACGCCGGCCTGAAGTGGGACGGGAATCCGCTTGATCCGGTTCGCGGCGCTTTGCTAGCGTTTCCGATCGCTCGCCCGTGGCGAGCGTGCGCCCCGCTTCGGAGGCCCGTCCGGCGAGATCCGGCGGTCGGGCCGCGTGCGGCCCGCAGACCGAGGAGCCGCCATGTTATCTTCGGTGAAGCAGCAATTCAGCAAGGCACTCACGCGAGTCTTCGGCACGAAGCACGAGCGTGACATGCGGCCGCTCTGGCCGCTCGTCGAGGCGATCAACGCCGAGTACGAGGGCCTTAGCGACCTGAGCGAAGAGGCGCTGCGGGCCAAGACGGAGGCGTTCCGCCAGCGCCTGGCCGAAGGTGAGACGCGCGACGATCTGTTGGTCGAAGCGTTTGCAGTCGTCAAGGAGGCGTGCCGCCGGCACGTCGGGCGCAGTTGGCCGGTCGTCGGCCATGACCTGCCCTGGCAGATGGTTCCCTACGATGTGCAGTTGCTCGGCGCAATCGTTCTGCACCAGGGCAAGATCGCCGAGATGGCGACCGGCGAGGGCAAGACGCTCGTCGCGGTCCTGCCGCTCTACCTCAATGCCCTGACGGGGCGCGGCTGTCACCTGATTACGGTCAACGACTACCTCGCCCGGCGCGACAGCGAGTGGATGGGCCAGATCCTGCGCTACCTCGGCCTCAAGGTCGGCTGTATCCAACACGACATGGACAACGCCGCCCGGCGCGCGGCCTACGAGTGCGATGTCACGTACGGTACGAACAACGAGTTCGGCTTCGACTTCCTGCGCGACAACATGGCTGTGCGCAAGCAGGACCAGGTTCAGCGCGGACATCACTTCGCGATCGTGGACGAGGTCGACTCGGTGCTGGTTGACGAGGCGCGCACGCCGTTGATCATCTCGGGCCCGGTCGCCGCGAGCCACCAGCGCTACGATGCGCTGCGCGACCCGGTCGAGCGCCTCGTGCGCCGGCAGAACCGCATCGTCAACGAGGCGGTCGGCGAGGCGCAGAAGCTGCTCGACGAAGCGGCCACGCTTGCGGATCCGAAGGCGGCCGCGGAGAAGGAGTTCCAGGCGGGTACGCGCCTGCTGCAGGTGCAGCGGGCGGCCCCCAAGCACAAGCGCTTCATGAAGCTCGTCGCCGATCGCAATCTGAAGGAGCTGATCCTGCGTGTCGAAAACGACTACATGCGCGACAAGCAGCTCCACCTGCTCGACGAGGACTTGCTCTATTCGATCGATGAGCGCGAGCACAGCATCAATCTCAGCGACGCGGGACGGGCGCAATTGAGTCCGGGGGATCCCGACTACTTCACGCTGCCCGACCTGGCCGAGGCGCTCGGCCCGATTGACGAAGATGAAGCGCTCACGCCGCAAGAGAAGCTCGCTCGCAAGCAGGAAGTCCACCTCGCCTACGCCAAGAAGTCCGACGAACTGCACACGATTCACCAGCTCCTACGCGCCTTCTGCCTGTACGAAAAGGATGACGAGTACGTCGTGCAGGATGGCAAGGTGATGATCGTCGACGAGTTCACCGGTCGCTTGATGCCTGGCCGCCGCTTCAGCGAAGGGCTGCACCAGGCGCTGGAAGCGAAGGAACGCGTGCGCGTCGAAGGGGAGACGCAGACCTGGGCGACGATCACCCTGCAGAACTACTTCCGGCTCTACGAGAAGCTCGCCGGCATGACCGGTACGGCGGAAACGGAGGCGGGCGAGCTGTGGCAGATCTACAAGCTCGACGTGATCGTCGTCCCAACCAATGAACCGGTGCGCCGCGTCGACTACAACGACGTCGTCTTCCGCACCCGCCGCGAGAAGTACCAGGCGATCATCGATGAGATCGCGCGCATTCACGAGGCGGGCCTCCCGGTCCTGGTCGGGACGGTGACGGTCGAGGTGTCGGAGACGCTGAGCCGCATGCTCAAGCGCCGCGGGATCAACCATTCCGTCCTCAATGCCAAGTTCCACCAGCAGGAGGCGGAGATCGTCGCGCAGGCGGGCCGTCCCGGGGCGGTGACGATCGCGACCAACATGGCCGGTCGCGGCACGGACATCAAGCTCGGTCCCGGCGTCGTCAAGGGCCGCAAGTGCCTCGTGCGCAGTCGCGCCGGCGAAGGCGACTGCGACGCAACCGAGTCGGTGCGCACCTGCCTGGACGAGATGCCGTGCGGGCTCTACATCATCGGCACCGAACGGCACGAGAGCCGGCGCATCGATCGCCAGCTGCGTGGCCGCGCCGGGCGCCAAGGCGATCCAGGCGCCAGCCGCTTCTTCGTCTCCTTCGAGGACGACCTGATGCGGCTGTTCGGCACGCAGCGCGTCGCGAGTCTGATGGACCGGATGGGCGCCCAGGAGGGCGAGGTCATCGAACATGATCTCGTCACCAAGGCGATCGAGCGGGCGCAGAAGCGAGTCGAGGAGCACAACTTCACGATTCGCAAGCATCTGCTCGAGTACGACGACGTCATGAACCAGCAGCGCGAGGTCGTCTACGGCATCCGCAACCAGATTCTGGAAGGCCAAGACTTGCGGTCCGAAGTCCAGGGGCTGGTGAAGGATCTGATCGCGCGCAAGCTGGATGATCTCTTCGGCGATGGCAAGTCCAGTGTGGGACTGGACTTGACTGAGGAGCCGCGGCCACTGCAGGAGCTGAGCGAGGAACTCGAGCGCGTCTTCTTGGTACCCTTCCCGCTAGTCGACCTGTGGCGCGGCCTATCGGCGGAACAGCGCAAGCAAGCCCAGCTCGGCGCCGATGCGTTGCAGGAGGAGGCGGTGGGCATCGCCAACGCGGCCTACGCCGCGCGCGAAGCGGAATGGGGACCGACCGCGGCGCGCGAGGTGGAGCGACACGTCTACCTGCGCGTCATTGACGATGCCTGGAAAGACCACCTCTATGAGATCGACCTCTTGCGCGGCGGCATCGGACTGCGGGCCTACGGACAAAAAGACCCCTTGCTCGAGTACAAGGCCGAGGCCTTCCGCATGTTCGAGGCGCTGATGCAGCAGGTGCAGGAGGAGACGCTGCGGCTGCTGATGCGCGTGCAACTGCGCCGGGAGGGAGAGCCCCCGCCCGCGCAGCGCGCCGCGCCGCCGACCGGCGGGCAGGCGGTGCACGCCGCTGCGACCGGCTTCGGCGGGGCCCAAGCGGCGCCGGGAACCCCGGTGCGGCCCAGCGGCCCCGGTGCCGGAGGGGGGCAGCAGGTTCCGCCGCTGGCCAGCGCCAGTGGCCGGGCGGCCGCGGAGCGGGGACGCCAGCCGGCGCGCTCGGTCAAGAAGGTCGGGCGCAACGCCCCCTGCCCCTGTGGCAGCGGGAAGAAGTACAAGCATTGCTGCGGCGCTCAGGAGTAGGTCCGGGCCGCGATCGCGGGCCGCACCGCCGAGCTTGAGGAGCGCCGCTGCGGAGGGAATGGATGGCAAAGAAGCGACTCATCATCGTCGAGTCGCCCGCCAAGGCGCGCACGATCCAGCGTTTCGCCGGGCGCGGCTACGAGGTGCGCGCTTCGATGGGGCACGTGCGCGACCTGCCGAAGAACCCGAAGCGCAAGGGCAAGCCGAACTGGATCGGGATCGACGAAGAGCACGGCTTCGAACCGCACTACATCATCCTGCGCGACAAGAAGAAGCAGGTCGACGAAATCGTCAGCCGCGCCAAGCAGGCGGACGAGGTTCTCTTGGCCGCAGATCCGGACCGCGAAGGTGAGGCGATCTGCTGGCACCTGTCCGAAATCCTCGCCGCCAAGAACGTCGCCGCTCCCGTGCGCCGGATTCTGTTCCACGAGGTGACGCGGCCGGCGATTCGCGCTGCGCTCGAGAAGCCGGGCGAGGTCTCCCTCGCCAAGGTCGACGCGCAGCAGGCGCGACGGATCCTCGATCGGATTGTCGGCTATCGCATTTCTCCCTTGCTCTGGGAAAAGGTGCGGCGGGGATTGTCTGCCGGGCGAGTGCAGACGGTCGCGCTGCGGATGATCGTCGACCGCGAGCGTGAGATTCGGGCCTTCCAGCCACTCGAGTACTGGACGATCGATGCGTCGGTCTCCGCCGCCGACCCGGCGAGCGCAGCGGCCGCGGCGCCGTTCGACGCGAAGCTGGTCGACTGGCGCGGCGCTGGTGTGCCATGGAAGAAGGGCAAGACGAAGCAGGCGGCCGAGGAGCGCGAACCTGGGCTGCCAAACGAGGAACACGCGCGCGAGGCGGAGGCCCATCTGCGGGACGCTGCCTGGGTCGTGCGCGATGTGGAAGCGAAACGCTCCCGCCGTTCGCCGCCGCCGCCGTTCACGACGAGCAAGCTGCAGCAGGAGGCGGCCCGCCGCTTCCACTTCCCGGTGCGCTCGACGATGCGCATCGCCCAGAGCCTCTACGAGGGGAAAGAGGTCGGCGACAGTGGGCAGGTGGGTCTGATCACCTACATGCGAACCGACTCGGTGCGAGTGGCCAACGAGGCGCTCGAGAATGTGCGCGCACACATCGGGAGCACCTACGGCGACGCCTATCTGCCCGAGAAGCCGCGCCACTTCAAGCAGAAGGGGCGTACGCAGGACGCGCATGAGGCGATTCGGCCGACTGCGATGGAACTGACGCCCGAGCAGGTGGCACCATATCTGAAGGCGGACGAGCTCAAGCTCTACACGCTGATCTGGAATCGCTTCGTCGCGAGCCAGATGGCGCCGGCGGAATTCGACGTGACCAAAGTCGATATCGCCGCCGGCGAGGCGACGCTGCAGGCGGTGGGACAGGTGATGCGCTTTGCTGGCTGGCGCCAGATCTACGAGGAGATGCGTGAAGAGGGCGAGGGTGGCGAGAAGGGGAGCGACGCCCACTTGCCGCCGCTTGAGGCGGGCATGGCACTCACCCCGCTGGAGATCCGGACCGCGCGCAACGAGACCCAGCCGCCTCCACGCTACAGTGAGGCAATGCTCGTGCGCGCGCTCGAGGAAAACGGGATTGGCCGGCCGTCGACTTATGCCGCCATCCTCTCCGTCATTTCTGATAAGGACTACGTCGGCAAGACGGAGGGACGGTTCGAGCCCACCCGCCTGGGCGAGCTGGTCACCGACTTGCTGGTCAAGCACTTCGGCACGCTCTTCGCGATTGCCTATACGGCACGCTTGGAGGCGGAGCTCGACAAGATCGAAGAGGGGGAGCGCAAAGGCGTCGAGACGCTCAGCGAGTTCGCCGCCAAGTTCGGGCGTGATCTGGAACGGGCGCGCGAGGAGATGGAAAACGTCAAGCAGCGCCAGGAGAAGACCGACTACCAGTGTCCCCTGTGCGACGCCAAGATGGTCAAGCGCTGGGGCCGGTTCGGGGAATTCCTGGCCTGCGAGCGCTATCCCGAATGTCGCGGCACGCGCGACCTGGACGCCGATGCGCAGCCGACGCCGCCGGTCGCCGAAGAGTGCCCGAACTGCGGTCGACCGATGACCCTGCGCCGGGGACGCTGGGGCGTCTTTCTCGCGTGCACTGGATACCCGGAGTGCAAGACGACGCGCAAGATCAAGGTCGAGAACGGCACGGTCGAGGTGAAACACGACGTCTTACTCGACGAGACATGCCCCGAGTGCGGGGCGCGTCTGGCGCGCAAACACGGGCGTTTCGGGGAATATGTGGCCTGCAGCAGCTATCCGCAGTGCCGCTACATCAAGCGCAACGAAACGGGCATCGCCTGCCCGGAGGAGGGGTGCGACGGGCAGCTGGTCGAGAAGCGCACGCGGCGCGGCCGCAGCTTCTATGGCTGCAGCCGCTATCCGCAGTGTCGCTACGCCGTCTGGGACCCCCCCGTAGATCGCGCTTGCCCGGAATGCGGTCATCCCTTCATGCTGCGGCGGGAGACGAAACGGGATGGACCCCACTACGCCTGCCCGGGCTGCAAAGCTAAACAGCCGCGGGAAGAGGCCGCCGAGACGGGCGGCGAAACAGCAGGCGAGGCCGCCGGCCGCTGAGGCGGATCCGCAGTGCGCCCCGCCGCGGGCGCCAGAGCCCGCGCCGGCAGGGGCGCGGGAACAGGCGCCGCTCGCCTGGGCGCTGGGCGCTTTCCTGCGTGAGCTTGAGCATCTGGAAGGTCGCAGCGTCCACACCGTGCGCGCCTACCGCGCCGATCTGACGGCGTTCGAGCGCTTCCTTGCAGAGCGGCTCGGCCGCGGGGCGATCCTGCCCGATGTAAGCGCGGCCCACGGGCGACTCTGGCTCGCCGCGCAGCAAGCCGCGGGTGCCCGCCCGCGCACCCTTGCCCGCCGCCGGTCAGCGCTCCGGCGTTTCAGCCGTTTTCTCAATCGCGAACAGCTGCTTGGCGACGATCCGGGCCAGCGCCTGCCGGCGCCTCCCGCCGGACGGCCCTTGCCGCAGGCGCTCGCGGCCGAACGTCTGCAAGCGATCCTCGACCGCGGCTGGGAGGGCGATGCCGCCGGCCTGCGCGATCGGGCCATCTGTGAGTTGCTCTACGGCGCCGGCTTGCGCCTGGCGGAGCTCGTCGCGCTCGATCTCGCCGATGTCGATCTGCGCCACCGCTGGCTGCGGGTGCAGGGCAAGGGCGCGCGCGAACGCACGGTCTGCTTCGGCACCGCCGCGGCGCGCGCCTTGGCCGCCTTCCAGCCGGTACGGGCCAGCTGGCCGCGCCCCGGCGGCGGGGGCGCCGCCGCTCCGGCCGCGCTCTTCCTCAACCGCCGCGGTGGCCGTCTGAGCGCGCGTTCCGTGCAACGCATCGTCGCCCGCCGCCTCGCCGACCCGCTGCTGGGACGAGTCCATCCCCACGCCCTCCGGCACAGCTTCGCCACCCACATGCTCGACGGCGGCGCGGACCTGCGCGCGATTCAGGCGCTGCTCGGTCACCGCTCGCTCGACACGACCCAAATCTACACGCACGTCTCAACGGCGGCGCTGCGCGCGGCGTTCGACCGCGCTCACCCACGCGCTGGCAACGTTGAGCCCAGCGCTGAGAACTCCTAGGCCAGCGGCAAATCGGCGGTGGGCATCCGCCGCAGTCACCTGCTAGGATCGCCGGCATCGTGGGGACTCCAGCAGGAGGCGAAGGCGTGCCGGCGCTGAACCGATATCAGGGAACGACCGTGCTCGGTTGCCTGTGGCAGGATGCCGCGGCGATCGGCTGCGACGGCCAGGTCACGGCCGGAACGACAATTCTTAAGAGCAATGCGCGCAAGATCCGTCGCCTCTATCACGGCGAAGTCCTGGCCGGGTTCGCCGGCGGCGCCGCCGACGGTCTCCATCTGTTCGAGCGCTTCGAGAATCGGCTCGAGGCGCACCGCGGCCGCCTCCCGCGGGCCGCCCTCGAACTGGCCAAGGAATGGCGCTCCGATCGGGTCTTGCGGCGGCTGGAGGCGCAGCTGATCGCGCTCGATCGCGAGCAGGCCTACCTGATCTCCGGCTCCGGCGACATCATCCAACCCGACGATGGCATCGTTGCCATCGGCGCCGGCGCCCCCTATGCGCTGGCCGCCTGCCGCGCGCTGCTGCGCAGCGGGGCCGAGTTGACGTGCGCCGCAGCCGTGGAGCGATCACTCGAGATCGCGGCCGAAATCTGCATCTACACGAACCATACAATCCAAGTCGAGAGGCTTTGATGACAACGCAGCTTGCCAAGCACGACCGGCGGCGCGGCGCGCAAGCCGGCGGCGCCACGGTCGGTGAGATGACGCCGCGGGAAATCGTGTGCGAGCTCGACAAGTACATCATCGGACAGGATGCCGCCAAGAGGAGCGTTGCGATCGCTCTGCGCAACCGTTATCGCCGCCGTCTGGTCGCGGGCGACATGCGCGAGGAGATCCTGCCCAACAACATCATCATGATCGGGCCGACGGGGGTCGGCAAGACTGAGATCGCCCGCCGGCTCGCCCGCTTGGCGCAAGCGCCCTTCCTCAAGGTGGAGGCGAGCAAGTTCACCGAGGTCGGATACGTTGGGCGCGATGTCGAATCGATGATCCGGGATCTGGTCGAGATCGCGATCGGCATGGTGCGGGCGGAGATGTCGGCTCAGGTGGAGAAGCGTGCCGTGCGCAATGTCGAGCGCCAGTTGCTCGATCTCCTGCTGCCTCCGCGCCCCCGCCGCACGACCCGCGAACCGACCGCGGCGATGCCTTCGCTCTTTGGCGGTGCCGAAGCGGATCCCCCTTCCGGTACGGGAACGTCCGCCGCCGCGGGCGATGCAGCGGCAAGCGAGATGGGGGGGGCGCCTCCCGCTGCGGGGGGGGCAGACGACGGCGGGGACGAGGCGCCCGACGTGCGTTCGCGCCGGGAACGCGTGCGCGAGAAGCTGCGGCGTCAGCTGCGTGAAGGATTGCTCGATGAGCGCGAGGTCGAGATGGACGTGCGCGTGCGCACGTCACTCCCGACGATCGAGATCTTCTCGAGCGGCGGACTCGAGGAAATGGAGTTCAATCTTCCCGAGCACCTGCGCTCGCTCCTGCCGAGCGGCAAGAAGCGGCGCAAGCTAACGGTCGCCGAGGCGCAGCGGGTCTTGCTCCAGGAAGAGACGAGCCGGTTGATCGACATGGACAAGGTCGTGGAGACAGCGCTCGAACGCGTCCAGACGACAGGCATCGTTTTCGTCGACGAGATCGACAAGATTGCGCTCGGCAGTAGCGGTCAGGGTCCCGACGTCTCACGCCAGGGCGTGCAACGCGACCTCTTGCCGGTGATCGAGGGCGCGAGCATCGCCACGCGTTACGGGTTGGTCAAGACAGACCACATTCTCTTCATCGCCGCCGGGGCATTTCATGCCAGCAAGCCCTCGGATTTGATTCCCGAGCTGCAGGGCCGTTTTCCGATCCGGGTCGAGCTTACGCCGTTGGACGAAGAGCACTTCGTGCGCATCTTGACCGAGCCGGAGAACGCCTTGCTCAAGCAGTACGCCGCACTGCTCGCTACCGAACAGGTCACGCTGGAGTTCACGGCCGACGCGATCCGGCGCATCGCGGCGATTGCGACGCAGGTCAACGCGGAGACCGAGAACATTGGGGCGCGGCGCCTGCACACGATCTTGACCACGCTTCTCGAAGACATCCTGTTTGAGGTGCCGGAGAGTGAGGTGCGCCACGTGGCGATCGACGCCGCACTCGTCGATCGCAAGCTCAGCGACGCGCTCGAAGATGCAGACATGTCGCGTTACATTCTGTAGGCTCCGGCGAATAGGGCCGGAACAGGCGGGCAACGACGGAAGGGAGACAAGGAGGGCGCATGCCGAAGACCGACTTCCTATCCTTGCGTGATTTTGACCGTGCCGAGCTGGATGCGATCTTGGCCAAGGCGAAGAAGCTTAAGGCGCAGTGGCGCTCGGGCGAAACGACGGCCGCGCTGAAGGGACAGGTCCTGGGACTGATCTTCCACAAGCCGAGCCTGCGCACGCGCGTTTCGTTCGAGGTCGGCATGCGCCAGCTCGGCGGCGATGCGCTCTACATCACCGACAAGGAGATCGGCTTCGGCAAGCGCGAGGCGATCCAGGACATCGGGGCCGTCATCTCGCGCTATGTCAACGGGCTGATGATCCGTACCTTCGCACAGGATGACGTCGCCGCACTCGCGCGGGCGGCCGACGTGCCGGTGATCAATGGTCTCACCGACGCCCTGCACCCGTGCCAGGTCCTCTGTGATCTCTTCACGCTGGTCGAGAAGGGGGTCGAGCTCGACGGTCTGCGCATCGCCTACCTGGGGGACGGCAACAACCTCGCCCGCTCCTGGATGCATGCGGCGATGATCTACCCGCTCGACCTGCGCCTCGCCTGCCCGGAGGGCTTCGAGCCGGCGGGGGAGGAGATCGAGCGCGCGCAGCAGCAGGCACCGGGCAAGGTGCGGCTGCTGCGCGACCCGCGCGAGGCGGTCTCCGGCGCGCAGGTCGTCTACACCGATACGTGGACCAGCATGGGCCAGGAGGCCGAGACCGAACGCCGACGCCAGGTGTTCCCCCCGTATCAAGTGAATGCGGCCTTGCTCCAAGATGCGGACGCGATGGTCAAGGTGATGCACTGCTTGCCCGCGCACCGCGGCGACGAGATCACCGCCGAGGTGCTGATGGCCTCGGCCCCAGGGTCCTCGGAGAGGTCCTCAAGACCCCAGCCTTCCGCGAGATCATCCGCCTGAACGCGAGGGCACCGTCGCCCGGCGAAGCCCGCGCCGCGGTGCGCGCCCTCGTCGGCGACGAGGCGCAGGTCGCCTTCGACGTGGCGAGCGCGAGCCCCGCCGCCGTGAACGCCGCGGTGGAGAGCG
>Ga0180436_10002858_pt1 | contig 16156 bp, 16 predicted proteins | sample SS_ome_2_FD_132434 | JGI IMG/M metagenome (GOLD analysis project Ga0180436, IMG submission 132434) | Hypersaline lake sediment archaeal communities from the Salton Sea, California, USA - SS_3_S_2 metaG | ecosystem: Environmental > Aquatic > Non-marine Saline and Alkaline > Hypersaline >...
ATAAAAGTAAGGTGAATGATTGGACGCACTCTGCCCGGGGGCAACCCCATCTTTGGCTACACCCAGACCGAAAAACAGCCCGGGAATCTCGTTGGCGAAATAAGAAAAATCTTCAGCCCCAAGCACCGGCTTCGCAACAATTGCCTGGCCATCTTTTGCTACCCGGGCCAGCACTGGTGCCATGCGGGCAGTTAACGCGGGATCGTTGTAGGTCACCGGGTAACCCTCGTGAACCTCCACATCCACTTCAGCCCCAGCACTTTGTGCAACCAGCCTCACCGTTTTTTTGATCCGCGCATGCACATCGGTGCGCATCTGAGGGTCCAGCGTGCGGATCGTACCGGTCATATGCACTTCTTCCGGGATAATGTTACCCCGGTTACCGCCGTTGATAGAGCCGATGGTGATGACCGCCGGCGCTGTTGTAATGTCCAACTGCCGACTCACCACATGTTGCAGGCTATTGATAATCTGCGCCGACACTGCAATGGGGTCAACGCCAGCCCAGGGAGACGAGCCATGGGTCTGCACGCCTTTAACCGTAATCGACAGGCCGTCAGATGCTGCCAGCATGCCCTCAGGCCGGTAGCTGATCATACCTGCGGGAACCGGGAATACGTGCAGACCAAATATTGCACCCGGCGCATAGGGCCCCGCCAGAACGCCTTCTTTGATCATCAGATCTGCGCCGCCTTCCTCCCCTTCGGGCGCACCTTCTTCGGCGGGTTGAAAGATGAACTTGACCGTGCCAGGAATGTCGTCACGCATACCGGCGAGCACTTCTGCCACACCCATGAGAATTGCCATATGAGCATCGTGACCGCACGCGTGCATAACGCCGGTTTCTCGCCCACGCCATTGCGTTGTGACCGTTGAGGCAAATGGCAAGCCGGTTTTTTCCGTGACCGGCAGGCCGTCCATGTCGGCGCGCAGGGCAACCACAGGAAAGTCACTGCGGCCTCTTAGAATACCCACCACACCCGTATGCGCGACGCCGGTTTGCACCTCATCAAAGTCCAGACCGCGCAGGTGCTCCGCTATCTTGGCTGCGGTTTTAAATTCACGGTTACCTAGCTCCGGATGTGCATGCAGGTCATGACGAATGGCAACCACCTTGGCTTCGATTGCAGCGGTACGTTCAGCTACGGTGTCCTGCCATGATTGTGCATAGCCCAGCATCGGCATGAGTAAAAACACCAGGACAGCTGTCCGTGGTAGATTTGTCATTCGCGTTCTCCCCTAATTGTGCGAAACACTGGCAGTATGCCAAATGTTCTCGTTAAATGGATTGGAAATCTTAGTGAGCGACTTATGGACAACCACCTGTTAAGCGGGTTGAAAGTCATTGATTGTGCCACTGTCATCGCTGCACCAGCAGCGGCTGTGATGCTGGCTGACTTTGGCGCTGATGTAATCAAAATCGAACAACCGGGCGCCGGCGATATGTTGCGCATTCTCGCGGACATCCCCACTACACCGGATGCACAAACAAACTGGTTCTGGCAGCTGGACGGTCGCAACAAGAAGAGCCTCGCCCTTGATCTGAAAGATCCTGCAGGAATAAGAATTCTACAGCGCCTGATTACCGAGGCTGATGTCTTTATCACCAACCACCCATACCCGGTCAGACATGCCCTCGGCATCACCTATGAAGATATCAAAGCTCTGAACGAGCGCATGATCTATGCCTCTCTGACCGCCTATGGTGAACAAGGCCCCGAACGCGATCGCAAAGGCTTTGATCAGTTGGCTTACTGGGCACGCAGCGGGCTGATGGAACTGATGCGTGAACCGCAAACTCTGCCGACTCAGGGACTACCAGGTATGGGTGACCATCCAACGGCTGTTGCCTTGTTTGCCGGTATCATGACGGCCCTGCTGAAACGTGAGCGAACCGGCGAAGGTAGTTTTGTGCACACCTCCCTGTTAGCCAATGGCCTCTGGTCTGCGGCCGGCATTGCTCAGGGCGCTATGGCGGGCGGTGACATGCCCGCTTATCGCGAGACCAATCGGGTCAACGGCGCCATGTTGCGTCCTTACAAAACCGCAGACGAGCGCTGGCTGCAACTGAATATGGTGCGTGACGAATCGTTGTTTGCGATGACATTAGCCGCCATGGATGCGCTTGATCTGCTCACTGATCCACGCTTCGATACGGCGGAGAAAGCCTGGCAGAATCGAGCTGCACTGGGTGACTGTCTGCAGAGCATTATTGGTGAAAAAAGCGCCGAGCACTGGCTGCAGAAGTTTACTGAATTTGACGTTCCGGTAAATCTGGTTGCACGCATCGAGGACACGCTGTCGGATCCACAGATTCAACAGAATCAGATGACTGTTCCGACACCCCAGGAGATGCAACTGCCGCAGCTCATCAGACATCCGGTTAATGTATCCAGTGCCCCTCAGGTAGCGCCTGCACGCGCCCCGGAGTTAGGCGAACATGCTGATGAGATTCTCTTAAGCCTCGGCTACAGCGAGGCCGAAATTGATCAGCTGCGGAGCACAGGCATCATCTAACTTCGCACCCGGGGCTGAACCTTACCCACCGACAGCAGCGATTCCACGCAGTCCCTGATGGAGTCGTCGAGACTGCGGAAAGAAACATCGGTGACCGCGCGGATACGATCGTTACGTAAATCACAGCCTGCCCAGATGGCACGCAGTTCTGCTTCCCGTGCTTTCACCCTGTCTGGAAAAGGGTCCGTTACAGTTGGCGCATCAAAATTGAGTTCGGGCAGCAGGCGGTCAATACTGGCGCAGACATCTTCGACATTGCGTGTGTCCGTTGACCAAGCAATGTAGCGTTCACCATTTTTGACCGCTGTGCTTTCCAGCAAACCAATGTGACAATCTGCATCATCCCGGACGTCGACCGTCATCCACGGGCGATAGGCACCCGTCTGCTGAAATTCACCCTCCAGCATGCCTTCAATGATGTGCTGCCAGGGACCCATGTTTTTCTGGTGTAACGACTGGATCGGACCAACGTTATCCGCGGGACAGCAGGTGATGGCTTCCCAGCTGCCCTGTTCCATTGCGGCGTCAGAAAAAGCGCGCTGCGCAATTACTTTTCCGATTGCATATCCGTGACCTCGCGCAGCGGTACGCTTGGGGTTTTTTTCATCCGGCTGACGGTCTTCGTAGAGTACCGGACGACGTACCAGTTCGTGCATATCACCTTCCGACAGAATGGCGGCAATACTCGATGTCACCACCACACGGCTGACAGAGTGAGACTTGTTGATACTGGTAATGATGTGATCACAGACTCTCTGTACATAACCGGCGTCGTCGTAGTCTGACACATGGGAGACGTGACATACCCCGTGGCAACCGGCAAAAATATCATCAAAACAGCCGTCGTTATCCAGATCCGCAGCGTGCAGCGTCAGTCGTCCAGACAGATAGCCGGGCATCGCCTTGAGAAAACCAACTTTAGCCATATCGTTAACGTCGCGTACACAAGCCCGTACACGGTAACCTTTTTCAAGCAGGCGCCGCACCACCCAGCCGCCAATAAAGCCCGCGGCACCCGTTACGGCAACTGTGCCGCCTTTTGGAATTGGTCCCATGCTATCTCCCCTCTTGCCAGAAAACGACAAGCATGCCACAAGCCAGAGTTTCTATACGAGCGGAACTTTCTGTTGCTGCGGCCGGGCCTCAACGTTAAAAACCTTTATACTCGCCTTTTTTCTCGGCTATACAACTTTTGAACATCCTCCGACTAACAGAGGCGGAACTCGCTTTTGGTGAGCAGGCACTGCTTCATCACGCTAACTTTATTCTTGATCGCGGCGAACGGGTTGCGTTGATTGGCCGTAATGGTTCCGGCAAATCTACGCTGTTAAAAGTTATCAACGGTGAGGCCGGGCTCGACGATGGCGAACTGCGCCTGGCACCAGGCATACGTATTGCTTATCTACAGCAGGAAGTGCCAGAGGCGGCAGATCTTTCCCTGTTTGACGTCATTGCACAAGGTCTGAACCAACCCGATGCTGATGCTCAAAGCTGGCAAATCGACTACAAGGTAGAACGTATTCTCGATCTGCTTAAACTACCGCGGGATCAAACCATGGGCGCCAGTTCCGGCGGCATTCGCCGTCGCGCCATGCTTGGCCAGGCATTGGTCAGCGAACCCGATCTTTTATTGCTGGATGAGCCCACAAACCATCTTGATATCGAATCTATTGAAACCCTGCAGGCGCATATTCTGGCTGCAGACACCACCATGATTCTAATCAGCCACGACCGCGCCATGATCGACGATGTTGCGACTCGTATCGTTGAGCTGGAGCGCGGCCAGCTGACAAGCTACCCAGGCAACTACGCCGACTACCTGGTTGGACGCGCAAAAGCCGAAGCTGAAGAGGCTGACGCCAACCGAAAATTTGATCAGCACTTAGCCAACGAAGAGGTCTGGATCAGACAAGGTATCAAAGCGCGACGTACGCGCAACGAAGGTCGGGTGCGACGGCTTGAAGCACTTCGCCAGACGCGTAAACAGCGGGTGGGCAAACAAGGTAACGCCAAACTCAAGCTCGACAGCGGAGAAAAATCCGGACAGATAGTTGCAGCATTGGAAAACGTCACTTTCGGTTACGATACGCCCCTGATTCAGAATTTTTCAACCCGTATCACCCGCGGCGATAGGATCGCCATTGTCGGGCCCAACGGCTCTGGTAAGAGTACATTACTGGGTTTACTGCTGGGTGATTTACAACCACAGCAAGGCACGGTTGAACGCGGCACAAAACTGAAAGTTGCATTTTTTGATCAGCAGCGCAGCGTACTGAACATGCAGGAAACCGTGCGCAACAACGTCAGTCCCGGTTCCGACCACGTCACGGTGGGCAAAAACACCAAACATATCGTTGGCTACCTGGCTGATTTTCTTTTCCCTTCCAGCTACCTCAACATGCCCGTAGCCAAACTTTCTGGTGGTGAGAAAAATCGATTGTTAATGGCCAAGCTGTTTGCGCAGCCCGCCAATCTGCTGGTGCTGGACGAACCGACCAACGATCTGGACATGGAAACACTCGAGTTATTTGAAGAACTGCTGGCTGACTATGATGGCACCGTGCTGTTGGTAAGCCACGACAGAAAGTTCATCGACGCCGTTGCCACCAGCGTTATTGCCTTCGAAGACGACAACCTTGCCGAATACGTTGGCGGATACAGCGACTGGCAACGCCAACGCAGAAACACTGCTCAGAACAAAGAGCAGAATACAACGTTCGACACACCGAGTTCGGATACCAGGGCGACACGCAAGCAGAACAAACTGAGCTACAAAGACCAACGCGAACTTGACCGCCTGCCAGAGACCATTGAAAAATTGGAGCTTGCGCAACAGAAGCTCCAGGATCAGGTTGTTGCCGCGGATTTCTATCAGGGTGACAGTGACAGGGTCAAAGCGGTACTCGCTGAACTGGCAGACGCGGAAGCTGCGGTTGAAGCCGCTTATGTGCGCTGGGAACAACTGAGCGAGCAGACCGAAGCCTGACGTTTTAAATTGTAGATTCTCGCCACACGGATTATGGTGAAGTGACATTTATGTTTCGTATCGGGAGAAGAGATTATGAGCCAGACAAGACAACCTGCTCGCCTGGTCGCACTGGGCGTTATCGCCTGCGGCCTGTTTTTATCAACATCAGTACTGGCTCAGTGCGATGAAAACGAGGTAGGTTATGTTGCCTCGTTTACCGTCAAACCCGGCAGCGAAGCTGGTTTTGAAGCTGCGGTCAGCGCACTGGCAGATACCGTAAACCGCGTAGAGAAAGGTGTTTTGCTGTATGCACCCTATCGTGGCCCTGAAGGTAAGTACTTCATGATGGAACGTTATGCCGATGAAGCCGCTCGAGCTGCGCATGGCACAGACCCTGAGGTCACCGCTCTGTTCCCGGCACTGGGAGAATTCATGGCCGCGCCACCGGTGGTGACACCAGTCAGCGCTGTTTGCTCTTAGAGGCCGTCAACTACTGGCACACTAAGACTAGATCAATGCCCCCAACCCAGGTATGTTCTTCACACCTCATACCTGGGGAGGGGAGGACTTTGTTTGTCACAGCATAAACCGCTGAACATGTTCAAGCTGGCATCTTACGGCGCGCCGTCGATGCCTTTGTCAATGGTTTCACTGCCACTTGCGGTCTATCTGACACCGGTTTACGCAGATTCAGCCGGGTTCGGCCTGAGTCTGGGATTTGTCGGTTTGATGCTGGCCTTATCACGAGTTTTTGATGGGGTTACCGACCCGATAGTCGGCTTCTATTCTGACCGCATACGCACGCGCTGGGGGCGTCGGAAACCTTTCATCCTGATCGGTACGCCTATTTTTATTGCGGGTGTCTGGCTGCTGTGGATTCCACCGATTGAGTTCGGTGATATCACCTTGCTGGGTTTCACTATGAACTCAGGCTACCCCTACCTGCTCGGGGTACTGGTCCTCATGTACGTGGGTGCCACCATCAAAGACGTGCCCTATTCCGCCTGGGGCGCTGAGCTTGCCCAGGATTATAATGAACGCACCCTGGTGATGAGCTGGAAAGAGGCTTTCACCGTAACGGGTTCGTTGATCGGCGCCATGACACCGGCAATCATCGTTTTCTGGGGCTTCACCAAACCCACGGACAACGTCTATTTTCTGACCATCGCTTTAGCCATTGTCATGCCGTTCCTGGTACTGAATATGTTGATGGTTGTGCCGGAATATCCAGCCCGTGAAACCACAAAGCGTCGTCTACCCATACGCGAAAGCTTCCGTTACGTCTGGGCCAACGAGCCCTATCGCAAGCTGGTTATCATCTTCCTTTTCTCAACAATTGGCTCCGCCATGACCAATTCGTTGAGCTTCTTCTTCGTTAAGCACGTACTGCTGGCCGGAGATCTCTACGGCTTTTACCTAGCACCCTATTTCTTATCGCAGATTGTCGCGATACCACTTTGGTTCAAGCTGTCTGCAAAAGTTGGTAAACATCGGGCCACTATGGTGGCCATCTTCTGGTACGCGCTGTGGTCCTGTTTCATCCCTCTGATTGCGATTGCGCCGCAAGGCTGGTTTGACGCCTTTGAACTCGGCACAATTCTGTCGTTCCTGCCGGACAGCTGGCTGGCGGGTATGCAGAGCCAGTTCGAAGGCATTCCCACCGGGAAGTTTGCATTCTTCATCGGCGTAATGGTCTTGAAAGGTAGTTCTATCGGCGCGTTAAGCGCACTGCCTTATGCCATGGCCGCAGATGTGATTGACCTGGACAGCGCGCAAACCGGCAAAAGTCAGGGTGGCGCTTACTTCTCGATCTGGACGATGACACGCAAGTTAGCGTACGCGTTGGGCCTGGTTGTTGGGACAACAACCGCTACTATCGTTGGCTTCAATTCGCTGGCAGATCCGATCGCAGATCCGAACTCCTGGTACTCACTGCTATGGCTGGCTTGTTTGTATTCAATTGTGCCGGCGATTTTCAAGTTTGTTGCGTTGCCTATCCTGTGGAGCTATCCACTCACCGAAGACCGGCTTCGCCAGATCCAACAGGAAATAGCCTTAAAGTCGGCCAAAGAGGCCTGACCCCAGTACCAGCGGTTGACTACCGCTGGCAGGGCTCACGCATCAAGTTGCGCCACCCGGTCAATCAGCTCCTCGACCCGCGTACTGTAGCCCCATTCATTGTCATACCAGCTGATAACTTTGGCCATGCGTCGGTCAATCACCTGCGTAAGCCCCGCGTCAAAAATGCTGGAGTGGCTGTCTCCAATCACATCGCCAGAGACGATTGGATCCACACAGTAGGACAGGATGCCGCGCATCGGCCCCTCGGCAGCTTTCTGCATGGCTTCATTGATTTCGGTTACTGAAACATCGCGTTCAAGCTCGACTGTTAGATCAATCACGCTACCGTCTGGCACCGGCACCCGCATGGCCATGCCATCCAGACGCCCTGCCAGTTCAGGCACCACCAGACCGATTGCACGGGCGGCACCTGTTGACGTGGGTACAATATTGGTCGCGGCACTGCGTGAACGGCGTTTGTCTGCATGAGGCGCGTCAATCAAACGCTGATCTGACGTGTAAGCATGCACCGTTGTCAGCAGGCCTCTTTTTATCCCAAAGCTGTCATGCAGCACCTTTGCGACCGGCGCAGCACAGTTTGTTGTACAACTGGCGTTACTGATGATACGCGTGTCCTTGGTCACAACATGGTCGTTTACACCCATGACAATAGTGGCATCCAGCGGATCTTTGCACGGTACGGTCAGCAGCACGCGCTTGGCACCGGCTTCGAGATGCCAGTTCAGCTCTTCAAGACGTCGGAATCGCCCACTGCTTTCAACCACATAATCAACGCCTAGTTCCGCCCAGGGCAATTTACGCGGATCCGGCTCCTGCAGCACAATAAAGGGGTCGCCATCAATACGCAGCTCATTGCCGTTTAAGACAACTTCTCCGGCATATTTGCCATGAATACTGTCGTATTTAAACGCATAAGCCAGATCATCAGGATCTGCAAGATCGTTAACGGCAATAACATCATAGTGCCGCCTTAACTTGGCAATTCGAGTGATGGTCCGGCCGATACGACCGAAGCCGTTGATGGCAATTCTGGGTAAAGACATCTCAACACCTTAATAAATTTCAACGCCAGATGAGGCACTGGCCTGTTAGACTCTTACAAAGATAAGCTAATAATAGAAGGGCCCACAAATGGAAACTTTCGATTATACCGACTCACCCTACCCAATCCGGCCCGACATCCGCAAGGCACACCAAGAATACTGGCAACGCCTGTCCAGACCTGGCAGCTGGTGGAACGGCGAACAGCGTGTTGCCATTGCAGCGGAATCCCGCCAGGCCGTTAACTGCGCGTTTTGCGCAGAACGCAAACAAGCCCTTTCACCTTATCAGTTTGCAGGGCAGCACGAGACAAATCAGGTTGTGCTGAATGACGTTGCGATAGATGCCATACATCGAATCATTACCGACCAGACCCGAATCACGGCACACTACATCGAGCAGAATGACGCAGCCGGATTGTCAAAAAATGCCTACGTTGAGCTTGTCGGGATTGTTGTCGCGATGTTCAGCATTGATGAGTTCCATCGCGCGTTGGGGTTACCTTTAGAACCACTCCCCACTTTTGAGATCGGCGAACCATCACACTACCAGCCAGAAGTTCTCAGTGATGACATCGGTTTTGTATCCACAGTACCGCCACACGGCGCCGTGGGTGCAGAAGCAGACTTATGGTCAGATGGACGCACCGCCAACGTGGTCCGAGCGCTTACCCTGGTGCCCGATGCACTGCGAGACTGGCGTATGCTCAGCGATGCGCAATATATTTCATTTGCCAGCATGGCCAATTTTGTAGGCGACCCGAATAGATCCATCAACCGTATGCAGACCGAACTGATCGCCGGCAGAGTGTCAGCCATCAACGAGTGTTTTTACTGAACCAGTGCACACGCCACCATGCTCCGTGTGAGCGCCTTAACCACTGAAACCGACATCGACCTCAATGCCATCAACGGAGACACTGATAGTGCTGCCGTTGGTATCACTTATGGGCCGGAACTAGTCCGTTTTGCACAAAGCTTTGCCCTGCGGGACGATCAGCTTGAGCAACACCGCGAGGCATTGTTAAAAACTGCGGGCCCTGAGGTGCTGGTCGACGCCGCCGGCGTCGCCGCCAATTTCCAGCGCATGACGCGTATTGCAGATTCGATTGGTATTCCGGTTGACGACATGCAGGGAGAAGTTGGCCAGGCTGTACGTCAGGATTTAAACCTTGCGCGCTTCGCTTCGGCGCAAAATACACTTAATCAGAAAACTCGATAGCGGCCGTTAAGCTGACTCAAGCCACATGCGGTTCGAAAGTTCGTCCGCGGCTTCAACCCGGCGGCGACTTTTCTGTCGTCTGCGCTTCAGCTCCCGGTTGATCACAACCCGGCTGCGACGCAGGGCGTTGAACAGCGCTTTGCGAACCTGTTTGTCGCGATCCACCACCACAACCTCGCCACCAGAAGCCAGAGTCGCTCGTAAAGTACAGATTTTATCGCGACCACCTTTCACACCGTTTACGTCTCGAAGACTCAGATGCAGACGAATGATGTGGCCACCCACATGACTCATGGCTTTGCGAACTCGCTGCGCCAGAGAGCTGCTGCTGTTAGCAGGGATGTCGATATTCTGGGTTTCAATCTGAACTTCCATCTCGCTTCTCCTGTTGTTTTCAACAGAAAAGATAGCCTTAGAGTCGATCTTCCAACAAGTAGATTAGGCCGCGCAACGGATTCGGTTTTATCGACGGACACAGGCCCGTTCACAGTGTGATCAGTGTCTCACCCACTGTGCATCGCTTACCAGACATATACCCCCAGAACGGCTGAGCATGCTGCGTACACCATTAACAATCTGATCGGTGATCTCTGGATCATCACAGGCAATGATAAAAACGCAATTGGTTGAGGTGCCGGTAGGTTCGTCCGCTCGACGCAGACCGCGATCACCGCTACCGCCAGCGTGATCAATGAGCGTATAACCTGGTACATCAAGCGATGCCAGAAGTTTGGCCATACGCTGCGCCAGAGGTTGTTCAATGACAATTTCGATCCGCTTGCATGGTTTCATAAGTATATACCCAGGTGAGTTAAGCCAGCCAGTTGACCGCCTGATGGTAAAGGGGAATGCCGATCAACAGATTGAACGGAAAGGTAACCGCAAGCGACAAAGCAAGATAAACACTGGGGTTCGCCCCAGGCAAAGCCAGACGCATGGCCGCAGGCACAGCGATATAAGACGCACTGGCACACAGCACAATCAGCAGCACAGCATCACCCTCAGGTAAATCTATCAACACAGCCAAGCCAACCGCGATAGAAGCGTTTAAGAGCGGTAAAGCAATGCCCCATGCAACCATGCCAAGGCTACTCAAACCACGCTCTGCGCTGCGCATATCCTGCAGGCGACGCATGGCAACAATGCCCATATCCAGCAGAAAAAGACACAGCACCCCGATGAACAGGTCATTCACCAACGGACTGATCTGCGCCTTGCCTACCGGCCCTGATATCCATCCAATGATCAAGCTACCCATGATCAGGAATACCGACCCATTCAGAAAAGACTCACGCATCAGCTCCCCGGGCGCCATGAGCTCGGGCTGATCACGCTCTTCTTTTGACTGATAAATGCGATACAGCAGCAAGCCGATAATGATGGCCGGTGACTCCATCAGCGCCATTGCCGCAACCAGATGACCACTCCAGGCCACGCCGTTGGCATCAAGATAACTGGTACAGGTGACAAACGTTACGGCGCTGATCGATCCATAAGTTGCCGCGGTAGCCGCAGCATCTGCCGTCGACATCTTCCGGCGCAACAGGTAGAACACATACACTGGAACCACTGAGGCCATTAACAAAGCGGTTAACAGGCCTTTTGCAACCTCGAAGTCCAGCGGACTTTCAGCCAGCGCCACGCCACCTTTAAAGCCAATGGCAAACAACAGGTACAGCGAAAGGAATTTAGCCACCTGCTCAGGAATCTCAAGATCGCTGCGCACCAAGGTGGCAGCGGCACCTAACATGAAAAAAAGCAGTGGCGGAGAGGTAATATTCGAGAGAAACAGTGCGTCCAAAGCTAACGTCCAGCAAGCTTTTCGGCTTTACTCTCCACCTGCTGCCGCATTGTCGTACGTAACGCTTTGATTGCGCTGCGCACCTTTGCATCCGACACGCCAATGATCTGGGCTGCCAGAATGCCGGCGTTGCGGGCGTTATCAATCGCCACGGTGGCAACAGGTATACCTGCTGGCATCTGGACGATAGAGAGCAGTGAATCCTGACCGTTGAGTTTGGTTGCGCTGACTGGCACGCCAATCACCGGCACCGTGGTCAACGAAGCGACCATTCCGGGTAAGTGCGCGGCGCCACCGGCACCCGCAATAATAACGGACAAGCCGTTGTCTTCCGCAGCCAGCGCGTACTCGTACATACGCTGAGGCGTGCGGTGTGCACTGACTATGGCCATCTCAAAAGCCACACCTAATTCCTGCAACACATCGCGCGCTGCATTCATAACCGGTAGATCTGAATCACTACCCATTATAATACTGACTTTCGTCACCCCACCCCCTGCTCAACGGATATAACTGCTTAAGACGCCAATGCACTTAACGCTGCATCGACATTCAACTGCGCTTGTTCTACAGAATTTGCAGTGCTGGTAATGTGGCCCATCTTCCTCAGCAACGCAGTACCTTTCTTACCATACCAGTGCACGTTTGTATTGTTTCCCACCGCAATAACCCCACGCCCGCTTGCGCATGCACTTGCTATAGCATCTGCGTAGAGGATATTGACCATGGCTGAAGGGTGTTTCTGCTCAGTGGATCCCAGCGGCAGTCCGGCGATGGCACGAAGATGCTGTTCGTACTGGGAGGTCTGGTGGGCTTCAATTGTAAGGTGGCCCGAATTGTGGACGCGTGGTGCAACTTCGTTGATCAACAGTTCCCTGTCGTTGCGTAGAAACATCTCAACTGCAAACAGACCGATGCCATTGAGTTGGCGAATAAACTGCAGAGCAATATCCTGAGCCTCACTGGCAATATCGACGGATAACGATGCCGGGGACAGAACGTGGCTCAGGATATGGCCTTCTTCGTTAAAGTCCATCTCTACAACCGGATAAACGGATTCCTCGCCTGCTGTGTTGCGTGCCACCAGAACCGCAAGTTCGCGACGCGGTTCGATGAACTCTTCGATGATCGTTGCCGTTGGCCACAATTCATCATCCCCGTCGGTTTCACGGATAACCTGCACGCCACGACCGTCATAGCCGCCGCGGTGCGTTTTCTGCACAAACGGTAACCCGAACTGGCTTGCCAAGGCGTTGACATCTGTATCGGCAGGACAATCTATGAACTTAGCCGTAGGGAGCGCGTGTTCAATAAACCAGCGCTTCTGTGCACACTTGTTCTGCAGCAGACGCAGATGTTCAACTTTGGGGAACACCTGCACATTTCCCTGATCACTTGCCTCGGCAAGCAGGTCCAGCACAGGCAAGGCGATATCCTCGAGTTCGAAGGTGATCAGATCGACACTGTTGATCAGGGTCGCCGACGCATCAAGGCTGTCCAGTGGGGCAACAATCACATGATCGGCGTGTTCGTTAGCCGGGCTGTCAGCGGCAGGCGCGACCACCGTAGTGGTCATGCCCAGGTTTCGAGCGGCCTGGCACAAGTAGGCGCCGAGCTGACCGGCGCCGTAAATGCCCAGGCGCAGACTCATTAGCCGTCGTCGCCGCCAAGGAAGCCGAAGATATGCAACAAGCTGGTGAAGAGGTTGTAGATCGCTACAAACAGCGTCACGGTTGCCATGATGTAGTTGGTTTCACCACCACGGATAATATCCTGGGTCTGCCACATGATGAGACCACTCATCAACAGGACAAACAGCCCGGATACCGCGACCGACAGCAGTGGCATCTGGAAGAAAACTGCTGCCAGACCCATGCAGAACGCCACCAGAATGCCGACAAACAGAAACGTTCCAAATCGCATCATATCCGGGGCTTTGGACGATCGCGCGTAGGCTGACAGGCCAAGGAAAACAACGCCAGTTGTCGCCATGGCGGCTGTGACCAGTGAAGGACCATTCGCCAGACCCAGGTACATATTGATGATCGGGCCTATCGTGTAGCCCATAAAACCGGTCAACGCAAACACGCTGACCAGACCCCAGGCGCTGTTGCGCAGATAGCTGGTCAGGAACAACAATCCGAAATAACCTATCAGAACAACAATAATGCCCGGATGTGGCAGATTCAGCGCAATTGAGCCAGCAGCGACCAACGCGCTGAAGGCCAAAGTCATTGATAACAAACGATAAGTATTACGAAGTACCGCGTGCTGGGAAGCAATTGCGGCATCATTCATGGGGGCGGTAGCCACACCAACTTCGTTTTTCATGGAGCACTCCTACTGTGTGATTCAAGGGGTACAATAACCCCCGCAACAGTAAGGACTAGTCACTCTTTGCGCAAGCTGAGTTCGATAAAACCGTCGGATTGACACTTCGAACAAACCGATGTTTCAGCGCAGTGGAATCGTCTTTTCCTTTGTATTAGTTTTTCACAGACTGGTCACCAGTAAATAACGAACCTCGATCAGAGAAAGGCGATAACACTGTGCGTCATTTAAACTACACCCACCTGCTCTACTTCTGGACCGTTGCCCGCGAAGGCAGCATCGCCCGCGCCTCCGAGGTATTACACCTGACCCCGCAAACCATCAGCGGCCAGCTCAAACTTCTGGAAGAAGCGGTTGGAGAGCCATTGTTCAATCGTGTTGGCCGCGGCCTGGCCATGACGGAAACCGGCCAGGTCGTCAATCAGTATGCCGACGAAATCTTCATGCTCGGCGCTGAGCTAACTCAACGCGTCAAAAGCAAACAGGCCCTCATCCCCACCACCCTCAATGTTGGCATTGTTAACTCCATTCCCAAACTGATCGCGCTGCGGATCCTCGAGCCCGCTTTGGGCCTTGAGGATCCGCTGCGTGTGGTCTGCCGAGAAGGTGATCTGGAGCGGCTGCTGGGAGAACTGGCGGTGCACAGACTGGACCTGGTAATTTCCGACCGGTCTATTCCAACCGGCATCAACGTTAAAGCTTACAACCACCCGCTGGGCGAAAGCGGCGTCAGCTTCTTTGCACATACCAGTATCGCCGCAGACTATCAGCAGAACTTCCCGCAATCACTTGATGCAGCACCGGTTCTACTTCCGGCAAACGAAAGCCCGATGCGACGAGTTCTGGAAGACTGGTTTGACAACGTTGAAGTCAGCCCGAGAGTTGTAGCGGAATTTGATGACAGCGCCCTGCTTAAAGCGTTTGGCGAGGCCGCTCTGGGAGTCTATCCAGCGCCAACAGCCATCGCCGATGAAGTCTGCTCCATGTATCACTCAGTAGAACTGGGCAAGGTCGATACCGTACGGGAGTCCTACTTCGCTATTTCTCCGGAACGCAAACTGAAACACCCGGCCGTTCTGCAGATTACTGAGCGTGCTCGCGAGCGGCTATCTGACTAGCCAGCTCGACCCATCAAGCCCAGTTGACGATCTCTGGTTACTGCACGTCGCAAACGTGCTGCTGCATCTGCGACACAAACCTGCGGATTGCTGCTCACCACAGATATTTCCTGTTTGCGCCCGCCGCGCAGTTCCGCCTGCAGTCTGCAGCAGTAGGTGAGGTCGCGACCGGGATCGTTAGCCGCCCCTTCTCTGACGTTCAGATCAATCGCCAGGCGTACGACCTGCCAGTGCACTGACGCCAGCGCAAAGTTAATCTGCCGCTCGATCTTGGCCGGCCAACCCGGACCCAGCTCTGACTCTATGTTGATTTGCGTGACCATCAGTCTCTCCTAATTTCCCAGACAGTCTAGAGAGACGCAGTTCACCAACAAGCAGATAAACCTACCGGCCACTGTTCGATGCAACCGAAGCAAACCCAGTGCTAACGATGGTGGATACACAGATGCATCGAAAAAAATGTAGCTTGCAGACGAAACGAACTGATGGCACCGAACCTTTATCTTCTTCATGATGCAACCATCAGAAACAGGAGGCATAATTATGCCGTTAGACAAAATCCTCGGCAGCGTAACCAACAGCCCTGCAATAACAGGCGCCCTCAGCGGTGCTGCCGGTGGCGCCCTGGTGACTGCATTCACCAACAAAAAATCAGCCAAAAAGCTCCTCAAAGCCGGTGGCCTGGTTGCTGTTGGTGGATTAGCCTACAAAGCCTATCAATCCTATCGGGGTGCACAACAGAACACCGAAGGTGCAGCGCCTGTTCAGCCATTGCAGGCGCAAGCGCTGCCTGAACTCACCCAGCAGGACTTTGCCGACGTTGTAGACTCGAGTCAGAGTGCAGGTACAACCAGCATCATCATCCAGGCCATGATTGCAGCAGCCCATGCTGATGGACACCTGTCTGAAACTGAACAGCGTCGCATCTGGCAACAGGCTGTTGAACTGGAACTACCCAGCGGCGAACTGGCAGCTCTGTCAGAGCAGCTGTCACAGCCGTTACAACCTGCACAGTTAGCTGCGCTGGCACCCAACATGCAAACACGCATCGAAATCTATACCGCATCAGCGATTGTC
>Ga0180436_10002859_pt1 | contig 16156 bp, 13 predicted proteins | sample SS_ome_2_FD_132434 | JGI IMG/M metagenome (GOLD analysis project Ga0180436, IMG submission 132434) | Hypersaline lake sediment archaeal communities from the Salton Sea, California, USA - SS_3_S_2 metaG | ecosystem: Environmental > Aquatic > Non-marine Saline and Alkaline > Hypersaline >...
CTCGGAGTCAACACCTTCATCTGGCGCTCGCCCTTCCGCACCGATCGCGACCTCGACCTCGTCGGCCACGCGGCCGACCTCGGGGCCGAGGTCTTCGAGATCGCCGTCGAGGACCCCGAGCTGGTCGCGGCCGCACCGCTGGCGCAGGCGCTGCGAGGACGCGGGCTGCACGCCATCGTGTGCGGCGCCTACGGCCCGGGGCGCGACGTGGGCGACCCCGACCCGGCCGTGCGCGCCTCGACCCTCGCGTACGTCGCGCGGCTGGTGCGCCTGGCCGAGGCGCTCGGCGCCGACCTCGTCGCCGGCCCCGCCTACGGCTCGGTCGGACTGGCGCGCCCGCTTCCCCCGGAAGAGCGCGCGGCGGAGCGGGCCCGCGTCGTCGCCTCGCTGCGTGAGGCGGCCGAGGACGCGGCCACGCATGGCATCCGCCTGGCGCTCGAGCCCCTCAACCGCTTCGAGACCGACCGCATCAACACCGTCGAGCAGGGACTGCGGTTGTGCGAGGACGTCGGCCACGACGCCATCGGCTTGCACCTCGACACCTTCCACCTGCACCTCGAGGAGCGCGACAGCGCCGCCGCCGTCAGGGCGGCGGCCGAGGCCGGCCGCCTCTTCCACGTGCACGCCTGCGAGAACGACCGCGGCGTGCCCGGCCGGGGCCAGGTCGCCTGGGACGGGATCGCGCGGGCGCTGCGCGAGTCCGCTTTCGCCGGCGACGTCGTCATCGAGTCCTTCACCCCCGCCGTGACGAGCATCGCCGGCGCGGTGCGCCTGTGGCGCCCCGTTGCCCCGGATCAGGACACGATCGCGCGCGAGGGGCTCGCCTTCCTGAGGCGCCTGCTCGCCTGACGCCGGTCGCCGCCCCTCCGGGTCGCGCATCTCAGCGCATGCGACACCGCACGCTGTAGTCCCACACCGTCCCGCTCTCGCCCCCGATCACGACGACGGTGAAGGCGTTGCCGCCGGACTTGGCGAACAGGTCCGTGGCCTCGCCCGAGCCGGGGCTCACGACCCCGCCCGGGTACTCGGGGTTCCCGTCGTAGCCGCTGGAGCCACGCCAGCCGCTCTCGAAGACGTTGGTGCCGCGGTACACGACGCGGAAGCGATCGGGCATCGACTCCGCATCGAAGCGCAGGTCGAACACCGCGCCCTCGGGGATCGTGGCGATGTCCCAGGTGTCGACGGTCCCCTCCTCGCCACCGGAGTTCGTGGCCGACCAGACGTCGCACTGGTTCAGCGTCTGGTCTCGTCGCTCGGCGTCCGGCGGCAGGTCCTCCTCGATGGGGTCGGCGCCGCCGGGATCACCCGCGGCACCGCGACAGTCGTAGGCGTCGGTGCCGGGCAGGCACGCGCCGGTACCGATGCCGGGCTCGTCGCACTCGCCATCGAACGCCCACGGACAGGTGTTCGAGCCGTCGAACCCGCCGCCGGCGCAATCGAAGGTGTCCGTGCCCGGCAGGCACGCGCCCGTACCGATGCCGGGTTCGTCGCACTCGCCATCGAACGCCCAGGGGCAGCTGTCGTCGGGGTCGACGGGGTCGTCCCACCAACCGCCGCCCCCGTCGTCGTCCCAGTCGTCACCGAACGGGTCGCTGGCCAGGCAGCCGTAGAAGTCGCCGCCGTAGCGACTCAGCGTGCTCATCGAGCCGTCGGCCGCTTCCCAGTGCCAGTAGGGGCCGCCGAGCGCGGGGTCGATCTCCCAGCGCTGTCGCAGCGCGAGCTCCGTCGCCCAGCATCCACCGCCGGACAGGGCCGCCAGGGCGCCGGACGTCCGCGAGGTGTCGGCCAGGTAGAACTCGAAGCAGTTGGGCGGCCCGTACAGATCGGAACGGCGCAGGATGCAGTACGGACCCGGCCCCGCGTCGCCGGCGAGATCGCCGCCGGTCGCGCCGCCCCCGGCCGTCCCACCGCCCGACGTGCCACCACCGGCCTGCAACCACAAGGCCTCCACCAGGACGCTGCCGGCGTTGTCGCGGTAGTCCGTGTCGATCACCCACAGCGTCACCTGTGGACTCGGCGCCGCGAAGGGCGGCGAGACGTAGACGTGGTCTTCGCGGTAACCGCCGTCGCACAGCGACAGGCCGAGGTCGTTGGCGACCACCGGCAACGGATCCGGGAAGCCCTTGGCCGCGAACTCGAAGCACGCGTCGTCGAGGAGTGGCCGACCGTTCTGCCACCAGGTGCCGAACGACATCCAGCCGCTGACGCGCAACTGGTAGACGTCGCCCGGCTGCAGGTCTCCGAGCACGACACGATCGCCGGTGGCGGGCAACAGCGCCCAGGGCTGGGCCCACGCGAGGCCGGCGAAGAGCAGGACGGTGAGGGCGAGGACGCATCGTGGCACGTGGCACCCCAATCCGCCGACGACCGACGCCACCGCGCTCGCGGTCCGCGCCCGGCACGACCCGCCGTTGGATCGATCGACGCCCCACGGGTACACCGGGGCTCTGGCGGGGGCCAGAGGCATTCGGCCCGGCCAGCGGCGCCCACGCGCCGCTCACGCCGGCGGTACTCTGGCCGCAGCGTGCAACCGCGTCCCACGGGAGGTCCCCATGCACCCCGACGTCGTCCTCCACGACCGCCTGCCCACGACCGACGAGTACCGCGACCTGTGCACCGCGGTCGGTTGGGCCCCGGTGCTCAACTTCGACGCCGCGCCTGCGTCGCTGGCGCGCTCGCTCCTCGGCGTCGTCGTCACACAGGGCGGCCGCACCGTCGGCATGGGACGGGTGGTGGGCGACGGCGCGATCTACCACTACGTCCAGGACGTCGTCGTGCACCCCGACCTGCAGAGGCGCGGGATCGGCGACGCGATCGTCGGTCGGCTCGTGGCGCGGATCCACGCGCAGGCGCCCGAGCGCGCCTTCATCGGTGTCTTCGCCGCCACGGGCACCGCGCCGTTCTACGAGCGGCACGGCTTCGTCGAGCACGAGGCGCTGTTGGGGATGTTCCAGGTGGTGCCGGCGTGACCCACGCCGCCGCCTGGCTGGTGCTCGTCGTCGCCGGGCTGTTCGAGACGGCCTGGGCGATCGGGCTGAAGTACGCCGATGGCTTCACGCGGCCGTGGCCCAGCGCGTTCACCGTCGCGGCCCTGGCCATCAGCATGGTCCTGCTGGCCCTGGCCGTCCGTGTCCTTCCGATCGGCACCGCCTACGCGGTGTGGGTCGGCATCGGGGCCCTCGGCGCCGCGGCCCTGGGGGTGATCCTGTTCCAGGAGCCACTGACCCCGGCCCGGGCGGGCTTCCTGCTGTTGCTGCTCGTATCGATCGTCGGCCTGCGGCTCACCAGCCGGGCCTGACGAGGCCACCCACCAGGCGCATCCCGGGCGCAGCCGAACTGGCCGGTCGGCGTCAGCCGATCCCGAGGCCTTGGCAGATCACGCCCGTGATGCCGAGGACGAGCATGAGGAAGCCGACCGAGGCGAGCAGCGCGCCGACGATCATGCTCTCCGTGCGCCCCATCGTGGCGACCTCGGGGCGGGCGCTGCCGTGGCCGACGAAGAAGCGGACGATCAGAAACGCACCGCCCGCGATCATCATCACGCCCAGCGTCAACGGGATCCAGCACATGAGGCCCTCCATTCGGGTCCGCGTGCTCCGCGGGCCCCGCGACGGGCGGAAGCGCCGACGTGCGTGGCCGGGTTGCGACCGGTCGCCGCGCCTCGCGCGCGCGTCCGGCTGACCTCCGCGGCCGTCGCCTCAGTGTAGACCCGATCGGCACCCGACCGCTGCTACCATGCCGGGAACGATCGCAAGGGCCCACAAGGCCCCGTCTCGCGTACCGAGGAGGCTCCCGATGCCGAAGTGGATTCGCTCCGCCGCCTTCGTGACAACCATGCTGCTCATCCACACTGGGGCCCTCGCTTGGGCCCAGGCGGACTCGACCCACGTCCTCCTGGTCCTCGATGCCTCGGGCTCGATGTTCAACAAGCTCGCCGACGGGCAATACCGCATCACGGCCGCGAAGGACGCCGTCGCCGGCTTCGTGAGCCGCCTCCCCGCGGCACCCGAGCTGCACGTCGGCCTCCGCGTGTACGGCGCCCGGGTCGCCGCGCGCGACGACGGCGCCTGCGAGGACAGCGAGCTCGTCGTGCCGGTGGACGGTTTCGACCGCGATCGGCTGTTGGGTGCCGTGCGCGGGACCCAAGCGAAGGGCGCGACGCCGATCGCCTACTCGCTCGAGTTGGCGCTCGACGACCTCCGCGACGCCGACGGCCGTGCCATCGTCGTCCTCGTCACGGACGGCATCGAGTCGTGCGGCGGCGACGTGCGGGCCGCGGTGGAGCGACTCGCCTCCGCCGGCTTCGATCTCGACCTCCGCATCATCGGCTTCGACCTCGACGACCTCGCCATCCGCAGCTTCGAGGGGCTGGGCACGTTCGAGAACGCCCGCAGCGTCGAGGAGTTGGCCGCGGCGCTCGGTCGCGCCGTCGACGTCGCGCCGGTCGCCGCCGAACTGGCCGTGACGGTCACCCTCACGCGACGCGGCGAGAGCGTGAGCGACGGCGCCACCGTCGACTTCGTGGACCCCGTGTCCGGCGACGCCACCCGCTTCACCGCGGGAGCCGACGGCGAGTTCGTCGCCGCCCTCCCGCCCGGCAGCTACCGCGCGGAGCTCGCGGACGCGTTCGCGGCCACCCCCCTGGTCGTGTCCGGACTCGCCGTCGCGCCCGAGGCCGACAACGCCTTCGCCTTCGAGCTCGAGCCGGAGACCGAGGTGACCGTCGCGGTGGAGCCGCTCGACCCGGTAGCGGGATCCATCGTGGTCGCACGCTTCGACGGCGCGCCTGCCGGTGAGCGCCGCGACTGGCTCGCGGTCGCCCCGGCGGACACCGGCGACGAGGTCTACCTCGACTGGGACTACGCGTCCGGCACCTCCGGGGCCGTCGAGCTGCGCGTCCCGGACGAGCCCGGGACGCTGGAGGTCCGCTACCACCTCGTGCTCCCGGAGGGGGGCTCCAGGGTGATCGGCCGCAGCCCCGCCTTCGTGTCGCGGGCCGCCACCGCGAGTCTCGAGGCGCCAGCCGAGGTCGGCGCCGGCGGTCAGTTCGCCATCGGCTGGTCCGGCCCCGACAACGACCGCGACTACCTCACGATCGTCCCCGCGGGCGCGCGTGAGGGCAGCTACGAGAGCTACCAGTACACCCGCGACGGCAGCCCCGTCACCCTCACCGCCCCCGACGAACCGGGCGCGTACGAGGTGCGCTACGTGACGGGCCAGGGCGGCAACACGCTCGCGAGTTCGCCCGTCACCGTCATCGCCGTCGGGGCCAGCCTGGCGGTCTCGCCCGAGATCCCCGCGGGCAGCGAGTTCACCGTGGAATGGACGGGCCCCGACAACGACCGCGACTACCTCACCATCGTCGAGGCGGGCGCCCGCGAGGGCGCGTACACCAGCTACCAGTACACCCGTGACGGCAGCCCCGCCACGCTCTCGGCGCCGGCCGAGCCGGGCGACTACGAGATCCGCTACGTCACCGGCCGGGAGGAGAACACGCTCGCGAGCGTGCCCGTCGCCGTCACCGCGGTCAGCGCCACGCTCGCCGCGCCCGATAGCGTCGGCGCCGGCGAGCGGTTCGAGGTCGCCTGGGAGGGCCCGGACAACCCGCGCGACTACGTCACCATCGTCGCGGCGGGCGCCCGCGAGGGCGCGTACACCAGCTACCAGTACACCCGCGACGGCAGCCCCGCCACGCTCTCGGCGCCGGCCGAGCCGGGCGACTACGAGATCCGCTACGTGATGGGCGTCGGCGACGGGACGCTGGCGAGTGTGACGATCACGGTGCGGTAGCTGCGGATCGCAGCGGGACCGCCGCCGACGTCAGGGCACCTGCTTCACGGCGTAGAAGCCGAAGGGTCGGTCGTGCCACCAGGTGACGCCCGCCATCGCATCGCGGGTGCGGGTGAAGAGGTAGCCGTCGAAGCGTTGATCGTCCGCCGTGTCGAGCGTCCCGGCGAAGTCGATGAACAGCTCGACCTTGTGGTCGGGTCCCCAGGTGGGATCGATCGGGTAGCTGGACGTGCGTACCCAGCCGCGCACGCCGCGCTCGGGACCACCGCCGTCGGGCACGTAGGTGCCCAGGACGTTGGGCAGCTGCTCGATCGGGTCGTCGTCCTGCTCCCAGAGCGTGAGCGTGCCGCGCCAACCGTCGTGGTTCATCGCGTAGGTGCCGAGGAAATCGAGCTTGGTGATCGGGGTGCCCGGCGGGCTGCCGGGCGGTCCGCCCACGCTGGCGCCCCCGTCCTTCAGCGCATAGAACCCGAACCGCGTGCCACCCCAGGTCGTGACGCCGGCGATGGCGTCCCTCGTCCAGCCGAAGAGCAGCCCCTCGAACTCCTGGTCGTCCGACCACGACGGCGTGTCGCCGAAGTCGACGTACAGGTCGATGGCGTGGTCTGGGCCGAACTCGAGCGGCAACGGGTAGTTCCAGGTGCGCATGTAGCCGCGGACGTCGTGCGCGTCGCCCTCCGGCGAGGTCCAGGTGCCGCTCAGGTTGGGGAGCTGCTCGATGTAGTCATCCGGCTCGGCCTGCAGCGACAGCGTTCCACGCCAGCCGTCGTGGACCATCGTGTAGACGCCGACGACGTCGCCCTTCTGGACCTGCGAGACGCCACCGACGCGCAGCGACGGATCCCCGAAGAGCATGACCTTGTGCACGTGGATGAAGCGGTACCAGTCCATGGCGTGCGGGATGACCTCGTCCCGGACGAACGTGCTCATCGCCTGCTGCCACATCGCGCCCAGCGTCACGCCGGGGTGGTAGGCAGCGACGAACGCGTGGGCCAGTCCTTGCGCCGGCGCGATCCAGATGCCGTGCTCCACCTTGCTCACCGACCCGACGTAGGCGATCGCGCCGGCGTCGTCGCGGACGAGGAACTGCTCCGCCAGCGACTCGTCGTCGTACGCATCGTAGTTCCAGGGCTGGACGGTCATGGGCTCCGGGTAGTCGACCTGGGGCCACGGGCCCGTGAGCCGGTTCCACTCGGTGTCGGCGGCCGTCCGGTAGTACTCCCGGTGCGTGTGGAAACGTGCCGTGTAGCAAGAAGCGGCGAACACCACGGGCAGCCGCTCGGGGTTGGCGAGGGCGGCCGCGTCCGTGCGGTCGAACCAGCCGCTCCAGCCGTGCCGGTTGCCGTGGCCGTAGTAGACGACCAGGCCAGCGCCGGCGTCGAAATCGCTCGTCAGGACGTCGGCACGGCCGGCGTCGTCCATGCCGGCGTACGGCGCCACGTCGTGGTAGCGCTTCTCCACGTCCCAGCCGCCCAGCAGGCCCGCGAGCGCGTCCATCTTGCCCTCGTCGCCGAACGCCGTGGGACCGCCGTCGACCACCAACAGCGCCCGCTGGGACCAGTCCGCCTGGTAGGCAGCGAACTCGTAGTCGAGGACCTTCGCGACGTACGTCTCCACCTCCTCGACCGACGAGGCCGGCAACCGGCCGAGCGCGACGTCCGGGACCATGTCGATGCCGTCGAGGTTGACCTGGGTGAGGACGCCGCCGCCGTCGAAGTCCATCTCGCAGAGGACGCCGTCGCCGTCGCCGTCCCACCGGTCGAACGCGCCACCGGCAGCGTAGAGGTCGGCGTAGTACAGGTCGGACGGGTAGTACTTGCTGCCCCACTCGGTGTGGAGCGCTCGGCAGTAGCGAACGGGCAGGCGGTCGGCATCACCGACCAGCATGACCATCGTCACGCCGGTCTGGTCCTGGTAGGCGGCGATCGCCCGCTTGATGCGCTCGGGGGCATCGTCGCCGAGGGCAGAGAAGTCCGCCACGAGCGACTGCCAGCTCACGAGCTCGGTGGCGATGCCGGTGGCGTCCTTGTGGGCGGCGAAGGGCTGCAGGGTAGCCGTGAATGCCTCGTGGGTGATCACCAGCAGGTCGAACTCGCCGTCGAGCTCGGGCACGCTCGGGGTCGGGTTCACGGTCTGACAGCCGACCGCCGCCAGCACGACCGCCCCCACAAGCGCGAGCAGGATGCTCCGTCGCATGGGTCGCTCCCTCAGGCAGCCCGAACCCCGTTTGCGCCCTGCGAACCCCAGCGGCCACCGCCCCAACTGGCCCGTCTGCCAGGCGCGACGCCGGCGTCAGGCCAGCACGGGCAGCCAGCGCTCACCTCTCATTAGAGCCATGCGGGCACGGCGGCAAGAGGCGAACGTCCCGGTCGACCCCACGACAGGAAGACGCTCGTCGTCAGCTGGAGCCCGCTCCGGCGGTAAGGGGCGAATCAGTCGGCGTCGGTACCGGACGCGATGTCGTTGAGCACGCGTACGGCCGTGGGCTTCAGGATGTAGTCGCCGCTGCCCGGCGGCGTCTCGACGATCGCCGACTCGACGTCGAACACGACCGTCAGGACGTGCTCCCCCTCGTAGGCGATCTCCAGCGGGGGCTCGATGGCGATCTTCAGTCCACTCTGGGCGCCGCTTGGGACGAAGATCGGGATCGTCGTCTCATCCGCGAACACCCACTCGGCGCTGTCCACGATCAGCCGGAGCTGGCCGTAGACCCCGTCTATGGGGAGACCCTGGTCCGAAGCGAACCGCTGAACGTCGCCGCTATCCAACGTCGGCAACGCGACCGTCAACAGGTCCACTTCGCCGGCCAGATCGAGTTCGACGATGCCCTCGTCGCCATCCTCCACGGGCACCAGGGCGACACGACCGAACGTCACGCGCAGCGCTTCCGGCGTGACCTCCTCGGTCTCTGCCGTGAGCGAGACCGGCGCATCGGCGCCGCTCGCCAGCAACACGGTCAACTGGTTGCTGCCCGCCGCGTCGTCGTTGAGGCCGGCGCAGCCGCCCACCAGAAGGGCCGCCAGGGAGATGAGTGCCAGGACCCGCATCGGTCATCACGCTCCTTCGTGACGGGACACTGGCCCCGCCGATGCCGGCAGCGTAGTCGACGGACCTGACGCGAACCTGAACGAGGGCCCGTTCACACGGGTGAGGAATCTCACTCGGCCAAGAGGTCGGGCGTCACCTCCCCCACGTGCCGCACCACGTGGTGCGGCACGAGGTCCTCGGGCCTGGCCTCGGGATGCGCGCTCCTGTAGGGCTGCGCGTCGCGCACGCGCTCGAACCAGGCGGCGAAGCCCGGGTCACCGGTGCGCGTCGCCACCGGCAGCGCGGCGAGCTCGTCGGGCAGCGCGTCCGTGACCCAGACGGCGGTCACGCCCAGCCTTCGGGCGACGAGGACGTCGTGGTAGAGCATGTCGCCCACGTGGGCGACGAGGCCGGCGACGCCGGCCAGGATCCGAGGATCGGGCTTGGCGAAGCCGGTGGTGTCGGGCGCCAGCACGCGCTCGAAGCGGTCCGCGATGCCGAGCGCCTCGAGCACCGGCAGCTGGTAGCGCCGGAAGCCGTTGGTGGTGGCCACCAGCCCGAAGCCGGCATCGACCAGTCGATCCAGCGTCGCCAGGGCGCGGTCGAGCAGCCAGATCGTCTCGGGGACGGCGCAGTAGTGGCCGACGAGGCCCGCCACGTCGGGCACCGGGTCGGCACCGAAACCCCGCGCAACCTCGCTGAAGATGACGTCCCAGTCGTAGGCGGCGGCCAGGTCGCCGCGGTTCATGCGCACGGCGACGGCCGCGGACACCGCGTCGTGGATGCGGCGATCGGCCTCCTCCTGCTCGAGGCCGCGGAGTTCGACGCCCGCCCGCACGTGCGCACGCAGGTGGGGACCGACGCCGCGCTTGAACGGGTTCTGGATGAGAACGCCGTCGAGATCGAAGCTGACGACGGATCTCACCCCTTCACCGCCCCCACCGTCACCCCGCGCAGGAAGTAACGCTGGAAGGCGAAGAACACCAGGATCACGGGCGCCGCGGCGATCACCGCGCCGGCCATGTGCAGCGCGTAGAAGAGCGGCACCTCCTCGCGCACCAGCGCCAGACCGACCTGCAGCGTGCGCATCTCGGCCGAGCGGGTGACCACCAGCGGCCACACGAACACGTTCCAAGTGTTGACGAAGGTGATGATCCCGAGGAACGCCAGGCCCGCGCGGATGAGCGGCAGCACGACCAGCGTGTAGATCTGGAACTCGTTGGCGCCGTCGATGCGCGCCGAATCCATCAGCTCCGTCGGCAGCGTCTGGATGAACTGCTTCATGAGGAACACGGCGAAGGGGCTGGCGAGCAGCGGTACGACCAGGCCCGCGTGGGTGTCGACCAGGCCCATGCGCGACACCAGGATGAAGAGCGGCACGAGGATGACCTCGAACGGCAGCATCATGGCCACGATGTGCAACCAGAACAGCGGCCGCGACCCCTTGAAGGGGATCTTGGCGAAGGCGTAGCCGGCCATGCTGCCGAGCACCAGCGTCGCGAGCGTGAGCACGACCGCCATGAAGGTCGAGTTCGCCACCCAGTTCCAGAAGTGTCTGCGCTGCACGATCTCCTGCAGGTTGCGCAGGGTGGGATCCGCGGGGAACAGGTCCGGCGGGAACTTCGCCGTCATGCCGGTGGGCGTGATCGCGGTGACGACCATCCAGTACATGGGGACGCTGATCGCCACGGCCAGCGCGACGAGGATGCCGAGGCCGACGAAAGAGCCGAAGGGGCCCGGCGGCATGGGGTGGTCCGGATCGAACAACCGGCCCCGCGTGAGGCGTCGCCACATGAGCGCGAGGTCCACGTCAGTACTCCACGTCGCGGCCCAACCAGCGGAACTGGATCGCCGCCAGCACCATGGTGATGGCGAACAGCACGATCGCCTGGGCCGAAGCGTAGCCGAGGTCGAAGCGCTGGAAGGCGGTGGTGTAGATGCGGTAGACCACCGTGGTGGTCGCGAACTGCGGACCGCCCTGGGTCATGACGTAGACGCTCTCGAACACCTGGAACGTGTTGATCGTGCCCGTAACCACCAGGTACAGCAGCGTCGGCTGGATGAGCGGCACGACCACCTGGCCGAACACCCGCCCGCGCGAGGCGCCGTCGAGGATGGCGACCTCGTAGAGGTCGCGCGGGATGCGGCTCATCGCGGCGGAGAGGAGCACGATGCTGGAGCCACCACCCATGATGATCTGCATCGCCATCAGCGACGGCAGCGCCGTGCGCGTGCTCCCCAGCCAACTCACGGGCTCCAGCCCGAACAGCGCGATGAACGCGTTGAGGAGGCCGAACGACGGGTTGAAGATCCACAGCCAGATCAGCGAGATGATGATCGACGAGGTGACGCCCGGCAGGTAGAACGCCGACTTGAAGAACGTCTGCCAGCCCTTGGCCAGCGGGTCGATGAGATAGGCGATCAGCAGGGCCTTGCCGAGCCAGAAGGTCACCACCACGGCGGTGAAGACCGTGGTGTTGCGGAGCGCCCGGCCGAAGAGCTCGTCGCGGAACACCCGCTCGAAGTTGTCGAGGCCGACCCACGTCACGCGCATGGGCCGGTAGTCGAGGAACGCGAGCACCACCGCGAAGGCGACGGGGAGCAGGACGAAGAGGGCGAAGACGAAGAGGTGCGGGGCGATGAAGAACCAGCCCCAAAGGTCACGGCGTGGGCCCCGCCCCCGGCGCGTGCGCGGGGGGCGGGGCGTCGCCGTCGCCGTAGCGGGCGACGGGGTCAAGGTCGGGTCAGCGCCCGAAGGCGGCGGCGTTGGCCTGGCGGACGAACTCGTCGAGCGCCTGCTGTGCGGACATGTCGCCGGAGAAGGCCGCCTGCATCGCCGATACGAAGAAGTCGTTCACGATGCCCCAGTCGAAGGTGGGCGGCCCGAAGTACGCCACGCCGTAGTCGATCGCGTTCGTGTAGACCTCCACCTGCCGCTGGACGTCGGTGTAGGCCTGCACACGCTCGAAGGTCAGCTGCGCGTTCGCCGACTTGCGGGCCGTGATGTACAGCAGGTCCTCGAGCAGCGCGATGTTCTCGGGGTTGGTCACGAAGCGGGCGAACTCCATGGCCATGTCGCGCTTGTAGTCGTCCGTCTGGCGGAAGACCACGAAGCCCCCGGAGGTCTGGAACGCGACGGGGCCGACCGTGGGATCGTGCGGGAAGGGCGCGAGCACGACTTCGAGGGGGTTTTCGAGACGGCCCTCCTTGACGTAGCGGTCGATGCGGCCAATCTCGTAGATGCCGCCGTAGCCCATCGCCGCCCGTTCCTGGTGCAGGTTGTCGATCGCGTCGTACACGCCGAGGCCCTCGGCGCCGCGCGGGGCGATCTCCTCGATGTTGATCATCTCGATCATCAGCTGCAGCGCGCGGACGCCCTCGGGCGAGTTGAGGGTGAACTCGGTGGCCTCCTCGTTCATCGTGCGGGCGCCGAAGCGGTGCAGCCAGGCCAGCATGTTGTGGTTGTCGCTGGCGGCGAGCGTGATGGCGTACATGCCGGCGTCCTTGAACTGGCGGGCGACGTCCATGAACTCGTCGATCGTCCAGCCGGCCATCGGGTCGGGCAGCGGGATGCCGGCCTCCTCGAAGGCCTCGACGTTGAGCATGAGGGTGGAGCCCATGCCGTTGTTGGAGTTGTTCCACGGCCACATGTAGTGGTTGCCGTCGACGTAACCGGCCTCGAGCGTGTAGTCGATGAAGTCGGCGCGGTCCTCGTCGGTGAGGTAGTCGTCGATCGGCTCCAGCACGCCGTCGTAGACCCAGGTCGGGTTCCACCAGCGCAGCACGTCGGGCGGCGAGCCGGCGAAGATCGCCGTCGTCACCTTCTCGTCGAAGCCGGCGTTGGGCACCACCTCGTACTCGACGGTGACGTTCGGGTGCAGCTCCATGAACTGCTCGCTGATGTAGGCGGGGAACTCCTCACCCGTGGGGCTCTCGTCGGCCGGGAAGCCCGGCGGCCGGATGCGCCACGGGTTGATCCACCAGGTGAGGGTGATCTCGGGCTCCGACGATTGCGCGAACGCGGTCGACGGGACGACGAAGCCGACGGCCACGAGCACCATCAGCACGACGAGGAGCAGCTTGCGCATGGCGACCTCCTTGGTCGGTGCGCAACCTAGCGGCCGCGCACCATCGCGGCGCCCACGGCCGGGATGTCAGCGGAACGTCAGGTTGCGGTCGCCTCAGTTTAGCGCGGCGGGCGCCCGATCCTGCGCGGCGGCCCCCCTCGCGGATCGCGTGCCGCGCCGGAGAACCGGCTCAGGCCCAACAGCGACGCAGGAAGCCGACCCAGTTGCCATGCATCACGGCGTCCACCTCGCCAGAGGCGAAGCCGCGTGCGGCGAGGAGGCCGGCGAGGCGCGACAGGTCCGCGACCGTGTCGAGGTCGCCTGGGCTCTGCTCGCGCCCGAAGCCACCGTCGAGGTCGCTGCCGATGCCGACCGCCGCCGCCCCACCGGTGACGGTGCACACGTGCTCGATGTGGTCGACGACGCGCTCGAGGGTCACGCGATCGGGGCGGCTGACGCCCTTGACCCAGCCCGGCTCCAACATCCAGGCGTCGAGGGCGATGCCAATCACGCCGCCGCGGGCGGCGACCGCGCGGATCTGATCGTCGTCGAGCTGCCGTTGGTTCGGGACGAGGGCGCGGCAGTTGCCGTGGCTCACGTGGACGGGACCTTCGACCCGCTCGAGCGCCTGCCAGAACGCGCGGTCGGACAGGTGGGTCAGGTCGAGCACGATGCCCGCATCGGGCAGGGCCGCCAGGAGCGCGCGACCGAGATCGGTCAGGCCCGTGTCGGTTCCGGTGCCACCCGCGTAGCGTCCCGGGCCGTAGTGCGCCAAGCCCAGCAGGCGCAGGCCGTCCGCGGCCCAACCCGCCACGTCCTCTGGCGCGAGGATCGGGTCGGCCCCCTCCATCGCCACCACCAACCCGAGTGGCGTGTCGTCACCGGCCTCGACGCGGGCCACGTGGCGCTGCAGCGCGGCGAGATCGCCGATCAACGTGGCGTGCCCGCCGCGCTCCAGCGCCCGGTAGTAGGCGAGGTGGCCGTGGGCCGAGGCGTTCGCCTGTTCCGCCGAATCCCAGTCGACGTGGGGCCGCCGCACGCCGCTGCTCCGCGCCAGGAGGGTCCCGAAGCAGAGCCGCACGCCGCCGCGTCGCAGGTCCGGCAGCGCGACCGTGTTGCGGCCACGCCCGGGTCCCGCGTCGGCGGCCTCGCGGACGCGCAGGACGTGCGCAGGGTCGCGCAGGTCGCGGTTCCAGCCGAGGGCGTTCCAGGCGAGGTCGAGGTGCGCGTCGACGATCCACGGCGTGGCCGCCGTCACGCCCCGGCCCCCACCACCCGGTCCATGTCGGGGAACGGCGGGCGAGGCAGCCGCTCGGTGAGGAAGCGGGCCACCTGCAACTGCACGTACTCGCTGCCGCGCGGTCCCACGAGCTGCGCCCCGATGGGGATGCCCTCGCGGCTGACGCCGGCCGGGAACGACGACGCAGGGTGCCCGGAGATGTTGAAGGGGGAGGTGTAGCGGGCGTTGCCGCCGCGCCGGTGGGTGGCCGGGTCGCGCGCGGTGGAGGTGCGGACGACCGGCGTCGTGGGGGTCAGCAACAGGTCGACCGTGCCGAACACGGCGTCGATGGCGTCGCGTGCGATGCCGCCGACGCGAAGCGCGTGCAGGTAGTCGGTCGCCGTCAGGCACGAGCCCGGGAGGTTGTAGAACCCTGCGCTGCTGCCGTAGCGATCGCGCCTCGCCCCGGGCCCCTCGTGGTCGAAGTAGTGCTCGGCCGCGATGACCACGAAGTTCGCGCGCACGGCGTCGTGGAGCACGTCGAGCGCGCGCTTGGGCACCGCCACGAGTTCGAGGCCAGCCTCCTCGGCCGCCAGCCGCGCCGCGCCGAACGCGGCCGCCACATCGTCCTCCATGCCGACGTCGTCCAGGTACCCCTGGGGCACCCCGATCCGAACCGCCCCGGGTGGCGACGCGACAAACGCCGCCCGCTCGACGGGGAAGGTCCGCAGCCGCGCCGCGGCATCGACGGGGTCGACGTCGGTCTGCATCACGGCGAGCACCGCCGCCGCGTCCTCCGCGGAGCGCGCGAGGACGCCGACCTCGGACACGCGCCCGTCGCTGACCCCACCGCGCGGCACGTCGCCGTGGCCGGGTTTGATACCGAACAGGCCGTGCTGAGCGGCAGGAAGCCGGATCGAGCCGCCCCCGTCGGTGCCCAGCGCGACCGCGGCAAGCCCCGCCGCCACCGCGGCCCCGCCGCCGCTCGTTGAGCCAACCGAGAACTCGCCCGGGTACCACGGGTTGCGCGGGGGCGGCGCCAGGTCGTCCTCGCTCGGCAGGCTCCAGCCGAACTCGTTGAGGTTGTGTTTGCCGAGCATGACGGCGCCCGCGGCACGCAGGCGGCGGATCGCCTCGGCGTCGCGGCGCGGGCGCCAGTCGCGCATGAGGGGCGAGTTGTACGTGCAGCGCATGCCCGCGATGGGGATCGAGTCCTTGGCGCCGATCGGGAGACCGTGGACGAGGCTACGAGGGCCGCCTTCGGTCAGTTCTTGGCTCAGGGCCGCCGCGGCACCGAGCGCGCCTTCCCGATCGACGGTGACGTACGACCGCACGAACGCGTCGTAACGATCGATGCGGTCGAGGTAGGCGGCCGTCAGGTCGAGCGGCGTGCCGTCGCCCCGCACGAAGGCGGCCTGAAGCTCCTGTACGCCGGAACCCACGGCGGCGGCCGCGCGCTCCGGTCGCGCGGCACCGGGTGGGGGTGGCGAGGCCGCGGGGGCGGCATCGGGTCCACGGTTGGCGTACCCGGCCCGCAGTGGGAGGTCGCCGCGTGCCCCTTCCAGCCCCGGCGTAGGCACCTGGCGGAGGCTCGCGGCCATGTCCCAGACGGTCGTCACGTAAGCCACGAGGCGCGCACGTTCGTCCTCGTCGAGCTCGAGGCCGGCGTGAGCGGCGAACGCCGCCACCACAGCCGCTCGGTCGATCTCGCCGTTGCCCATGCCAACCTCCTCGCACCGTGATCGACGCAGTGGGCGCACCGTCTTGACGTCGCCACCAGTGATGTGTAACATTTCAGATATTACATCTTACATCGGCCGCGTCAAGCTCCGAGCACAGGCTCCGAGCGGACACGCGCCAGGAGGCAGCCGTTGGACTCCCCCCGACTGAGTGCCATCAAGACCCCGCGGGTGACCGACACGGTCGTGCAGATGCTGCGCGAGGGCATCGTCAGCCGCGCCTTCGCACCCGGCAGCAAGATCAACGTCGACGAGGTTGCCAAGCAGCTGCACGTGTCCCGTACGCCCGTCCACGAGGCGCTGACGATGCTCGC
>Ga0180436_10002860_pt1 | contig 16148 bp, 11 predicted proteins | sample SS_ome_2_FD_132434 | JGI IMG/M metagenome (GOLD analysis project Ga0180436, IMG submission 132434) | Hypersaline lake sediment archaeal communities from the Salton Sea, California, USA - SS_3_S_2 metaG | ecosystem: Environmental > Aquatic > Non-marine Saline and Alkaline > Hypersaline >...
AGACCCTTGTGCGCCTGGCGCGAAGTGATCGCAGCCGTCAGCGTCGTCTTGCCGTGGTCGACGTGACCGATCGTGCCCACGTTCACGTGGGGCTTCGTCCGCTCGAACTTTTCCTTGGACATGACTCTTCTTCTCTTCTCTTCTGGATCTCTTTGGATCGTTGGGTCTCGGCTGCTCTCAGCCGTAGGGATTGATGATCGACTGCAGGATGTTGTCGGGGACCTGCAGGTAGTGACCGAACTGCATCGTGTAGCTGGCCCGGCCCTGGGTCATGGACCGAACGCTGCTCACGTATCCGAACATCTCCGACAGCGGAACCTCGGCCTGGACGACCTGGTTCTGGGCGCGCATCTCGATGCCCGTGATCTGCCCGCGCCGGCCGTTCAGGTCGCCCTGGACCGCTCCGCGGAACTCTTCCGGCGTCACGACCTCGACGATCATGATCGGCTCGAGCAGGACCGGAGACGCCTTGCCGAGCGCCTCGTTCGCGGCCATCGAAGCGGCGATGCCGAAGGCGCGCTCGGAGGAGTCCGTCTCGTGCAGCTGCGCATCGAGCAAGCGGAGCTTCACGTCGACGACCGGGTAGCCGCCGAGATGACCGGAGTCGACGCTCTCCCGGCAGCCCTGCTCGATCGCGTCGATGAACTCCATCGGGAGGGCGCTGCCGTCGAGGGCGTTCTCGAAGACGAAGCCCGAGCCGGTCTCGCCGGGAACGGCCTCGATCTTCACGATCGCGAACTCGCCGCCGCCGGTCGTGCTCTGCTTGACGTATTCGCCCACGCCTTCCGCCGTCGCCGAGATCGTCTCCTTGTAGGCGACCTGCGGGCGACCGACGTTCGCGTCGACGCCGAACTCGCGGAGCAGTCGGTCCACGATGATCTCGAGGTGGAGCTCGCCCATCCCCGAGATGATCTTCTGCCCCGTCTCCGCGTCCGTCGACGTCTTGAAAGACGGGTCCTCGACGGCGAGGCGCTCGAGGGACTGGTCGAGCTTGTCCATGTCCGCCGTGGTCTTCGGCTCGATCGCGATCGAGATGACCGGGTCCGGGAACTCCAGCGACTCGAGGATCAGGGGCGCCTTCGGCGAGCAGAGCGTGTGACCGGTCACGACGTTCTTGAGCCCCACGGCGGCGACGATGTCCCCCGCGTGGACCTCGTCGACTTCCTGCCGCTTGTTCGCGTGCATCTGCAGGAACTTGTTGACGCGCTCCTTCTTGCCGGAAGTCGCGTCCAGGAGTCCTTCGCCCGACTTCGCCATTCCCGAGTAGACGCGGAGATAGGCGAGGCTGCCCGAGTGCTTGTCCGACTGGATCTTGAAGACGAGCGCCGCGAAGGGCTCCTCGTCGCTGGGCTCGCGCGTGACGATCTCGGCTTCGACCCCGTCCCGCGCGTTCTTCGGCCCCTTCTTCTTCGTCGAGACGGCTTCGCCTTCGACCGCGGGAACGTCCGCCGGCGAGGGAAGGAAATCCACCACCGCGTCGAGCAGCGGCTGGACGCCCTTGTTCTTGAATGCGCTCCCGCAAAGGACGGGCACGATGTCGAGAGCCAGCGTGCTTCGGCGGATCGCGGCCCGGAGCTCTTCAACGGGGACGGCCTCGCCCTCGAGGTACTTGGCCATCACTTCGTCGTCGAAGTCGGCCACCCGCTCCACGAGCTGGTCGCGGGCGAGCTCCGCATCCTCGGCGAGCTCGGCGGGGATCGCCTCCGTCCGGAACTCGGCGCCGAGGCTCTCGTCGTCCCAGAGGAGCGCCTGCTCCGACAACAGGTCCACAATGCCGACGAACGCGTCCTCCGAGCCGATCGGCAGCTGCAAGGGCAGCGGCCGGGCTCCGAGACGGTCCTCGATCATCGAGACCACGTTGTCGAAATCTGCACCCATTCGATCCATCTTGTTCACGAAGGCGACGCGGGGGACTTTGTAGTTGTCCGCCTGCCGCCAGACCGTTTCGCTCTGCGGCTCCACTCCACCGACTGCACAGAAGACGGCGACTGCGCCGTCCAGCACCCGGAGCGAACGTTCGACTTCGACCGTGAAGTCGACGTGCCCCGGGGTGTCGATGATGTTGATCCGATGGTCTCGCCAGCTGCAGGTCGTGGCCGCGGAAGTGATCGTGATCCCGCGCTCCTGCTCCTGCTGCATCCAGTCCATCGTGGCCGCGCCGTCGTGAACTTCTCCAATCTTGTAGTTGACGCCCGTGTAAAAGAGGATCCGCTCGGTCGTCGTCGTCTTGCCGGCATCGATGTGCGCCATGATGCCGATGTTTCTGGTCTCCGAGAGCTGCGCACTTCGAGGCATGACTGTTCCTCTGTCGTCCTCAGGCGCCGTTCCCGGTTCAGAGTCAGCTGAGAGCGAGAGCCCTCAGCGAAGCGATTCGGCGCGCCGCGCGCCGAATTGCGATTACCAGCGATAGTGCGCGAATGCCTTGTTGGCCTCGGCCATGCGATGCGTGTCTTCGCGCTTCTTCACGCTCTCGCCCCGCTCGTTCGCCGCGTCGATGATCTCGTTGGCGAGCTTCTCCTTCATGCTCTTGCCGGGGCGGGAGCGCGAGTACTGCACCAGCCACCGCATCGCGAGCGAAGTCGCGCGATTCGGGGAGATCTCGATCGGCACCTGGTAGTTGGCACCGCCGACGCGACGGCTCTTCACCTCGAGCCGCGGCCGGATGTTGTCGAGCGCACGTCGGAACATCGCCAGCGGGTCGCTGCGCATCTTGTTCTCGATGTCGTCGAAGGCGCCGTAGACGATGTTCTCGGCGGTGCTCTTCTTACCGTCACGCATGATCACGTTGATGAAGCGGCCGAGCATCTGGTCTCCGTGCTTGGAGTCCGGGGCCGTCTCGCGCTTCTGTACCTCGCGTCGTCGGGGCATGAACGCGTCCTTCCTGTTTCTGATCTCGGATCGTGACGATCCGAATGCACGAAACCGACGCGCCTAACACGCATCGGTTTCGTGGAATTGAATCACTTGGGCTTCTTGGCGCCGTACTTCGAGCGGCTCTGGTTCCGGCCGTCGACGCCCGTGGCATCGAGGGAACCGCGCACGATGTGGTAGCGGACACCGGGAAGGTCCTTCACACGACCGCCGCGAACGAGCACGACCGAGTGCTCCTGCAGCGTGTGTCCCTCACCGCCGATGTAGGCGTTGACCTCGTTGCCGTTCGTCAGGCGGACACGCGCGACCTTTCGAAGCGCCGAGTTCGGCTTCTTCGGCGTCGCAGTGAACACGCGCAGACAGACGCCACGGCGCTGCGGGCAGCTCGTGAGGTCGGGGGACTTCGATCGGGACGGCTTCGGCTTCCGTCCCTTTCGGATCAACTGTTGAATCGTGGGCATGGGGAGAGTCTTCGCTCCTGCTGCTTGTTTCCGTCGGATCCACGCCGCCGGCGGCGTGGAAGCAGTGCACGGCTTCGTGCCACTGCACACATCCACTCGAGTGGTACTTCGAAGCGTCGAAAGGTCCGCCAAGTTCGCCTGGCGGATTTCAGAGACAGCACGACCCCGTGGTTCCGTTTCACGAATCCGAAGAGACCGGAGCCAAGCTCGGGCCACCTCTCCGAAAAATGGAAACGAACCGCGGGGTTGAAAGACTGCCGGGGTTCCGAAGCGGCGGGAATTTATGCCGCCTGCGGGGCGGTGTCAACGGCCCGAGGGAGGCGCCCCGGCGGACCGCAGCAAACCCCGCCGCCGGCCCTCCGCCAGGAGGGCAGCGCCCACCCGGAACGAGAGCGCCCCCGCCCGGACAGGCCGGGCGGGGGCGCGACATCGGGTCGTGAACCCGCTGATTCCCGAGGGGAAATCCTCGTCCTCAGCCCTCGAACGAGCCCCCTTCGGTCGGCTCGGCCGGGCTGGCGAAGAGCCCGGCGACCGGCGCCTCCCCTTCCGGCGAGATCGTCTCCCCGCCGAAGGAGGGCGTCTCGAACTCGCCACCCAGCTCACCCGACTCGGCGGTCTCGAACTCGAAGCCTTCCGGCACCTCGACCTGGATCCCCATGTCGGCGTACTTCGAGAGGCCCGTGCCGGCCGGGATCAGCCGGCCCATGATCACGTTCTCCTTGAGTCCGCGCAGGTGGTCGTTCTTGCCCCAGATCGCGGCCTCCGTGAGGACCTTCGTGGTCTCCTGGAATGATGCGGCCGAGATGAACGACTCCGTCGAGAGGGACGCCTTGGTGATGCCGAGGAGCTGGGTCTCTGCCGTCGGCTGCTGCTTGCCCTCTTCCTCGAACTCCGCGCAGAGCTGACGATAGGCCGCCTTCTCCACCTGCTCGCCGATCAGCCAGTCCGAGTCGCCCGGATCGACGATCCGGACCTTTCGGACCATCTGTCGCACGATCGTCTCGATGTGCTTGTCGTTGATCTTCACGCCCTGCAGGCGGTAGACCTCCTGCACCTCGTCGACCAGGTACTTCGCGAGCTCCTTCTCGCCCTTGATCTTGAGGATGTCGTGCGGGTTGGACGAACCGTCCATCAGCGCATCGCCGGCGCGAACCCGATCGCCCTCGTGCACGGAGACGTGCTTGCCCTTGGGAATCAGATATTCCTCGGGCTCGCCCTCCTCGGGGGTCACGATCACGCGTCGCTTGCCGCGCGAATCCGGACCGAAGGACACGATGCCTTCGATCTCGGCGACGACCGCGCACTCCTTCGGCTTCCGGGCCTCGAAGAGCTCCGCCACCCGCGGCAGACCACCGGTGATGTCCTTCGTCTTCGAAGCCTCGCGCGGGATCTTCGCGACCACCTGCCCTGCCGTGACCTCCTCGCCCTCGTTGACCGAGAGGTAGGCGCCGACAGGCAGCAGCGACTTCGACTCCGAGTCGCCGTCGATCTCGTCGATCGTGATCTGCGGCCGGAGCGACGAATCCTTCGACTCGATGATCACCTTCGACGAGACACCCGTGAAGTCGTCGACCTGCTCCTGCATGGTGCCGCCCTCGACGATGTCGATGAACTTCACGGTGCCGCGCATCTCGGAGAGGATCGGGCTGGCGAAGGGATCCCAGTCGAGCAGCACGTCGCCGGGCTTCACCTGCTGGCCTTCCTTCACGCGCAGCGTCGCGCCGTAGACGACCGGATGCCGCTCCTTCTCGCGGCCGCTGGCGTCGACGATGCCGACCTCGCCGTTCCGCGTCATCACCGTCTCGCGACCCTCGTTGTCGATCACGGTTCGGATGCCGTGGAGCTTGATCGAGCCCTCGCTCGAAGCCTCCGCGTGGGACTGCTCCGCGCGCCGGGTCGCCGCACCGCCAATGTGGAAGGTCCGCATCGTCAGCTGGGTTCCGGGCTCGCCGATCGACTGCGCCGCGATCACGCCGACCGCCTCGCCGAGATTCACCATCGTGCCTCTCGACAGATCGCGCCCGTAGCACTTCACGCAGACGCCGTAGAGGCTCTCGCAGGTCAGCACCGATCGGATCTTCACCGTCTCGATCCCGGCGTTCTCGATCGCTCGGACGCGATCCTCGTCGATCTCCTCGCCCGAAGCGACGAGGAGGTCTCCCGTGACCGTGTCGATCACGTCGCCCTGGGCGACGCGTCCGAGGATCCGCTCACCGAGCGGCTCGACGATCTCGCCGGCTTCGATCAGCGCCGAGGTCTCGAGACCGTCCTCGGTCCCGCAGTCATCCTCCCGCACGATCACGTCCTGGGACACGTCGACCAGGCGTCGGGTCAGGTAGCCCGAGTTCGCCGTCTTGAGCGCCGTGTCCGCGAGGCCCTTCCGGGCACCGTGGGTCGAGATGAAGTACTGGAGGACCGAGAGGCCTTCACGGAAGTTCGAGGTGATCGGCGTCTCGATGATCGCGCCCGAGGGCTTGGCCATGAGGCCCCGCATGCCGGCGAGCTGACGCATCTGCTGCGCGGATCCGCGCGCCCCCGAGTCGGCCATCATGAAGACGTTGTTGAAGCTCGGGACCTGACTCTCGTTGCCCTCGGAATCGACGTAGGTGTCGGTCGCGATGCCGGCGAGGAGCTGCTGCGTGATCTGCTCCGTCGCCTGCGCCCAGATGTCGACCACCTTGTTGTAGCGCTCGCCGTCCGTGATCAGACCTTCCTGGTACTGATCCTGGATCTGCGTCACCTCTTCCGTCGCGTCCGCGAGGAAGCGCTCCTTGTCCGGCGGGATGCGCATGTCGTCGATGCAGATCGACATGCCTGCACGCGTCGCGTTCTTGTACCCGAGGGTTCGGAGCGCATCCGCGAGGAGTACCGTCGCCTTGTTGCCCATGCGGCGGTAGCACTGGTCGATCAGCTCGCCGAGCGCCTTCTTGTCCATCACCTGGTTGACGTACTCGAAGGGAACCTCGTTCGGAACGACCTCGCGCATCAGGATGCGCCCCGTCGTCGTCTCGACCATCTCGCCGTCCATCATCACGCCGATCGAAGCGTGGATGTCGAGCACCCCGGCGTCATAGGCGACGATGACTTCTTCTTCGGTCGCGAACTTCATGCCCTCACCGCGCACGCCGGGGCGCTCGCGGGTCATGTAGTAGGCGCCGAGGACGATGTCCTGGGACGGGCCGATGATCGGGCGCCCCGTGGCCGGGCTGAGGATGTTGTTCGTCGACATCATCAGCACGCGAGCTTCGATCTGCGCCTCGACCGAGAGAGGCACGTGGACCGCCATCTGGTCGCCGTCGAAGTCCGCGTTGAACGCGGCGCACACGAGCGGGTGGAGCTGGATCGCCTTGCCCTCGATCAGCATCGGCTCGAAGGCCTGCATACCGAGGCGGTGGAGCGTGGGGGCCCGATTGAGGAGGATCGGATGCTCCTTGATCACCTCGGCCAGGATGTCCCACACCTCGGGGCGCTCGTGCTCGACCATCTTGCGCGCGGCCTTGATGGTCGTCACGAAGCCCTGCTGCTCCAGCTTCGAGTAGATGAAGGGCTTGAAGAGCTCGAGCGCCATGCGGTTCGGAAGGCCGCACTGGTGGAGCCGGAGCTCCGGACCGACGACGATCACCGAACGACCCGAGTAGTCGACGCGCTTTCCGAGCAGGTTCTGCCGGAAGCGACCCGACTTGCCCTTCAGCATGTCGGAGAGCGACTTCAGCGGGCGCTTGCTCGGCCCCGTAATCACGCGACCGCGGCGACCGTTGTCGAAGAGCGCATCCACCGCTTCCTGAAGCATGCGCTTCTCGTTGCGGATGATGACCTCCGGCGCGTTCAGCTCCTGGAGGCGCTTCAGACGGTTGTTCCGGTTGATGACGCGGCGGTAGAGATCGTTCAGATCCGACGTCGCAAAGCGGCCACCATCGAGCGGAACCAGCGGCCGCAGGTCCGGCGGGATCACCGGCACGACCTCGAGGATCATGAACTCGGGGCTGTTGACCTCGGACTCACGGAACGCGTCGAGCACCTTGAGGCGCTTGGCGATCTTCTTCCGCTTCGCCTCGGACGTGGCCTCGCGCATCTCCTCGCGGAGACGCGTGCACTCGCCCTCGACGTCGAGCTCCTCGAGGAGCCGGCGGACGCTCTCGGCGCCGATGCCGACCTCGAAGGCGTCACGGCCGTACTGCTCGCGCAGCTCGATCAGACGCTCGTCCGTGACGAGCTCGCCCTTCTCGAGCTCCGTATCCTTCGGATCGAGGACGACGTGGGCCTCGAAGTAGAGGACCTTCTCGAGGTCACGCAGGGTGATCTCGAGGATGTTGCCGATCCGGGACGGAAGCGACTTGAGGAACCAGATGTGCGCCACCGGCGAGGCCAGCGTGATGTGGCCCATGCGCTCGCGACGCACCTTCGACTGGATCACCTCGACGCCGCACTTCTCACAGACGACGCCCCGGTGCTTCATGCGCTTGTACTTGCCGCAGTTGCACTCGTAGTCCTTGACCGGGCCGAAGATCTTGGCGCAGAAGAGCCCATCCCTCTCGGGCTTGAAGGTCCGATAGTTGATGGTCTCGGGCTTCTTCACTTCACCGAAGGACCACTCGCGGACCTTGTCCGGCGACGCCAGGCTGATTCGAAGCGAGTCGAACGCCAGCGGGTCCTTGGGCTTCTCGAAGAGGTTGTACAGGTCTCGCATGATCACCCCCTTAACGGGTTAGGCGAAGTCGGTCGCCTTGGTCTGACTCGTGCGCGGCCGCAGGCCGTGCACGCGGGTAAAGAGTGGTCGCGCCGCCCCGAGGGCCGCGCGCTCGTCACGACCTAGGTCTCCTCCCTCATCTCGATATCCAGACCGAGCGCTTGGAGTTCCTTCACCAACACGTTGAAGCTCTCGGGCAGCCCCGGCTCCAGCGTGTTCTCGCCCTTCACGATCGACTCGTAGATGCGGGTCCGACCCTGGACATCGTCCGACTTGACCGTGAGGAACTCCTGGAGGCCGAAGGCGGCGCCGTAGGCTTCCAGTGCCCAGACCTCCATCTCGCCGAGGCGCTGACCACCGAACTGCGCCTTGCCGCCCAGCGGCTGCTGGGTGACCAGGCTGTACGGGCCGATCGACCGGGCATGCATCTTGTCATCCGCCAGGTGGTGGAGTTTCAGCATGTAGATCGTGCCGACCGTCACGTCGCGGTCGAAGGCTTCGCCGGTCCGGCCGTCGAAGAGCACCATCTGTCCCGAAGTGGGCAGCTCGGCCCGCTCGAGCTCCTTCTTCACTTCCTCCTCGGTAGCGCCGTCGAAGACCGCCGTACCCATGTGGATACCGCGCCTGATGTTCTCGGCCATCGACTTGACCGCCTCTTCCGAGGCCCCGGCGATCTGCCCGCCGATCTCGTCGTCGTCGTAGATCTCCTGGAGCTTCGCCCGGATCTCTTCCGTGGTGGCCGCCTTCTCCATCATGCGCTCGATCTGTCGACCGAGCCCGTGGGCCGCCCAACCGAGGTGCGTCTCGAGGATCTGTCCGATGTTCATGCGCGAAGGCACGCCCAGCGGGTTCAGGCAGATGTCGACGGGCGTGCCGTCGGGCATGTAGGGCATGTCCTCCTCGGGAAGAATCCGGGAGATGACGCCCTTGTTGCCGTGGCGGCCGGCCATCTTGTCGCCGACGGAGAGCTTTCGCTTGATGGCCACGTAGACCTTGACCATCTTGAAGACGCCCGGCGGAAGCTCGTCGCCCTTCTTGAGGCGAGCGATCTTCTCGTCGAAGACGGCCTTGATGACCATCGCCTGCTCTTCCACGTGATGGAAGACGCGGTCGACGTTCTCCTGCGTCTTGGCATCCGTCACCTGGATCTCGCGCCAGCGGCGATCCGGGATCTGGCGGATGATCTCCTCGCTGATCGTGTCACCGGAGGCCAGCCACTGGATGTCCTTGCGCTCGTCCGCGACGCGATTGGCCGCCTGCTTGCCGACCACGAGTTCGCGGACGCGATTGAAGGCGCTCTTCCGGATGATCCGGATCTCGTCTTCCTGGTCCTTCCGGAGCCGCTCGATCTCGGCTTCCTCGAGGGCCTTCGCGCGCTCGTCCTTCTCCACACCGCGGCGGGAGAAGACCTGAGCACCGATGATCGTGCCCGTCACGCCCGGCGGCACGCGGAGCGAAGTGTCCCGCACGTCGCCGGCCTTCTCGCCGAAGATCGCGCGAAGCAGCCGCTCTTCCGGAGAGAGCTGCGTCTCGCCCTTCGGCGTGATCTTGCCGACCAGGATGTCGTCCTGGTGGACCTCGGCGCCGATGCGGACGATGCCCGCCTCGTCGAGGTCGCGGAGCGCGTCCTCGCCGACGTTCGGGATGTCCCGGGTGATGTCTTCCTTGCCGAGCTTGGTATCCCGGGCGACGCACTCGAACTCCTCGATGTGGATCGAGGTGAAGTAGTCGTCCTTGACCACGCGCTCGGAGATGAGGATGGAGTCCTCGAAGTTGTATCCACCCCAGGGCATGAAGGCGACGGTGACGTTCTGGCCGAGGGCCATCTCGCCGCGATCCGTCGCCGGCCCGTCCGCGATCACCTGCCCCGCCTTCACGCGGTCGCCCGCCTTGACGATCGGACGCTGGTTGATGCAGGTGTTCTGGTTGGAGCGCTGATACTTGATCAGGTTGATGATGTCGACGTTGCTGCCGGTGCCGTCGTCCTCGTCGGGCTTCAGCACGATCCGGCCGGCGTCCACCGACTCGACCACACCGTCCCGCTTGGCGACGACCGTCACGCCGGAGTCCCGGGCGACGACCGCCTCCATGCCGGTCCCGACGAGCGGCGCACGCGTCCGCAGGAGCGGCACCGCCTGGCGCATCATGTTCGATCCCATGAGCGCGCGGTTCGCATCGTCGTTCTCGAGGAACGGAATCAGCGACGCTGCGACCGAAACCAGCTGGTTCGGCGAAACGTCCATCATGTCGACTTCTTCGGGCGGGATCATCTCGAACTCGCCCTGCTTCCGGGCGGAGATCCGGTCGCGCACGAACCTGCCGTCGTCGTCGAGGATCGCGTTCGCCTGGGCGATCGCCATCCGCTCCTCTTCGAGGGCCGACATGAACTTGACGTCCTGGGTCACCCTCGACTCGTCGACCTCGCGATAGGGCGTCTCGATGAAGCCCATGTCGTTCACGCGAGCGAAGGTCGACAGCGACGCGATCAGCCCGATGTTCGGGCCTTCCGGCGTCTCGATCGGGCAGATCCGGCCGTAGTGCGTCGGGTGGACGTCGCGAACCTCGAAGCCCGCACGTTCCCGAGTCAGGCCGCCAGGCCCGAGCGCCGAGAGGCGGCGCTTGTGGGTCACCGACGAGAGCGGGTTCGTCTGATCCATGAACTGCGAGAGCTGGCTCGAACCGAAGAACTCCTTGATGACCGCCGAGACGGGCTTGGAGTTGATCAGGTCGTGGGGCATGAGCGTCTCGATCTCCTGGAGGCTCATGCGCTCCTTGATCGCTCGCTCCATGCGCACCAGACCGATTCGGTACTGGTTCTCGAGCAGCTCGCCGACCACGCGCACCCGGCGATTACCGAGGTGATCGATGTCGTCGACCTTCTTCGTGAGGTCCGTGCCGTTCTTGAGGTCGACCAGGTACTTGACCGCGGAGAGGATGTCCTCCTGGCGCAGCGTCGGGAGATCGCCGAGGGCGATTTCCTCCGTCGCGTTGCCGACACCGGTCGGGTACCACTCGACCCGCCCTTCGCCGTCGAACTCGAGCTTGTGGTTCATCTTCAGCCGACCGACCTTCGAGAGGTCGTAGCGCTCGCCGTTGAAGAAGAGGTTGTTGAAGAGATTCGTCGCCGTGTCGAGGGTCGGCGGATCACCCGGCCGCAGGCGGCGGTAGATCTCGATGATCGCCTCGTCCTGGGACATCGTCTTGTCGGCGAGCAGCGTGTCGCGGATCGCCGTGCCGGTCGTGATCGGATCGAGGAAGAGCAGCGGGAACTCGTTGATACCGCGTGCCTTCAGGTCGTCGAGGTGGGCCTCGGTGATCTCCTCGTTGCACTCGACGATGACCTCGCCGGTCTCCTCGTCGACGATGTCGACGGGCGCAACGCGCTTGACCGCGTCGACGCGGACCAGGTCGTCCTGACCGATCTGGATCCAGTCAATGCCCGCCGCACGCATCTTGCGCGCTGACGCCTTCGTGAACTTCTTGTCCTTCCGGACGATCACGGTCCCGTCTTCGGCCTTGACCTCGCGGGTCGCGCGCTGACCGATCAGGTTCTCCGGCTCCGACTTCTTGAAGAACTTCCGGCCGTCGATCTTGATCATCTCGATCGGGTAGAAGTACTGGAGCAGCTCCTCCGGCTGATAGCCGAGCGCCTTCAGCAGGACCGTCACGTGGATCTTCCGTCGGCGGTCGATCCGGGCGTGGACGATGTCCTTGTGGTCGTACTCGATGTCGAGCCAGGACCCGCGGTACGGGATCACGCGACAGGAGTAGATCTTCTTCCCGGCAGCGCTCGCCGTCGTCGAGATCGACGTGTCGTAGAAGATGCCGGGGGAACGGTGGAGCTGGGAGACGATGACCCGCTCGGTGCCGTTGATGATGAAGGTGCCGTTGTCGGTCATGATCGGGATTTCCCCGAAGTAGACCTCCTGCTCCTTGACGTCCCGGATGGTCTGCGAGCCTTCCGCATCGTCCCAGGCGACGAGTCGGATCGTCACCTTGAACGGCGCCGCGTAGGTCATGCCTCGCTGGAGGCACTCCTGCACGTCGTACTTGGGCTGCTCGAGGGCGTAGCCCACGAACTCGAGGCTGGCCGTGTCGTTGAAGTCCCGGATCGGGAAGACCGAGTTGAACACGGCCTGCAGGCCGACGTTCTCTCGCTTCTCCATCTCGATACCGGTCTGGAGGAAGCGCTCGAACGAGTCCTTCTGGATCTCGAGCAGATTCGGGATGTCGATGATCCGCGGAATGCTCGAGAAGGACTTGCGGACACGCGGGGCGAAATCGGAGAAATTGGTTTCAGGCACGAGGCTCTTCACCCTCCCGTCTTGTCGTGGGCTCGCGACCGGCTCCGACGGGTCATCCCGCTCGGAAGTCGACGATCGTCTGCGTCACGACGCGCGCACGCGCGAACGGGCCGCAGCCGACCCGATCACGTCGCTACACCTTCACTGTCATGTCTCGGTGGCGCTCCGGCATGGCCGGGTTGCCACCGTTCGGGCGACTCTCTCGAGACGCCCTGCCCCCGCTTCTCCGACGAAACGTCTTCGAGGCGAGGGATCGAATCGATCGCTGGTGCCGCAACGCGCGCCACGGCACCAGCGTCTGATTCCAAGGGTCTACTTGACGTCGACCTGGCCGCCGGCCTCTTCGATCTTCTTCTGGATCTCGTCGGCCTCGTCCTTCGGCACGCCTTCCTTGATCGGCTTCGGCACGCCCTCGACGAGCTCCTTGGCCTCCTTGAGGCCGAGACCCGTGATGCCGCGGATCTCCTTGATCACCTGGATCTTCTTGTCGCCGAACGACACGAGGATGACGTCGAAGTCGTCCTTCGCCTCGGCTGCCTCGCCGCCGGCCGCCGCCGGGCCGGCCGCCGCCGCCACCGCGACCGGAGCCGCCGCGGAGACGCCCCACTTCTCTTCGAGAAGCGTCGCGAGCTCGGCCGCTTCCATGACCGTCAGGCTGGACAGGGTGTCCACGATTTCGTTGAGATCCGCCATTTTCTTTCTTCCTTCTTGTGGGCGGTGCAAGCGAGCGCTTCGCACCCTCCCGCCCGGTGGGAGCCACCGGTCCCCCGGTGGCCTTCTTCGTTCCGCGTCCGGTCGAGCCGGACTCGATTCTGGGTCGGCACTGCCCTACCTGGGCGCGCCGGGTTTTCCGTTCCGCTTCGACCTCGTCGCCGACTCGCGGCTATTCGCCGCTCCCTTCGGCGCCCTTGGCCGACATGACGCGCGCGAGCTGACCGCCCGGCTCGTTGAGGAGCCGCGCGAGCTTCCCGGCCGGTGCCTGGAGGAGCCCGACGATCTTGCCGCGCAGCTCGTCGAGGGAGGGCAGCGTCGACAGGTGCTTGATGCCCGCGTCGTCGAGAACCTCGCCATCGACCAAGGCGCTCCGAAGCTCGAAGGCCTCGTTGTCCTTGGCGTAGTCGACGAGCGTCTTCGCGAGCGCGACCGGATCCCCGAACGACATCGCGATCGACGTCGTTCCGGAGAAGTGCTCCTGCAGCCCCTCGGCGGGGCCGCCGTTCGAAGCGAGCCTGAGCACGGAGTTCTTCGCGACCCGGAACTCGCTCGCCTCCGCCTTGCGGAGATCTCCGCGCAGCGTCTCCATCTGCGCGACGCCGAGACCCTTGTAGTCCGCGACGAAGACGCTCGTGGCGCGCTCGAACTTGTCCTTGAGCTCTGCGACCTGCTCTTCTTTCTGCTGTCTGGTCAACATGATTGTGCCTCGACCTCCGCTACGCCGTCTTCAGCGGCGACTGCGGGTCGACCTTGAAGCCGGGACCCATCGTCGACGAGACGGAGATCTTCTTGAGGTAGGTGCCCTTGGTCGAAGCCGGCTTCGCCTTGAGGACGACGTCGATCAGCGCCGACGCGTTCTCCCAGAGCTTGTCCGCCTCGAACGAGACCTTGCCGATGCCACAGTGGACGATGCCCGCCTTGTCGACGCGGTACTCGACCTTGCCCGCCTTCTGGTCACGAACGGCGTCGCCCACGTTGGGGGTGACCGTTCCGAGCTTCGGGTTCGGCATCAGGCCGCGCGGACCGAGGACCCGACCGAGGCGACCGACGACACCCATCATGTCGGGGGTCGCGATCACACGATCGAACTCGAACCAGCCTTCGTCCTGGATCTTCTTCGCCAGCTCGTCGCCACCGACGTGGTCGGCGCCGGCATCCCGGGCTTCCGCTTCCTTGTCGCCCTTGGCGAACACGAGGACGCGCGTCGATCGACCGACGCCGTTCGGGAGCACGATCGCGCCGCGCACCATCTGGTCCGCGTGCTTCGGGTCGACACCGAGGTTGATGGCGATGTCGACGGTCTCGTCGAACTTCGCCTTCGGGGCCGCCTTCACCTGCTCGAGCGCATCCTTGAGCGCGTACAGCTTGTCGCGATCCCGCGCGGCTTCCGCCTCGCGATAGCGCTTGCTTGCCTTTGCCACCGCGTCAGCCCTCCACTTCCAGGCCCATCGATCGCGCCGTACCGGCGATGATCTTGACGGCCTGTTCGGGGTCGAACGCGTTGAGGTCGTCCTTCTTCATCTCGACGATCTCGAGCAGCTGAGCCTTGGTGACCTTGCCGACCTTGTTCCGGTTCGGCTCACCCGAGCCCTTCTTCAGCTTCGCCGCCTTCTTGAGCAGCACCGCGGCCGGGGGCGACTTCAGGACGAAGGTGAAGCTGCGATCCTGATAGATCGTGATCTCCGCCGGAATGATCAGCCCGTTCTTGTCCTGCGTCTTGGCGTTGAACGCCTTGCAGAACTCCATGATGTTGACGCCGTGCTGACCGAGTGCCGGACCGACGGGCGGCGCGGGATTCGCCTGCCCAGCGGGACACTGCAGCTTCACGACTGCCATGACCTTCTTACCCACTGTTTCTTCTTCCTCTCACCACTGGCGGTCCACGAAGGGGTCGGCCCCGTTCTCCCGCTCACCGTTGGCGTACGCCGGCTGGGCACCTGCCCGCCGGAGATTCGTTCTTCTCGCCCTGCCCCTACGCCTTTTCCACGTTGGAGTAGTCGAGAACGACGGGGGTGGCGCGCCCGAAGACCTGCACCATCACCCGCAGCTTTTCCTTGTCTTCCATCACCTCGTCGACGTAGCCCGAGAAGTTCGCGAAGGGGCCCGTGATCACACGAACACTCTCGCCTTCGTCGAAGTGGATCAGCGGCTTCGGTTTGACCGCGCCTTCCTTGATTCGCTGCGTCATCCGCTGGACTTCATCTTCCGAGATCGGCGGCGGATCCGTCGCGTTCCCGACGAATCCCGTGATCTTCGGCGTCCCCTTGACCACGTGCCACGTCTCGTCGTTGAGCTCCATGTGCACGATGATGTAGCCGGGGAAGAACTTGCGCTTCGAAGTGCGCTTCTGCCCGCCCACCATCTCGACGACGCTCTCTTCGGGAACCAGGATCTCCTCGAACGCGTCCTCGAAGCCGAGGCTCTTCGCGCGCTCGAGCAGCGCCTTCTTCGCGCGCGTCTCCTGCCCGGAATAGGTGTGGACGATGTACCAGCGCTTGGGCGGGCCACCGGTCGAAGCGGCCGCTGCGGTCGCTCCCGCCTGCTCGGTCTCGTTCGGTGTATCCATCAGCCCAGCACCATCTGCATCACTCGACTCAAACCGAAGTCGACGACGCCCAGAAAGGAAGCGATCAGCGCAACGACGACCACGACGGCGACCGTCCCATTCACCCATTCGGGCTGCGGGGGCCAGGTGATCTTGTTGAACTCGCCCTGCACTTCCGTGAAGTAGCCCCGGGAGCGCGCGATGAATCCCTGCGAATCGTCCGCCATATCTCGCTCCCTCTCCCGTTTCTTCCGATCGCGCCCGCCCGACTCGAAGCCGGCTGGGCGCGTGTGCTCGATCGCTCTCTCGAGTGGCAGGCCCGGAGGGACTTGAACCCCCAACCCCCGGATTTGGAGTCCGGTGCACTACCAATTGTGCTACGGACCTACGAACTCGAGAACGAGCCCGCCCGGCGTCAGCCCGGCGGGCTCTTTCTTGTCTGACTACTCGATCACCTCGGACACCACGCCCGATCCAACCGTGCGGCCGCCTTCGCGGATCGCGAACCGGAGCTCCTTGTCCATCGCGATCGGCGTGATCAGCTCCACCGTCATCTCGACGTTGTC
>Ga0180436_10002861_pt1 | contig 16147 bp, 12 predicted proteins | sample SS_ome_2_FD_132434 | JGI IMG/M metagenome (GOLD analysis project Ga0180436, IMG submission 132434) | Hypersaline lake sediment archaeal communities from the Salton Sea, California, USA - SS_3_S_2 metaG | ecosystem: Environmental > Aquatic > Non-marine Saline and Alkaline > Hypersaline >...
GGAAGCGTTCTCTTCCATAACCGTCTTGACATGCCGGGTCCGAATACATAAAAATGAAAGACACCACCCAACCCAAACTCCAACCCAAAAAGGGGGAAACCATGGCAAGCATCACCGAGGCGAGTGTTACCGATTTTCAAGCGGCAGGGAAAGACATCTTTCACAAACTGCACCTGTCCACCTATCCGGTGGCCATCCGGTACATCAAATCCACGGATGAAATTCCGGAAGGCGCCATCCGGCCGTCCGTATTCGGAAAAAAAATGGCGTTATGCCAGGCCATTACCCAGGCCCGCCGCTCCGGGGGCGCCATCGCCATGACCGCCGACGACAACTTCTGCACGCCGTCCACCGCGTTCCACCGGTGGGTGGATATATCCCTTGACGATATGCTGGAAAGCCAGGTGATACAGGGGTGGCATAAAGATATTGAAGCGGAAAAACGGCGGTTCAAGCGAACCGCGGACCTCCTGGCCGGCAACGACACAAACCGGCTGTCGGGCTATATCGGCTTTGTCTGCTCGCCCCTTCAGGACACAGCGGTCATTCCCCACTCGGTGCTGATTTACGGCGACGGGGTTCAACTGACCCACATCATCCAGGCGCTGAGCTATGAGCATCTCCATACCCCATCATCCACATTCGAAGGGTTCGGCGAATCCTGCATGAAGGGCGGGGCGATCCCTTTTGCCAGCGGCATCCCCCAGGTGGTTCTGCCCGGTGCCGGGGACCGATCATTTGCCGGTATCTCGGAACATGAACTCGCTGTGGGCATGCCCGCCGACCTGATTTTTTATACCCTGGACAACCTGTTTAAAACAGGGGGCGTGATGAACATCGGCTATCCGGCCCGCCCCATTTTGCCCACGGACCTCGATGAAGCGATCACCCCGGGGTTTCAATTCATGCGGAAAAAAATCGACGAAAAAAGTAAATCATAGTTTTTTTAAACAGAGCAAAAGACCGTCGAAGGGTTATGGCGGGAGTTTATTTTTTCTTTTTTTTAAAAAAACATTACACTATTTTTAAAAACCCCGTTTAACTCCTTGACATACGTTTTTTTCCGTCATATGAATCAGTTAAAAAATGCCTAAAAAAACTGAGCGGTTTGTCATAATGGTATTGTTTCTGAAAAAACCGCGGCCAAAATCATTTTCATTAGAGGGGAGGTAATAGTCTATGGGACCAACTGACAATTGCAAAACTTTACTGGAGTGTGCCTTATACTGGGAAAAGAATGATCCTGATTTTCTGTGCTACACTCAGCCAATGGGCGGCGGTGACGCCAATATCAAAACCTGGACCTGGAAAGCAGCCGTGGGTGAAGCCAGGAAAATGGCCGCCTACCTAAAAAGTCTAAACTTGCCGGAAAAAAGCAATATCGCATTGTGCTCCAAAAACTGTGCCCACTGGATTATGGCGGATATGGCCATTTGGATGGCAGGGCATGTCACCATTCCGATTTTTCCGATTCTAACACCGGACATTGTCCAGTATACCCTTGAGCATTCGGAATCCAAACTTTTGTTTGTGGGTAAGCTTGACCCTATTTGGGATGAGATGAAAAAGGGCGTGCCGGATGATTTGCCGAAGGTCGCGTTCCCCCTGGCGCCGCCGAACGATCATGAACAGTGGGATGACATTATTGCCAAGCATGAACCCCTTGCCGACGTAGCGGATCGATCACCTGAAGAATGCTGCACCATTATCTACACATCCGGCAGTACCGGCATGCCAAAGGGCGTCATGCTCAGCTTCGGTTCCATGTGTCAGAGCGCGAAAGGCATCATCGACTTCATGGGTATAGTAAAAGACGACAGGATACTGTCTTACCTGCCGCTGTCCCATAGCTTCGAGCGCTTCGCCGTTGAATCAACAAGTATATATGGAGGCGGTTCGCTGTGGTTTGCCGAAGCCCTGGATACATTCCTTCAGGATCTTCAGCGCTGCCGGCCCACGGTATTTATCTCTGTGCCGCGACTCTGGCTGAAGTTCCAGCTGGGTGTATTCCAGAAAATGCCGCCGGCAAAACTGGAACGCCTATTAAAGATTCCGATTTTGAAAGGTGTTGTGAAGAAAAAAATCTTAAAAGGTCTGGGGCTGGACAGCGTCCGGTTCGCTGGTTCGGGATCAGCGCCCTTGCCTGCGGAAGTTCTCGAATGGTACCGCAAAATAAGCCTTGAACTCCTTGAAGGATACGGCATGACCGAAAACTTTGCCTATTCCCATGTCTCAAGGCCCGGAGAAGTCCGGGTCGGGTACGTCGGAACACCTTATCCCGATGTTCAGCATAAGATCAGCCCTGAAGGGGAAATCCTGGTGAAAAGCCCCGGCAATATGATGGGGTATTATAAAAATCCCGAGGCCACCAAAGAGTCCTTTACCGAAGACGGTTTTTTGAGAACAGGCGATCTGGGCGAAATAGACGAAAAGAACCGGCTCAAAATCACCGGCCGGGCCAAAGAGCTCTTTAAAACTTCCAAGGGTAAATATGTGGCGCCTGCGCCCATTGAAAACCTCATCGCCAATCATCCCCGGGTGGAGAACTGCGTCGTCACCGGTACGGGATATCCCCAGCCCCACGCAATCGTTATGCTGTCCGAAGATGCCCTTGCCGATCTTGAAAAGGGTGCAAAGGATACCATTTCCCAGGAACTGGCCGAGCATCTGAAGGCGGTCAACAAAGAGCTTCCGGCGTTTGAGCAGCTGGCATTCTTTGCCGTGACAAACGATTCCTGGATGCCGGAGAATGGCTTCCTGACGCCGACCCTGAAGATTAAGCGAGCCACTCTGGAAACCACTTACAATCCCCTGGCGGATAAATGGTATAGCTCAAAGCAGCCGGTTGTCTGGCAGGACTAGATAAGACTTATAAGCAACACACCGCATAAACCGAGACGGGGGCTTTTAAAGGCCCCCGTTTTGTTTAACAAATCTTAATCGTAATCTTACTCTTAATCATAATCCCATAAAAAGGTTTCTAAAAGAAACGGGCTGATTGCGATTATGATCATGATTAAGACGCAAACTCCTTACGATACAGTGCATAGTAGGTCACCGGCACAATGAGAAGCGTAAACACCGTTGATGCAAAGAGACCGAAAATGAGCGCCCAGGCAAGCCCGGAGAATACAGGGTCAAAGGTAATGGGAAATGCTCCCAGTGCCGTTGTTCCCGCGGTTAAAAGAATGGGCCGCATCCGGATGGCACCGCTCTGCAGTATGGCCTCCCTAAACGGCGTGCCCTGTTGCAGTGCGTCCTGGATGAATTCAATCAGCACCAGGGAGTTTCGTATAACAATTCCGCCGAGCGCTATCATTCCAATCATACTGGTGGCGGTGAAAAATACCGGGTTGTCGAAGCCGCCCACCGGGCTTCCGGAAACCAGGTTCAGCAGCCAGAATCCGGGCATGATTCCCAGAACGGTCAGCGGTATGGCCATCATTATAAGAAGCGGCATGAAAAAGGAGTTGGTGGTGATGATGAGAACGATGTAAATCCCTAAAAGCGCGGCGGCAAAGGCAATCCCCATGTCCCTGAAAACACGGATGGTAATTTTCCATTCGCCTTCGCCGGCCCATTCTATTCTGGTTCCGGGAGGCGGCGGGTTTTTTTTCAAGCGGCTCTGCATGTCTAGAATGGCCTCAGCGGGCGCTCTTCCGGCGGTTTCTCCCATCACATAAACAACCCGCTCCAGGTTTTTATGATAGATGGTAGGTTCCATTTTCACATGAACGGGCTCCACCAGTTCCCCCAAAGGCACCATTTTCCCCTTGGCGGTTTTTATGGGGATCTGAAGCAGGGATACTACCCCCGAACGTTTTTCCCGCGGCAGGATGGTGCGGATCAGCAATGGCTGCCGTTCCCGATCTTTGTGCACGGCTGCGACCACGGTGCCGTCAACGGCGGCCCTCAGTGTTTGTGTCACTGCATGGGTGGTCACACCATGAAGTGCGGCTTTTTCCTTATCCAGGACAAAGTTTATTTTGTCATGGGGCGCTTCAACCGTATCATCGACATCCACAACAAATGGTTCGGTTTCCATGATGCGTTTGGCGTGCCCGGCCGCCTCAATGAGCTGATCGTAGGTTCGATCCGGATCACCATAGACTTCCGCCACAAGCGTTGCCAGTACAGGCGGGCCCGGCGGTGTCTCAACAATTTTCATGGCCGCGTTGTGCTTTTGGGAAATGCGTTCAAGATCATTTCTCAGCCGTAAGACAATGGCATGGCTCTGTTGGCTTCTCCTGCCTTTATCAGCCAGGTTGACGCGGAGTTCTCCGAAGTGCGGACCATGCCTAAGATAATAATGCCGCACCAGCCCGTTGAAGTCCATGGGTGATGCGACCCCCACGAAAGAGGTGATATCCGTTACCTCCGGAACTGATCTCAAATAATCTTCGAAATCGCGAACCGCCTTGTCGCATGTTTCGAGCGTGGTGCCTTCCGGCATATCCAGGACAAGTTGAAATTCATTTTTATTGTCAAAGGGCAAAAGCTTCAAGGGGACCTGGCGGAACACGGCAAGGGCACATGCCAGAAGAAGAAGCACCAGAATGATGCCAAGGAGCATATAGCGCATGGGCGCCCCCCTTAAAAAAGGGGTTACCATGGCCCGGTATGTATCCGCCAAAACGCCTTTCGGTTGCTGGGAGCGTTCCGTTTCACCCTGTCCCGGGCGGACATTTTTTAAGAGCTGATAAGACATCCAGGGCACTATGGTCAAAGCGCAAAGGGTTGAGAAGATTACCGTGAGCGGGACATTGATGGCCATGGGGGCCATATACGGTCCCATCATTCCGGTGATGAAAAACAAGGGTGTAAAGCACACAATAATGGCGATGGTGGACATGATGACCGGCGGCAGGACTTCATTTACGGCAAACAGGGTGGCCTTTCGTTGCTTGAATCGCCCCATGAGAATATGCCGCTGGATATTGTCCACATTGGTAATGGGATCATCCACCACCAATCCTAAAGAAAGAATGAGCGCAAACAGCGTGACCCGGTTGACGGTGTACCCGAAAATAAAATTGACGAAAAGGGCCAGTGCAAAACTGATGGGCACGGCAAGAGCAACCACGGTGGCCTCCCGCCGCCCCAGGGTAAATGCCAGGAGAACAACAACACTGATGATGGCAAACCCCAACGAGCTTAAGAGGTCAACCACTTTATCCTGGGCGGTTTTTCCATAATTCCGGGTGACTGTTACATGCACATCATCAGGGATGATGGTGCCTTTTAGTGATTCCAAGGTGTCCAAAATTTCCCTGGACACGGCCACGGCGTTGGTGCCTTTTTTCTTGGCAAGGGCGAGGGAAACACATGGTGCACTGAGGGGGGCGGACTCCGGGCCGGCTTTTTCCCTGAACCGGTGAGAAAAGCCGATGCGGGTAAAGCTGTTTGCCTCCTCGGCTCCGTCAACAACTGTCGCTACATCGCGAAGGTAAATGGGGCGTCCGTCACGGACACCCACCATCAGCCTCTCCACTTCCTTTGCGGAGGATAAAAAGGAACTGCTCACAATGGTAAAGACTCGGTTAAATCTCGAGAACGTGCCTGCAGTGACGGAGGCGTCCGCTCCCTGTAACGCCTTTTGAACTTCCAGGAGGGACACTCCCATGGCAGCCATTTTTTCCGGAAGAAGTTCAACCCTCACCTCCCGCTTTCGGCCGCCGATTATTTCCGTTCGGGAGATATTTTTAATTGCGGAAAGCCGGGACAAAACCTCTTCACCGATGCGCCGCAGCTCATAACCGCCATAGTCGGTGGAATAGAGCGCCAGGTTTACAATGGATACATCATCGATTTCCACCGGCTTGACCACCCACCCCTTTACAATGGAGGGTGCTTGGTCGATATTCATCATGATTCTGTTATGGAGCTTGACGATGGAACCTTCCCGGTCTTCCCCCACAAAAAAACGGACGGTTACAATGGCCATGTCCGAGCGCGACATGGAGTAGACATACTCGACACCGTCTATTTGCCATAAAAGCCGCTCCAGCGGCGTTGACACCAGATCCTCCACTTCCCTTGCACTGGCACCCGGTGCATGTACATATACATCCGCCAGGGGAACGATGATCTGGGGCTCTTCTTCACGGGGGGTTACGAGAATGGCGGCCGCCCCCAAGCACAGGGCGGAAAGGATGAATATAATGGACAGCTGGGAGGATAAGAATTTGTCAACAATTCGTGCAATGAGTCCGGTGGCGGTCGCTTGGTTTTCGGTCATATCATTCCTCCAACCCTATGATTTCTCCGCCCTCAAGGCCGGACAGTATTTCAATACTGTCATCAATGCGTCGACCGGTTTTTACAAAGCATTGTTTCCACGTCTCCTTGTCCTTGACCGTCACCAGCTCCAGTTGACCGATTGTCCGGACGGCTTTCTTGGGCACAAGCACGGCACTCTGTTCTTTCACGGGAATCAGAAGCTTTCCATACATTCCCGGATACAAACCGGGAAGATGGGGAAGCGACGCCTTGACTAAAAACGTACGCGTTTGGGGATCGGCATAGGGCACCACTTCTTCCACTAATGCATCTACGGTTTTTCCAATGGTCGCAATGTGAACCGAAAGTTGACGGCCGGGTAAAACTTTAGTGATCAACCCTTCCCGGACATAGGCCTCAAGGCGCAGGAATCCGCTTGTCTGAAGAACTACGAGCGGCTTTCCGGGCAGGGCCAGATCTCCCTTTTCCACCATACGCTTGAGCACTTCGCCGTTTTCCGGGGCCCTGATTGTTGTGTAGCCAAGGGCGATTTCGGCCTCCTTTACCACTTCTTCCGCCTGCTTGATGCGGGCATTGGTGCCGGCCAGACCTTCTTTGGCTTTGGATAATCCGGCCTTTGCCTGCAAATAAGCGGCCTCGGCCTGTTCAAGATCACGGGATGTGGCCGCCTGGTTTTCGAAATATTTTTTTATCCGCGCATAGGCGGCTTCAGCTTGATTGAATGACGCTTCAGCGGCGGCGACCGACTGGCGGGCCTGTTCCCGGCCGGCTTTAGCGCTTTTCAAGCCCTGTTTGGCCTGGTCCAGGCGGGAGATAAACTGCCGGTTGTCAAGGGTTAAGAGAATCCGGCCTTTTTCGACCTTGCTTCCCGGACTGATATTAACCATCGTCACCTGAGCGGTAATCTGTGCGCCGATACTTGTTTCCGTCCCGGGCCTTACCGTGCCGACAGCTTCATACCAGTCGGTAACCGTTTCCTTCGTGACCCGGATGGTTTTTTTGGGAGTGATTCCCGAAGACACGTTTTTATGAAACACGCCCGGCAGAATGACGTCCCTTCCGCTGATCAACACGGCAAGAAGTATGACAGCACTGACTGCAGCACCGCTTACTAAATACAACTTTTTCTTATTCCTCATAGCCCTCACCTTTATCTTCTTCGTCGACCGCCGTCGCCCACAGACCAATCGCGCGGCCTGCGTCCGCAATGGCTTTTTCTTTATCATAATAGGCGGATGCTGAATTGATTTTGGCTGAGTTTCTGGCCAGTTCCGCTTCCAGGTAGCGGGTTATGGTGGCCGACCCGCCTTCATATTGCTTTTTAACCAGCGCCAGTGACTCTTCCGCACTGTCCACGCTTTTTTCCGTAACCTCAAGCCTGGCAGATGCCTCCTGCATTTTAAGATAGGCGGTTTTCACATCCAGGCGAATATTGAGCGCGGTCTTTCTGTCAGCCGCCAGCATTTCTTTTATCCGGGCGGATGCGATATGCTGACCGGACCGGGTGGACAGCCCTGTAAAGAAATACCAATTTAAGAGCGCACCAATGGTCCAGTTCTGTCGATCCATGTCATAGCTCATGTTCGGATCGTCGTGATAATATTTTCCGTGAACCTCAAGCGTCGGCAGGTAGTCCGAGGTTGCACTGTCCAGCCCCATGCGGGACAGCTGTATTTTTTCCCTCACTTTTTTTAACTCCGGCCGGTTATTCAGTGCGAGGGCCACCGCATCTTCATAGGTAGCCGGTATGTTCACGGCTTTCTTACCGTTTTTGTCAATGATTATCCGGCTGTCGGGATCAATACCCAGGGTGGTGGAAAGGACGGCGACAGTGATTCTCAGCCTGTTTCTACTTCGCACCAGAGTTTCCTCGGCCTGGGCCATTCGAACCTCAAGGGAAAGGATGTCGGATTTCAGAGCGCCGCCTGCTTCATATCTCACCTTCATGATTCTCAGTTCAGACGCCACGGTTTCCAGAGCGTTTTCGGCAATTCTTATAAAGTCCTCGGCCAAAAGATAATCGTAGTAGGCTTTGATCACCGATGCCACCAGCTCATTTTCCACTGCCTGACGTTCCAGGCGGGAGATGCCGAGTTCACGTTTAGCGATGCCGTGATTTAAAAAATCCTTGCCGCCGTTAAACAGGTTTAATCGGCCTTGAACACCGGTTTCAAAGTTCTGCAACCAGCCTGGATCATTAAAATCCGTTGTTGGATCAAACTGCCTCTGGTCAATGGTTTTAAATAAAAAGGCCGATGGTGCATCCCCTTGCACATATTCGGTGTAGATCCCAAGGCTGGGATAAAATGCGGCTTCGGCTTTGTCGATCATGGCTTGTGCCTTTGCAATCCTGGCTTTTGCCATGCGGCTGTCCGGGTTATTTTCCAGGGCAATGCGAACGGCCTCATCAAGGCTGAGCGGTCGGTCCGGGTTAAACGGCGGAGACGGAGTCTCTTTTCTTTCCCCATACCCATACTCCGTCCGAATGGATTCATAACTGTACCTGTCCCCTGAGAAACAGTTGGAAACCGGCAGAATAGACATGAAAAAATAAATGGCCGTATAAAAAATGAGTTGTCTTTGCATGGGTTATACCTAGTATCTTAGGAAGTTATTGGAAAACGTCTTTTTATATTCAACATATGGTTTTATGTCAAGCAGTTGGATATAATATTCGTGACGGCTGTGTCCCGTGGTTATCGAATAATGGCAATACCAATCCGAAGTGCCTGGGTTCGCTCCCTGAAATGGAGAAGGCTTTCAGCCAGGCAGTTTGCATATTCAACCTGAAGGTAGATATCCAGGTTGTTAAAGAGAATTTCACGCAGGGGATAGGTGGCATCCAGGATAACGGATGGCCCTTTCTTTGCCCAGTAAACATCTGAATGAAACACCCAGCTGTCTGCTTTTCCAAAGGCAAGCCCCAGGTTAAAGTAGCCCCGATAGTCGATGAGATCCTTATCTTCGTTTGCAAGATACGCCCATATCCGTGGGGAAACGCCAAGGCCCAACTGACTGCTCTCCTGATAAAAAATAAAGATCGGCTCAATGTAGACCATGTCTGTTGAGCGGGAATCAATGCCGCCCCGTCCATTTGATTCATGTTGGTACCCTCCCTGGAGAAAAAAATTTGTAACCCTATGGCCAATTAGGTCTATGTTGGATGAGCGGTAGAAAAATTCAGGTTTGTAGCTTGTATCTTCAAATGCCTTGGACTCCGAATTCAGATCCCAGAACGATGTTTGTGTATAGGCCAGGTGAAAGCCCTGAAGCCAGGGATATGCCTTGCTCCAGGACCCCTCGGGGTTCATGAAACGATATTTTAGACTGATCTGAAACTTGCTGTACTCCGGTTCTGTGCCCACAAGAAAGTAAATGGGCTCATGGGCGCTGACCGCCCCAAGGTATGGCTGGTAAAGATTAAACAGGTCATCCAGGTTTTTATACCTATTTTGAGGGTCGGCATCCCGGCCGGAAGGCGATTCGTTTTCAGAAGCAGCGGATGGAGGCGCGTCAGTTGACAATTCCCCTGTCATATCCGGACCGGCGGCCGATATGGCAGTCGATAAACATATGATGAGTAGTATAATTGCGGTTTTAATCATAATGAATCAATTCCAATTTTTAATTGTTTCCTGTCCACAAAATACTCCTTGAAAATATCATGAATTCAGCCATTATGCATATCAGTATTCTTTTATGATAAAAATAGGAAAATGCCGGATATGGCCAAAGAACAGGAACAGGATCGCTCCAGCGAGGCGGAGGTGTTATCTAAAGAACTGGTGGCGACGCTCGGGTGTATTGAACAGTATCGCCGTTTTATCTTTACGCCGTTAATGAAAAAACCCTTGGCGGAGCTGGATGAAGCTAAACACCGGTTGAATGATGTCGTCAGGAGCCGGTTTCCGGTTCAAAAGACAAGAGAGAATCACGCACGGCACGATATCCTCGTGGAATCCGCCGAGGAACTGATCAAGGCCGCCGAACTCCTGCTAAACACACCGGACGACAACTTCCGGCACCTCATTATGCAGGTGATGCGTGGACTTCGAATAACCTGTCGTGTCTTGGAACACCTGTTTCCGTTTCACCTGAGGTTTGATTCGCTGAATCAGTACCTGATGGAACCGGGGGCCGGGTTGCCGGATAGAAGGCCTGAAACCGGAGTGGAGGGTTCCGGGCTGTTTCATGTGGGCTTGGAAAAGGACTCATACGGCAGGGGAAGCGTTTCATTTTATATCCCCGATACGATTCCAAGAGGTGAAAGGCGGCCATTGATCATCGCCCTGCATGGGGGATTCGGTCATGGGAGGGATTTTATCTGGACCTGGCTCAGGGAGGCGCGAACGAAAAGATACGTACTGATGGCCCCGACATCAAACGGAAATACATGGGCCCTGCGGGACCCCAACAATGATATGGCCCGCATTCACACCGCCCTGAATCACATAGAGGAGCGATGGCCCGTGGATAGGGACCGGATGCTGCTCACCGGTATTTCGGATGGTGCGACATTTGCTTTGGCCGCATGCATCCGGGACAGGCTGCCGTTTTCGGCATATGCGGCGGTGGCCGGCACTCTCCCTCCGGGGGATCTTACCCGGGCAAAGGGAAAGCGGGTCTACTGGGTCCATGGAGCCCTTGACTGGATGTTCCCCGTAAGCCAGGCCCGTATGTTCAACAAGCTCCTCAAGGAAAGCGGGGCGGACATGACATTCAGAGAGATACCGGACCTCTCCCATTCCTATCCGCGGGAAGAAAATCTGCGGATATTGGACTGGTTCGAATCCGTTCGGAGTTCGGGTTCGTAATAATACTGAGGGTGTTTTTAACATTGGGAACAGAAAGACCGGTTGGACCCGGACAAGGAGAAAAGCGAGCGATGTCACACAGGGCGATAATTTTGATCTTGACGGAACCCTTCTCAACACACTTGAGGATCTGGGGGAAAGCGTAAACGCAATACTGTCCGAGAAGGGGTTTCCCCCCCATCCGATGGATGCATACCGTTTTTTTATAGGTGATGGGGCGGTTGTGCTGATTGAAAGGGCTCTTCCTGAAGGCTGCCGGGATGAAACTGTTATCAGGGAATGCCATGATATGTTTATGAAAACCTATAAGGAAAATTTAAATAAAAAAGCCGCACCATATGAAGGCATTCCCGAACTGCTGGATGAATTAACCCGGCGACAGTTAAGACTATGCGTGTTGTCCAATAAGCCCCATGAACTGACCATACAAACCATGCATGAGAAGTTTTCAACGTGGCAATTTGATATGGTTTTAGGTCAGCGGGACAATATACCGAAAAAGCCCGATCCGGCGGGTGCAATTGAGATAGCAGAGTATTTAACCATCGCGCCGTCGGATGTTTTATATCTTGGTGATACGGCGGTGGATATGAAAACGGCCGCTTCAGCCGGGATGGTTCCAGTGGGGGCGTTGTGGGGGTTCAGGGACCGGGACGAACTTTTAAAAAGTGGCGCAAAACAACTGATTGACACGCCGCTTGAGCTTATCGGGCTATTGGAATAGATACGCGCCCCGCCGGAGGTTCCGGCTTCATTCATCTTAGCATAAAAGTTCACGCAGGCGTTCGCTCAAAAACATGATGGGCTCGATGTCCAGGTGCTGGGTGATGGTGTCATCAAATGAAAGCTTGGCTTCAGCCCCGAGCCCGTCGGCCTCTTCTCCTTCCCAGAACATGAGCATCACCGGCACCCGGGGGAGAGGCGAGAAGAGCATGGCAACATCACTGGTGGGGTATTCATCGTGTTTGTCCATGCCGCCGATGGCTAATGACGCTTGAATGAGCGCATCAGTATGTCCCTGAAACTTTTCAATGAGCGGTCGTTCCACGTGATCCACCATGGATTTTATTTTGGAAACTGTATTGGGAATTTCAACAAGGTTCCGCCATTTTCCGGAGGGTGTCGCACGGCCTCCCTGGGCCATGTGGTTGTAGATAAAGACTTGTTCGTAACGGGTCATGGCCGTGCCGTCTTTTTTTCTGATCTCATCATGGGTGATGATAATATGGTCATTGAAATAGGGGAGCAGAAGGGCCGGCCGGCCGCCTTGTTCAATCAGTTCCCCGCCGATTCGTTCCGGCAGGTCGCCTATTTTCATGGAGGCCGATTTTTCTTTGGCCCATTTAAGGGCATCCTCCTTCATGTCCCGTTTCAGCCATTTCCCGGCGGCATATTGTTCTGCCAGCTCTTTTTCACACGATTCGATGACATCCGGAGGGAGGTGCGGGCAGTTTTTTATCGGATGCTTTTCGGACACCACCATGCTGGCAAATGCCATGCAGGTGGGAAACCCACAATCCATGCAATTGGTTTTCGGCAGGATATCCCGGTATAAATCCACTACTGATAAGGCCATATGGACCATCCTTTTTGATTAAAGCGTCATAACTCGATAAAATTTATTTCATGTCCGGTCGAGGTCGCAATCGTCTGGATATCAGTCATGGAAATAATGATGGTGGCGGTGTTGACCAGCGGGTGGCACTGAATGTTCATTTCACCTTTAAACGAGGAGTCAAAGTAAACCTCAACCTTTTTTTCGGAATCATTGATAATAGCCAGCGGGCTTACGGCACCGGGGTCGACCCCTAAATATGTTTTTAACCGGTCAGGGGATGCGAAGCCGAGCCTCTTGGCACCGATGCGCTCTGACACGTCTTTTAAGGCGATTGGCTTCTCCGCCGGCGCCACCACTAAGAAATGCCGACGGCCTTTGTCATCCCTCAGGAACAGATTCTTGGTGTGAACGCCTTTTATATTTACCGTCAATGATTTGACTTCATCACATGTATAGACAGGATCATGCTCATACGTGTCATAACGGATATTTAAATCCGACAGGATATTGTATAGATTTTCCATTACATTCACTTTTAAGTCCTTGCAGCACTATCTTGTATCAGTCCCGGAAAGCATTGCAACCCTTCTTCAATAGCCGATGACCACTTGTGTTGTCAATTGTTCTTGACGGCGGCGGTCGCCCCGTCCGGTCACTATGGTCCCGGCTATTGACGGGAACAGCCGGTTCATGTATATTTGTAGGGCAATTCCCCCTTAGCATGAATTCAAATGAGGAGACCCGTCCATGACCTCCTTGAACCCGGAAATCAAGGAAAAGGCCGACCGGATATCCAGCGCCAAATTTAAACATACGGCCTTATCCAATGAGTTTATAAAAACAATGGTTAAATTAAGTTGGCTTCACACCTATAAAATGATGTCCGAAACAGGGACGCATCCTAAAGACGGCTGGTTTTTTGTGGGAAACAATCAAGTGGAATCGATGAGCCTCGATACAGGGCCGCTCTCTGCGTCGGATGTGTTAAAAAATAAAATTGACCTGCCTTCCTTGCCACAAGTATTCGAACAGATAACCGAGGTAATGAGCGACCCAAACAGTTCGGCCGGGGATTTTGCCGATATTATTATCAAGGATCCGGCGCTTTCGGCACGGATACTCAGGATTGTAAACAGCGCGTTTTATGGGTTTCGTTCGCGCGTGGACACCATCTCCCACGCAGTATCCATCATTGGTACGAACGATCTGTACTCGCTTTCCCTCAGTATGTCGGTATTAAAAATGTTTGACAATATTCCAGGTCACGTTGTCGATATGAAGTCCTTTTGGCAGCACGCAATCGCCTGCGGGATTATTGCGAAAACCATCGCAGAGCACCAGGGGTTTTCCAATACGGAACGATTTTTTGTAACCGGCCTGTTGCACGATATCGGCAGGCTGGTTCTTTATAAATACCTGCCTGATGAAACCGGCGGCGCCTTAACCCGGGCCGGGCTGAATGACAGCCTGCTGTTTCAGAGTGAATCGGAGGTTCTTGGGTTCAATCACTCACGAATCGGGGGGATGCTGATGAAAAAGTGGCGCTTGCCGTCCAGGCTGGAGCACATGGTCCGGTTCCATCATAAACCGGAGAATTCGTCCTATATTCATGAAACCGCCATCATTCATGTGTCCGACATACTGGCCAATGCGTTTGATTTCGGCAGCAGTGGTGAACGCTTCGTGCCGCCGCTCAGTGAGGAGATCCGGGATGTGCTGAGCCTTCCGCCCGACTTAGTCCAAAAAGCTGTGGATCAAGCCACTGATCAAATAAATGATGTCACTCACATGTTGATGTCCTGAGCATAGAATTTGATCTACAGATATGCTTGAGCATGGTGTCAATAATATCAAAAAGGTTGTGCATAGAGTCGGTAAGAATAATAAATTGATTGAATTAGCCATCATATTTGTTATTCTACCTGAAAATAGAGCCCTTTCTCAAAAGCGACAATGGGGGGATGATAGTATAGGCTCGGCAGCAAAACAAACAGCTAATAATTAAGAGGAGAAAACAGATGCCAACAAATGTATTGATCTCATTTGACGATTCCGAAAACGCAATGCGGGCAGTGAATTTTGTGGCCGGTCATTTTAAGCCGGAGGCAAGCGTTACACTGTTCAGCGTACTTCTGGACACGGAAGCCATGTGCGATATGAACAGCCCTGAACTGACCCCCTATTTCAAGAGAGAACAGCAAAACTTCTGTTCCCTTGAAGATAAAAAAAATCAGTTGATTGAAAAAGCGGCGCAGACAGCCCGAAATTCTCTCATCGCGGCCGGCTTTCATTCCGGGCAGGTGCATATTAAAGCGCAAAAACGCCTCAGGGGCGTGGCCCGCGACATTATTCAAGAAGCCGATTCAGGATACGATGTAGTGGTGATCGGGAAAAAGGGGGTATCTGCTCTGAAGGAATTCTTTTTGGGCAATGTTTCTCAAAAGGTGCTGCAAGGGGTTAAAACCGCCTCGGTTTTGGCAGTTTCATGAAATGGAATCCAATCGACCTGCCGATTTCACCTCGAACTAGAGCCAAAACTCCGGTAACTGAAACCATAACGTTGCTGCTGCGCAGGACCCGAACAAGCTGGGCCTGTGAGCCGCCCGTTGAAGTGATTTCATCCGGCAAGACACAATAATTTAACATTAAGAAAGAGATGATAAGCAAGGGAAAAGACAGATTGATTATGGTCGGGGCGAGAAGATTTGAACTTCCGACCCCTTGAACCCCATTCAAGTGCGCTACCAGACTGCGCCACGCCCCGACACAAACATATTAAATTTCATTAATTACCCGTTTATGTCAAGACCATATTCCATAAAACGAAAAAAATTATGAAACAAAACGGAAAACAATTTGCGGTCAACATCCCCATTATGTTAATAATGTTAATTGTTTATTGAAAACTTATATAAAATCCAATACCAGTTCAGGGAGAACGCGAGCCAGATGACCCAGGGAAGGAAAAAGCCGATTGTACCGCCGGCATTAAAAAGGGGTGATGTCATTGGCGTGGTTGCACCGGCCGGTCCATTTGACCGTTCAAAACTCCAGGCCGGGATCAACATACTGAAGTCCATGGGGTTTAAGCCGTTTGTGCCGGAAGGGATTTTTCAGAAACAGGATTATCTGGCAGGATCGGATGCCCATCGGGCGGACATCGTAAACCGGCTTTTTGAGAATGATTCGGTGAAAGCCATTATTTGCGCCAGAGGCGGGTTCGGTTCCATCCGGATACTCTCAATGATTAATCGGGAATCGGTCCGCAGCAACCCGAAGATTTTTATCGGTTTCAGTGACATAACCGCCCTCCACGCCTTTTTGTATAAAAGATGCGGCCTGGTATCCTTTCATGGCCCCATGGCCGCAACAATAGCAGACAATTGTGAAAAAACCAGGGGCGCGCTGTTTGAGGCGGTGGCATCAGGAAAAAAACTGAGAGTCAGACCGGATAACGGACGGACGATATATCCGGGAACAGCCAAGGGGCCTGTTTTTGGGGGTAACATGGCAACACTTTGCCATCTCATCGGAA
>Ga0180436_10002862_pt1 | contig 16147 bp, 18 predicted proteins | sample SS_ome_2_FD_132434 | JGI IMG/M metagenome (GOLD analysis project Ga0180436, IMG submission 132434) | Hypersaline lake sediment archaeal communities from the Salton Sea, California, USA - SS_3_S_2 metaG | ecosystem: Environmental > Aquatic > Non-marine Saline and Alkaline > Hypersaline >...
CTGGATCCTTGGCGATAAGCGACTGAGCTTCACTGCGCGCAGCTTCAACCATCTTGAGGTTCTTGAGCGCCTCCATGCCAAGATCGGTGAGGCCTGATTGGCTTTTGCCGTACAGTTCACCTGCGCCACGAATCTTGAGATCTAGTTCGGCTAGTTCGAAGCCGTTCTTAGCCTTGGCAAGCGCTTTGAGGCGCGTGGTTTCGTTGCCTCGGCTCGTGAGTACATAGCAGTACGCTTGGTGGGTGCTCCTGACCACACGCCCCCGGAGCTGGTGGAGCTGCGCCAAGCCAAAGCGCTCGGCACCCTCTATGATGATCGTGGTTGCGTTTGGCACATTTACACCAACCTCTACGACACTTGTGGCGACCAGTACATCGATCTCGTGCTCAAGCAAGGCACGCATTGTGTCTTCTTTTTCTTTTGGTTTCATTTGTCCGTGCAACACATCAACCGAGTATCCCTTTAGCTCCTGGCGCTTCAAGCGGTCCGCTTCTGCCAGCACACTTTTGGTTTGTACCGCGAGTTCTTTCTTTGGATCCGGCTCGTCGATACGCGGGCATATGACGTACGCCTGCCGACCAGCATCTAATTCTCTGCGAACCGCTTCGTACATGCCTGGCCGCTGCGTTCTAGTCACAACACTTGTCTGCACTGGCTTTCTGCCCGGTGGCATTTCGTCAAGCACCGCGAGGTCGAGGTCACCGTACATAGTGAGCGAGAGCGTGCGCGGTATTGGCGTGGCTGTCATCGACAGGAGATGCGGTACGAGGCCGTCCTTGCGCACGAGTGCCGCGCGCTGCATGGTGCCAAAGCGGTGCTGCTCGTCGATTATCACGTACGCAAGATCGCGAAACTGCACTTTCTTCTGTATGAGTGCATGCGTACCGATGAGTATGCTGATGTCGCCGCCTTCTACCCATTTCAAGAGCTGACTCTTGCTGATTTTCGTACTCTTTGTAGGGTCCACTTTACTCGGGAACTTGCGACATCCAGAACCAGTTATGAGGCCGATCTGGATCGGTAGATGTCCAAAGAGCTCCACGAAGGACTGGAAGTGCTGCTCGGCAAGGATCTCTGTCGGAGCCATGTATGCTACCTGGAGCGTCGCACTCGGACGCTCCTTTGGTGCACTCATAACCACACTGTACGCAGTCGCTGCTGCCACGGCCGTTTTGCCTGACCCAACATCTCCTTCGAGCAGTCGACTCATAGCAGGCCCTGCGCTCATGTCGGCAAGAATTGTGTCGATAGCATCTTGCTGCCCTTTGGTCGGAGCAAAGGGTAGCCGCCTCACAAACTCGGCTGCCTTTGCACGTGCATCAGGAATGTGTATCGATGGTTGGCTGTCCGTGCCGTGGCGCTCGCGGAGCTTCGTGGTTTGAATAATGAACACTTCTTGAAATGCGAAACGCTTGCGTGCCGCCTCGGCATCGTCTGTGCTCTGTGGCTGATGAATCCATACAAGCGCTGTCTGCAGCGACGGCAGTTTGTACTGCGTGCGCACAGCCTCTGGTATTGGATCGTCCAGTTTTGTCAAAAGGTCCTTGGTCAGAACCTTTGCGATCGCATGACGGAACCAGCGCGACGTGATTCCTTTGCTTTCGGGATAGACCGCAAACAGTGTGTCGTCGTCGGTGTCATCTCCAAAGATTGTGTCGTTACCACCTACGGGAAGTTCCGAGACGTGTTCAACCTCGGGATTGGCTATATACGGCGTAGTGCCACCTTCGACACGGCCACTGATCTTTATCGTCGCGCCGTCGGCGTACATTTTCGCAATGTATGGCTGGTTGAACCACATAAGTTTCACCTTACCGGTGCCATCCTCCAGCCACGCTTCGCTCATCGGACGTTTGCTTTTCCATGCGCGTCTGGTCTCCGGCTTCCTGAGTGTGCCAAATACGATTGCATCGGTACCAGGAAGAAGTCCCTCGATGGTTTTGTGGTCACCGGCACGTTCGTAGCGGGCAGGGGTGTGGTAGACGAGGTTCTGGATCGTCTCGATGCCCAGGCGTTTGAGTGCACGTTTCTGTGCGTCCTGGAGACGAAAGTGATCACTGACAAGCTCATTGAGCATACCTAGGAAGTATACAGAGTGGGCCAAGTGCTGTCGCGTGCTGTGAAGAACTGCATAGTGTCCCACGTCACGTACCGTACAATGATGCATATGAGTTCCAATAAAACAGTACAGGTCGGCGTGGCCTCATTCCCGCCACTTGTCGAAAAAGACGGCGAAGTATACCGCGGGTTTGAGCTCGAGTTGTGGGAAGATATTTGTACCGAGCTCAACGTTACCCCTGACTATGTACACTACGAGTTCAAAGATTTGTTACCCGCGCTTGGGAAGGGCGACGTGCAGGTGGCAATAGCGGGTATCACACGCACCTCGGAGCGAGAAAAGACGTTCGACTTCTCGCACCGTACCCTCGATTCCGGACTTTCAATACTGGTACCCAACCAACGCGCAAGCACTGTAGTGACGGCACTCAAGGCGTTCTTTTCGCAGGACATGCTCAAGATCTTCGGTGCCCTGCTCGCGTTTATCGTGGTGAGTGCGCATCTCATATGGTGGGCAGAGCGGGGAGGTGACGGTTCGATCAGCGCCGCGTACCTGCCAGGTATTTTTGATGCACTGTGGTGGGCAGTCGTGACGGTGAGTACGGTTGGCTACGGCGACTTCTATCCAGTGACGTGGCTTGGGCGTGTGCTCGGGATCGTCGTTATTCTTTCAGGTCTTGCTGTGTTTGGTCTCTATATCGGCCAGATCAGCTCTGCACTCACAGTTGAGCGTCTCAAGACCAAGCTCCGCAGAAAAGAGGACCTCAAGGGCCGCCAAGTTGCCACTCGCGCAGGCGTAGCTGCCGCGGACGAGCTCCGTGCCGTCGGCGCGCGTGTTGTTGACGCAGACTCTATAGAAGATGCGTACGCACTTCTCGATCGTGGTGACGTCGAAGCGGTGGTGTTCGATACGCCGGTCTTGCAGAATCATTGCAAAGAAGATAGTTCACACACGCATGCGATAAGTGGCGAGCAGTTTGCGCGTCAGACGTATGGTTTTGCGTTTCGTGAAAACGACAAACTACGTGAAGACATAAACCGCACGCTCCTAGAACTGCGGGAGAATGGGACGTACGATCGCTTGCACGACAAGTGGTTTTAAGCTGAAGACAGTGCGGAGGGAGAGGGATTCGAACCCTCGAGGGAGTTTCCCCCCTACTCGATTTCGAGTCGAGCGCCTTCGACCTCTCAGCCATCCCTCCGTGTATAAGTGTCTCGCAAGTTTAGCGTTTTTCCCTAGTACCAGCAAGAATGACGCGTTCGCACATGCTACCCTGTAGCTATGCAAGCAGCACGACCGAAAAATCTTGCGGGAAAGGTGTGGGACTCATTTTACAAGCCTGGCTCCCGGTACTTTTTGCTGGTGAACGATGTGCTCGCAATCGCGACGGTCGTCTCTGTACTGTCACTAATTCTAGAAACCGTTCCGGCACTTGCATCGTACCAGATGATATTCGATGTCGTTGAGTTCGTTGCGGTCGTGATCTTTTCTGTCGAGTATGTGGCGCGCATCTATGCAAATCAAAAGCACGTACGTAGCTATACATTGAGCTTCTATGGTGTCATTGACCTTCTCGCTGTTTTGCCGAGCTACTTTGGGCTCACCAACCTTACCTTCTTGAAGTCTGCCCGAGTATTGCGCATTCTGCGCCTCTTGCGGATGCTGCGCCTAGCAAAGCTTGCAAAACCCCGCAAGAGTGCACACGATGTGGCCGATGTGCAGCGCATGTCGGTGCAGATCTATTTTGCAGCACTTGTGGCAAGCGTTATTTTGTTTGGCACGTTGATATATGTAGCGGAGAGCAGTTACACTGAGTTTTCCTCTATACCACACGGGATGCTCTGGGCTGCAAAAGTGGTGATGGGTGGTGTGCCGCAGTACATGCCCAACACATTGTGGGGCGAGACGATAACAGTGGTTGCGCGTTTTTCAGGACTGCTCTTATTCGGACTTCTAATCTCTATTGTGGGTGCTGGCACCAAGCGACTCTTGCTTGGAAGCGACAAGTAGTACCTGTTGACAGTTTGTGCAAATATCGTACACTGGCGCAGTTGTGGCAATGGGTGCCACAACTGAACATTCCAAAAAACAGGGGAAATAATACTGATGATGGATGTAACGAAAGTGGTGGACAGGCTGCGTGCAGACCTTGTCCAAATGCAAGTTGAACTTGAAGAGATTGTGATTGATGGAGAAACGTTTCGGCAACAGGCTGAACCGGATCTCAACGATGCAGCGTCAAATGAGTCACTAGTGGCCGAAGAGCTCACCAAGACCTGTCGGACGCAAGAACGATTGCGGTTTCTGATAGCGAACACCGAGCATGTGCTCGAGCGCTTTGAGAATGGTTGGAAAGGTGAATGCGCCTGTGGGGAACAAATTCCTGTCGAGCGTCTGACCGCGTCGCCGGGCACAGAAGAATGTGTAGCCTGTGCAGAGCGTCATGAGCGAGACGGTAAAGGCGGTTTTCACTGGGACTTCAGCCAGCTTGCGCACGCGTAAGTACAAATCGTGAGGGCCTATTGGCCTTTTGGGTCGGCACTGTGCCGGCCCTTTTTTGTATAAATGCCCGTTTCTATGTGTGTGCACTTGTGCGTGTATACTGTGCGTATGCTCTACACACGAAAAGGGGATACAGGAACAACTGGCGTATTTGGGTGCAAGGAGCGGTTTAGTAAGGCGCACGAACTGCCCGAAGCACTTGGCACACTCGACGAACTCAACAGCTACGTTGGTTTGTGTCGTGCGTATGTAGAAAGCGAACATGTTCCTCGGATACCAGCAGGCAAACAACAGCGCACATTGGAGCGAGTGTTGCATGATGTACAGCAGGCTCTGTTCATTGTGCAGGCTGAACTTGCAGGTGCAGACAAATGCATCACAAAGACAAAAGTGACAGGACTCGAGATAATTACCAATAGCATTGAGGCTGCGCTGCCTCCCATCACCTCGTTTACGATACCTGGTGCGACCGTGCTCGCTGGGCATCTCGACGTGGCGCGGACCCTTGCTCGACGAGCAGAACGTCGGGTGGTTGGTGTACATGAACGAAACGTACGCACCATAGGTGCGCACACGCTCGCGTATCTCAACAGGCTTTCGTCACTCCTGTTTGCGCTAGCACGCTATACAAACCATGAAGCTGGTGCAGCAGAGGAGTCGCCTACATATCGCTAATTAGGGAAGTGGGTCCGGCTCGTCGTCTATCTGGGTGCTCTCGTCGCCTGGTTCGTCTGCAGGTTCCGTGGTTGTAGGTGTTGGGGCCGGAGCGGGTGGAGTACTGCCACGCGGCACGACGCCGACGCCTGTTTTTGCATCTGGCGCTATCTGGTTGCTTGCTTCCTCGACTGCTTCCATACGGTTTCGCTCCTCTCGCGTTGGGAGGTTTGTGGGTCCAGGCGTACCCCACCAGCCAGCGCGGTCGCCGTACCAATAGATGCCGTAGCCGATGGCTGCGATGAAGATGAGAATGAGTAGCTTTTTCATATGCCAATAGTATAGCGAATAGAGACCGTGGCGTATATGGTTGCGCGTTCAGCGCAACCTGGCATACTCCCAGCAGGTCAACAGTGAAGAGGTGTAGTATGGACCAGCGTATCGCAACTTCGGTTATGTCTTTTGTACTGATTGCGGTGGTAGTACTGCTTTTTGCTTTTGCAGTGTTCACCGCATTTGTGGTGGCCGTCACGGCAATGTCAGATGGTGTGCAGCTGCCGTTTGATACTATAAACAGCATGCTCCTAATTCTGGCTGTGGTGTGGGTGATAGCTCTCGCGGCGCGTCGTATCGGTTGGAAGCGCATACGCACACACGTTTGCCTATGCAACTGGTTTGATAGACCCTGCTGCAAAGCATGAACAACAACGGCGCCGTTTGCTCGCACTAACCATGTAAGCTCAATGCGGAGAGGGAGGGATTCGAACCCTCGGTACGGTTTCCCGTACAATACCTTAGCAGGGTACCCCGTTCGACCACTCCGGCACCTCTCCGCACTGAGCTCCAATGACCGCTATCCTACCACACTCAGTGCGCTGCTGCGACACACAACACGGAGCGTGCACCGGCCTTCAATAGGGCACTGCGAGCACTGCCAAGTGTTGCGCCAGTGGTGATAACATCATCTACCAGCACCACGTCGCGCGCTTTCACAAGCTTGCTGCATGGCACGGAAAACGCGCCGCGCATGTGGCGTAATCGTTCTTCGCGAGAGAGTGTGTGTGCCTGCGGAGGGGTGTGTTTGGTGCGAACAAGTGCGGTGTGATCCAGTGTTTCTTGTGTGCCGAGCGCTACACACAGCGCCGTGCCTATACGCTCCGCTTGGTTGAAACCGCGTTCATGGAAGCGTTCTGGGTGTAGCGGCAGGGCGATGAACAGCGGAGCCACAAACCCGCCAAATGCCTGACGCTCCGCAAGTTCTTCTGCGACGTATGGTGCCAGGACCGTGCCCAGCAGTACGGCCGCACGTTTGTGGCCATGATACTTTGCCGCATGGACCGCGCTGCGAATCAGACGGTGCTTATAGGGGAAGGGTGCCACAACACTGAACGAGTACGGAAGCTTGGTTGCCTGCGCCAGTGGTGCTAGTCCCTCCTCGGGCAGCGCGTCAAACATGGCAACGTCAGTGCGCTGGGGCAACAGCAGGTTTAAGAACGCTATCCACACTTCACGCACGTGCTGCATACACACAGTCTATCGCCGCTGGGCCGGTATGAGCTATACTGAGCGTACACGTATAGGCGTGGCTTCTCTGTATGGATCTTTTTGATAAAGCAAAACACCTTCTCGACGAGAACGTTCTTGGTAAGCAAGACACCAGTGCGCTCGGTATTGACATTGGTTCAAGTGCCATCAAACTGGTGCAGCTCAAGAACGACAAAGGTAATGCGGTGCTCGAGACGTACGGTGAAATTGCGCTTGGGCCCTTTGCAGAAACCGAAGTAGGGCAGGCAACCAACCTTTCTCCCGAGGTGCTTGCTGAAGCACTGAAGGAACTGGTCAAGGAATCCAATGTCACCACAACAACCTGCGGTGCATCGATTCCTTTTTCGTCGAGCCTCATTAAGCTGATCGATGTACCACCCCTCGAACCATCCAAGCTTGCGACTGTGATTCCCATCGAAGCACGAAAGTACATTCCTGTACCAGTACAGGAAGTACAGCTCGACTATTTTGTTATACCAGAAACAGAACAGAAGCTATTTCAGGGCGCGCGCACGAGCGAGGAAGCTGCTGCGACAGTGCTCAAGAGCCGTATGGTTCTTATTGTTGCTATGCACAACGAAGTACTGCGTCGGTACACGCAAACATTGCAACTTGCCGAGCTCACACCAGAGTTTTTTGAGATTGAAGTCTTTTCTAATATTCGCAGCACCATTGCGCGTAGTTTGGCGCCGGTTGCCATCATTGACCTCGGTGCTGCCACGAGCAAGCTGTACTTGGTCGAGCTTGGCATCGTGCTTTCGAGCCACGTGGTCTCAACCGGTTCTCAGGATATCACACGCTCGCTTGCCACAAGCACACACGTGAGTGTTGCTAAAGCAGAAGAGATCAAGCGTCAAGCAGGAATCCTTTCTGGTGTGTCCAACGAGGATGCTGCACGAGTGTCACACGCTGCAACACTCACCATGGAACAGATCTTTGCAGAAGCGCGTCGGGTCCTCATAGGTTTTCAGCAAAAGTACAATAAGGTCATTACCAAGGTCATTCTGACAGGTGGTGGTGCGTCGCTTCGTGGGCTCAAAGGCTTTGCCAAGCAACAGCTAGAACTGGAGGTCGAGATCGCGAACCCGTTCAGTCACGTGCAGGCACCAGCCTTTCTCGAAGATGTACTTAAAGAAGCAGGTCCTGACTTTTCAACTGCTGTTGGTCTTGCGCTACGCAAACTGCACGAAAGTGACAGTCAGTAGGGTGGGTGGGGGATAACCCCCTTTCTGTGCACGTCGGCGTGCAGGTATACTACGAAGTAACCACGTACGTGTTGGTGTTTGACGTATGGATCCGAAGTTCAACTCATCGTTCATTCCGAAAAAGATGCTGCAAGAAGACGTGACTGGAAAGTCCTCGTCTAGTCAGTATGTGAAGCACCGCACGGTAATGGGCCCCACCTATTTTTTGACGCTGACGCTGTTTGTGCTGGCGATTCTGGTGTCCGGCTTTCTGTTTGCCTGGACGCAGGTTGTAGACCGTCGCGTTGAGGACAAGATAGCAACACTCGAAGCAAAAAATGCAGCGTACGACGATACGATTGTGCAAGACCTGCTGCGTGTTGACTCACGTCTGTCAGAAGCGACCAACCTGCTGAATGCGCACGTAGCGTTCACAGAGCTTCTTGATGTACTCGAAGAACTCACCGTTCGTACCATTAGCTACGATGGCCTATCTTTTGCACTAGACGAACAAACCGGAGCACTCGAGCTTGAGGTGACGGGTATTGCTCCTACGTTTCGCGATGCTGCAGTACAGGCGGATACATTTCGATCTGAACAGTTCCTACAAAACCCAACAGTAACGCGCCTTTCACGCAACAACGATGATCTTGCAGGCTTTGCTATCACCGCGTCTATTGACCCGCGTCTCATAACCTACACGACAGCACTGCAAGAACAGCGCCGTGCACCGGGAGCAGTGCGAGTTCCTGTGTCTGTTGAACCAGTTGCTGAGGTTGCACAGTCACAAGGAGACCAGCCACCAATGTCAGAGGAATCAGAACTGTAGTGCGTATGTCAAAAGTATTAGGTCCAATCATTTTTGCAATCGGAGCTATCGGTCTGTTTTTTACGTACATCAGTCCAGCGTATGACACACTGCAGGCATTTATGGACCGGGAAACGCGGCTTGATGAGGCACTAGACAAGTACAACACACTTGAAAGCACTTTTAGCGGCCTCACGGACACGTACCGTCGTTTCAGTCAGACAGATATGGAACGTCTCGAGCTGATGTTGCCTGATGCACTTGATCCTATTCGACTGATCATCGACATCGATGCAGTTGCTGCGGACAATAACCTTGTGATATCGAACTTTGGTTTGCCCGGGCAGGACGATAACGGACCTCGTGCAAGAAACCAAGACCCAGACGTAGTGGCTGGACGAGCAACCGAGATCGACGTGATCGGCACAGCGACTCTCTTGCTCAACTGCAGTGGTACGTATGAGGACATGAAGTCGTTTCTCTATACACTTGAGCAGAGCCTACTCCTACTCGACGTGGTTGCTGTAGAGGTGCAAGTGGACAATCGACGAAACGACGAGGATGAATTGGAAGACCCAAACTATCGTATTCAACTACAAACCTATTGGCTCAACTAGTATGTCTGCTCTTGTAAAAAACACATTGTTTGCTGCTGTCGTCGTGCTGCTGTTACTCGGTGTCTACTATGCTGCAACCGAGCTAGACTTTTTTGCTGCGGCATCGACGCGGGTTGACGACGTAGAGCAGAGAACTGCAGAGATTGAGCGTACTATTATTGCAGACCTTGCACGCCTCGATCGGATTGCTTTGGACGGTACGATCTTTTCATCCGAGGCGTTCACATCACTTGAGAACCTGAGTGAGCCACTACAGCGTCCGGTGCTCTCACGTACCAATCCGTTTGCACCAGCCAACTAACAACTGTTTTCGTCCGTGAATAATCTCGTTCAACTGCTACTTGCTGAAGGTGTACTCAAGGAAAAGGATGTTGCCGAAGTGAACGCACAGCTCAGCGAGACCGACTTGCCACCTGAGGAGGTGCTGCGCAACTATGGCGTTTCCGACAGCGCCATTCTTGCTGCAAAGGGATCACATTGGAACCTGCCAACTCGTGATATGGGTGGGGTACAGGTTCCGTTTCAGATACTCGAGTACATACCCGAAGATTCGGCAAAGCACTACAAAGTAGTGCCACTAGCGTTGTCTGACAATGTGCTTGAGGTGGGCATCGTCGACCCTGACAATATTGAGGCGCTTGACGCACTGAACTTCATTAGCACCAAGGCAGGTGTGCCATTTAAGGTGTTCTTGATCAGCGAAGCAGATTACCAGCGCTTGATGACTATGTACGACAGCGCCTCAAACGAAGTCAGTCAAGCTCTGGAGGCACTAAGTTCCCAGGAGGATGCAGAAGAAACAAAGGAGTCACGAGCATTGAGTCCCGAGCGAGAAGCAACCAACCTGGACGATCTCGAAGCACGTGTCACTGATGCGGGCAAAAAAAACAAAGGAGAGGGTTCGAGTATTCGCGAGGAAGCACCGGTTACAAAGATAGTTGCAACGATCCTCAGAAGCGCCATTGACGAACGCGCGTCCGATATTCACATCGAGCCGCAAGATGGTCGTGTGCGTGTGCGCTACCGTATTGACGGTGTGCTGCAGCAGTCACTCACACTGCCGCGCAAGGTGCAGCAGGCAGTTTCTGCACGTGTGAAGATTCTCGCAGGTATCAAGCTTGATGAAAAACGCAAGCCACAGGACGGGCGCTTTTCTGCAACCATCAACTCACGTCGCGTAGACTTCCGTGTGTCAACTATGCCGACCTACTATGGGGAAAAGGCTGTATTGCGTATTCTCGACAGTGAACGTGCGCATGTCACGCTGCAAGACTTGGGTATGGACGAAGAGCAGCTCAAGATGGCGCAGCGGGCGGTGCAGGCACCGTATGGCATGATTCTGATCACCGGTCCAACTGGTTCTGGTAAATCGACATCACTCTACGCAATGCTCAACGAAGTCGATCGTGATCGTCACAATGTGTTGTCACTTGAGGATCCTGTTGAGTACAACATTGAGGGTGTGAGCCAGTCACAGATGCGCCCTGAAATTGGTTATACTTTTGCAGCCGGTATTCGTAGCGTGTTGCGTCAGGACCCAGACATCATCATGGTCGGTGAGATACGCGACAAGGAAACAGCACAGCTTGCCGTGCAGGCAGCCCTCACTGGCCACCTTGTGCTTTCGACACTCCACACCAACAATGCAGCTGGAGCAGTGCCGCGTTTGGTTGACATGGGTGTGGATCCGTACCTCCTTGCCCCAACCTTGGTTTTGGTTGTTGCACAGCGCCTAGTGCGTCGTATCTGTCCAGACACTGGTAAACCGATCAAGATAGAAGGGCCGATCAAGCAAATGCTTGACGATCAGTTTGCTGACTTGCCAAAGAAGTTCCACAATCGCTTGCCCCAGGGAGACGAGTTTCTTGGCATGCAACCGAGCAGCACGTGTCCAACCGGCACACGTGGTCGCGTGGGTGTGTACGAAATGTTGGAGATCACCGAAAACATCCGCCAGGCGATCCTCAAGGGTGCGGACGAGGCTGTGGTGTACGAGTACGCTCGAAAGAACGGTATGCTGTCACTGAAAGAAGATGCCATCAAAAAAGCGCTGCAAAAAGTTGTGCCGTTTGAGGAGATTGCCCAGGTGGGTGGTGCGCTAGATTTTGATGAGGAAGAAGATGGCGATGAAGAGGGTGAAGACACAGAAAAAGACACAGTCAACGGCGTTGATGAACCAGAGCGCGACCTAGTATAATAAAGCCGTACCATGAGTGAGGGCACCAAGCAGCATATTTGTATAGTTGACGACGACCCGTTTCTCGTTGACATGTATAGTTTGAAGTTTCAGCAGGCTGGGTTTGATGTTGTATGCTTCACCAAGAGCGACGACGTACTACAGGCCTTGCGTGATGGGGCGCAGTATGCGGTTATCTTGCTTGATCTTGTTATGCCACAGACGGACGGCTTTGAAGTTCTGCGCATTATTCGTGAAGATAACCTGTGTGGCGACGGGACACTGATTGTCATCTTGAGCAACCAGGGGCAAGACAAGGACATCGAGCGCGCTGAGGAGTTTGACATTGACGGCTACCTCATCAAGGCAAATACGCTCCCGTCAGAGGTGCTCGAGTACGTACAAAAGCTTCTTGCCAGCAAGGCAGGAGCGTAGTTTTTTACATATGGCAAGTAAAGCAGATCTCGCAAAACACGAGCAGCTTCTCGACCAGTTTGTCGGGGTGGTGGTTGAGGAAAAGGGTTCAGACTTGCACCTCAACGCATTCTACAAACCGACCATACGTGTCTCGGGTGCACTGTTGCCACTCACGAATCAAAAAGACCTCACGCATGAGGACACCGCCGAGTTTCTGGTTGTCATGCTCAACGACGAGCAGCGCCAGCGTTTTGACGACACCAATGAGATCGACTTTTCATACTACAGCGAGAAACATAAGGTGCGCTTTCGCGGTAACGCCTGTGTGCAGCGTGGTGCTATCTCGATTGCGCTTCGTTTGATACCGCAACATATCAGCACGCTTGAAGAGCTGCAGCTACCCGAGCAGCTCCTGCGCTTCACCGAGCACCGTCAAGGCTTCTTCCTGGTGGTGGGGCCAGTCGGGCAGGGAAAGAGCACGACGCTTGCCAGCATGATCGAGCACATCAACCAGACGCGCGCAGCGCACGTTGTGACAATCGAGGACCCAATCGAATATATCTACACACCGAAACAGTGTCTGATAGACCAACGTGAGGTTCGTCTCGATACACACAGCTTTGAAAGTGGTCTCTATGCAACGTTCCGTCAGGACATGGACGTTATTCTTGTTGGAGAGATGCGTGGTACCGAGGCCATAGGGGCCGCAGTGACAGCTGCTGAAACGGGCCATTTAGTGTACTCGACCCTGCATACCAACAACGCTGCACAAACGATTGACCGTATTGTCGACTCGTTCCCAAGCCACCAGCAGGACCAAATACGTATCCAGCTCGCAGGAAGCCTCTCGGGCATCTTTAGTCAGCGCTTGATTCCGCGCATTGCGGGTGGTCTGGTACCGGCATACGAACTCTTAGTGAACACACACGCGGTGGCAAACATGATTCGAGAGCGACGAACACATGAGATCGACACCATGATCGAGACAGGAAGTGAGGAAGGCATGATTAGTATGAACGGCTCACTTACAAAACTGGTGCGCATGGGTGAGATTTCAGTTGAAAGTGCCATGGCTGCTGCCATTGATCCGAAGGGGCTTGAGCGCCTCCTGTAGTCTATGCTGTTTGCCTACAAGGTCATCGACAAGGCAGGTGCCGAGCAGGAAGGCACCATCGAAACGGTCAACGAAGACACCGCTATTGCTGCATTGCAGCGCAATGGTTTTGTGATTACCAGTATCGAGCCTGCCAACAAAAAGTCCGTGTGGCAGGGTGAGATCACTGCATTTGAACGCGTCTCGACCAAGGAGATTGTTATTCTCTCTCGACAAATCGCAACGCTGTTTGAAGCACAGGTCAGTGCGCTTCGTATCTTTCGTCTCTTGGGTAGTGAACATAGTAACCCACTGGTGCAGCGCACACTCATGAAGGTTGCTGACGACATTCAGGGTGGTGCGAGTATCAGCAAAGCGCTTGCCAAGCACCCAAAGCTCTTTTCAAGCTTTTACTGCAACATGGTTCTAGCCGGTGAAGAAACCGGACGGCTGGAGCATACGTTTATGCATCTGGCTGACTACCTTGACCGTTCGTACGCAGTGACCAGTAAGGCAAGCCACGCACTAGTGTATCCAGCGTTCATCATCGGTGTGTTCATCATTGTGATGGTGCTGATGCTAACGTTTGTGATCCCGGGCCTCACGCAAATGATAGTGGATTCCGGTGCCACTATCCCGATTTACACGCAAATAGTCATGTGGACGAGCGAGCTCTTTACTGAGTACGGTCTGCTGTTGTTTGGTGCTCTAGCGGCACTTGTTGTGTTTGTGGTGCGGTACGGGAAAACTGGCCCTGGGCGAGCGTATTTCGACCACCTGAAACTCCAGATACCGGCGGTAGGTTCACTGTACAAAAAGTTGTATCTCTCTCGTATTGCGGACAACCTCGCCACCATGCTCGAAAGTGGCATCGCAATGATTCAGGCCATTGAGATTACCGCGGCCGTGGTGGAGAACGTTCACTATGAGAAGGCACTCCTGAAGGCACGTGATCAGATCAAGAACGGTATGTCGGTAAGCAAGGCGTTTGCTGGCTATGACCAGATTCCTAGCATTATGGTGCAAATGATTCGTGTGGGTGAGGAGACCGGCGAGCTTGGCAATATCCTGCACACATTGTCGAAGTTTTACGCACGGGAAGTGGAGAATGCAGTTGATACACTACTTGGATTGATCGAGCCAATCATGATTATTTTGCTTGCTGGTGGTGTTGGTACACTCGTCGCCTCGGTGCTTGTCCCGATCTACAGCGTGACCATGTCGATCTAATCTTCCGCCACTTTTCCACACTTTTGAGTACGGTGACACCAAGCGAGGAGCGCATACAGGTATACTTGACGTACGACAAGCGCATGCGCTTGTGTACTTTCGAAAGTACGTTATCAGCCCTTTATAAGTACATACATAGTTATGAATACAAATACAACACGAGGTTTTACGCTCATCGAGCTTCTCGTCGTTATTGCCATCATTGGTATCCTTGCTTCAGTGGTGCTTGCGTCACTTTCAGGTGTTCGTGAGCGTGCACAGATTGCAACCTTTAAGCAAGAGGTTACCTCAGCATACCCAGCGTTTGTTGCAGCTTGTGAGGAAGGCGACGTTACTGCAGCCATTCCTGCTGCCGACACTGCATCAACTGAATGGTCAGCTGCAGCCCTCGGTGCTGGTGGACAAAGCTGTGGTGTTTCTGGCGATGGCACCTTTGAAATTGATGTGGATGCTGTTGTAGGAACCGTGTCTGCAGCTTGTGGTACAGTCACCATTGATGAAACTGGTCTCTCGACGATCGGGTGTTAGCAACAGACCTCGATCAACAAAAACACCGCATATGCGGTGTTTTTGTTTGTAGTATGCGGAAGTTAACGTTACACTTTGTTCATGGTTCAGCAACATGGCATAGCAGGTTTTACATTGATTGAGCTACTCATGGTTATTGCTATCATTGGGGTACTGTCATCAATTGTACTTTCAAATCTCTCTGGTGCACGCAATAGTGCGCAGGAAGCAAAAACAGAAGTTAGTTTACGTACAGCTCAGACGGCTTCTCTTGTCTGTGTGGATGGTGGAGACAACCTCACGGTGCCAGATGTAGCCAACGCGATCTGTCCTGGGCAGGATAACTGGCCAGCTCCAGTGGGGCTGGGTTGGGTGTATGGAACGGTAGGTACGTGTGGTTTTGACGGTGATACCAGTGACAATACGTTCCTTTTCTGTGCGACAGATGGTGTGTCGGTTGTAACCTGCACGCAGGATGGGTGTACCACAACCTAAGTGACTACATGTCTCTGTCAGTTGCACTCATTGTATTCATGTTTGGGGCTGCGATCGGCAGCTTTTTAAATGTTGTGGTACTGCGCCACGAAGCAGGCAAAAAGCTCACTGGTCGCTCTATGTGCCCACACTGCGGCAGACAGCTCTCGTGGCACGAGCTGGTGCCGATAGTAAGCTGGCTGTGGCAGCGTGGTAGATGTCGAGGATGTGATGCACGGATTTCTTGCCAGTATCCTTTGGTCGAGTTTGCCACGGCTGTTCTTTTCATACTAGTGTACGCACAGTTCAGCGCTGTACTTGCTGCGTGCACCGGCGGTGCGTGTGTTGTGCACAGCGCACTGTTTGTTACCGTGCTTGTGATATGGGCAACACTCGTAGTAATTACGGTGTATGATCTTCGCACCAAACTCATTCCCAATGTCTTTTCGTTCACGTTGATTGGCGCTGCTGCAATTTTGTATGGCCTACATTTGTACACGGGCGTTGAGTTTTCCTGGTGGCACATAGCAGCCGGTCCGCTGTTCTACCTCCCGTACTGGATACTCTGGAAGGTAAGTGACGGGCGGTGGATTGGTCTCGGTGATGCAAAACTTTCGTGGGGCATTGGGTGGTTTTTGGGGCTTTCACTGGGCGGTAGCGCCATACTGTATGGGTTCTGGATCGGGGCACTGTGCTCGTTGCTGTTAATGGGTGCGCAGCGTTTGGTAGAGCGGTCTAGGGCGCTGGGCCTCACCAGCGAAGTTCCGTTCGGTCCGTACCTGGTCCTAGGTACTGCTATTGCGTACTTCTTTCAGCTCGACCTCTTTGCCTGGCTGTTGGCATGGTAGCAAGGTCGATGAACACAGAGGCACTTTCGTGTA
>Ga0180436_10002863_pt1 | contig 16143 bp, 15 predicted proteins | sample SS_ome_2_FD_132434 | JGI IMG/M metagenome (GOLD analysis project Ga0180436, IMG submission 132434) | Hypersaline lake sediment archaeal communities from the Salton Sea, California, USA - SS_3_S_2 metaG | ecosystem: Environmental > Aquatic > Non-marine Saline and Alkaline > Hypersaline >...
GTATTATTTTAAAAAAAAGAAATGGTTTTAACTGTCTTCTGAGAGATCAATTTCACACTGGTCATTCAGATGCAGCCTGAAAACATAAATTGCCAGGGCAACGATGGGCACAACCAGAACCAGCCCGATCACCGGCAGAAGGGTAAAGCTGACAACGGTCATGGCCAAAGCAGCGGCAACCAGAATCATTCCCAGGGTAAATTTCGATATTTTCTGGGGTAAACAAGACGACAGTTTCATGGCATTCTCCTTATTTGTTTTTTTGGACCACGCAAGTGGTTTTTCAAGTCATGTTTCAACAAACAGTAAGTCTGACCGGCCATAAGTCAATGGAAAAGCCATATGTTCAACACCATCCAAAGGATTTTTTCACGGCTTTGAGCCATCTGTCATACAGCCGGGTCCGATGATCGTCGCTCATGTCCGGATGCCAGGTGGTATGGGCCTGCCAGTTTTTCTTGAGCGACTGGGTGTCCGGCCAGAACCCCACGGCCAGGCCGGCAGCGTACGCCGCCCCCAGGGCCGTGGTTTCCGTGACCCTGGGCCGGATTACATCCACGTTCAGGATATCGGCCTGGAACTGCATCAATGTCCGGTTTTCCACCATGCCGCCGTCCACTTTCAGGGTCTTGAGATTCAGGTCCCGGCCCAGATCTTTTGAAATGGCTTCCACAATGTCGCGTGTCTGGTATGCGCTGGCTTCCAATACGGCCCGGGCGATATGGCCTTTGTTGGCAAACTGGGTCAGCCCGGTGATTACCCCTCTGGCATCGGACCGCCAGTAGGGAGCGAACAGCCCGGAAAAGGCGGGTACGCAATACACATCCCCGTTGTCTTCAACGGTGTTGGCCAGGGCTTCGATTTCCGGCGCAGAAGCGATCAGCCCCAGGTTGTCCCGAACCCATTGCACCAGGGCCCCGGCATAGGCAATGGACCCTTCCAGGGCATACACGGGCTTTTCTCCCTGTATCTGGTATCCCAGGGTGGTGAGCAGGCCGTGGTTTGACACCGTGATGTCATGCCCGGTGTTGAACAGCAGAAAACACCCGGTGCCATAGGTGTTTTTGGCTTCTCCCGGTGCAAAGCAGGTGTGGCCGAACAGCGCGGCCTGCTGGTCTCCCAGCGCCCCCCCCACGGTCACTCCTTCTCCCAGGGGGCCGCCGGCATCGGTCTTTCCCAGCGCGGCCGGGTCGGACGAGGGCACAATGGCGGGCAGGCAGTCCCGGGGAATTCCCAGTGTGTCCAGAATATCCGGATCCCAGTCCAGGGTATTCAGGTTCATGAGCAGGGTCCGGGAGGCATTGGTCACATCCGTGACATGGTTTCCTTTTCCCGGCCCGCCCGTAAGGTTCCAGATCACCCAGGCGTCCATGGTGCCGAACAGGGCGGAGCCGTTGTCCACTGCCTGTCTGACCGCCGGCACATGGTCCATCATCCATTTGATCTTGGGGCCGGAAAAATAGGTGGCCGTGGGCAGCCCGGTTTTCTGTCGGAAGCAGTCTTTGCCGTGCACGGCATCCAGGTTCCGGCAGATCTCGTCACTGCGGGCGCACTGCCACACAACGGCATGATACAGCGGTTGTCCCGTGTGCCTGTCCCAGGCGGCCACGGTTTCTCTCTGATTGGTGACCCCGACAGCGGCCAGGTCCCTGCCGCTGAGACCGGCCTTTTTCAGTGCCTTTGCAATGACCGTGAAGGTGTTGTCCCGGATCCGGGCCGGATCATGGGCCACCCAACCGGGTTTTTCGCAGATCTGGTCATGTTCCTTCCGGCTGACGGCCACAATACCGCCGTCCTTGTCAAAAATGATAAACCGGGTGCTGGTGGTGCCCTGATCCACGGCGCCGAGATAGGATGTCATGACATGCCTCCTTGTGACAAAGTGGTTTTATGATGTAAAAATATACGTCTGATCCGGACAAAAATAAACAGCAATATGTCGCCGGCCATCAGGCGTTAGCCCGGGTGATATCCGGCGCGGTCATGGATGAAGCCAGATGGGACAAGGCCCGGAATGCCGATGCAATGGCAATGCCGGACCCGGATTTTTCCCGTTTCCAGTCCTGGTGTGCCAGGATGCTGCCGGCCGCATACATCCGGGAATCAAATACCGACCCGGCGGCATCCAGGGGTCTGAAAAACCGATCGGTTTCAATGCCCGCCCGGTTCACTGGATGACCTTCGGGATCAAAGAAATCCCGGCACAGCCACCCGGAGCGGCCCGAAGGCTGGGTCACGGGCAGGTTGAACAGCGTTTCCGTGATCCGGTCCGCCGTCACCCCCAGCCCCTTGCCCAGAAACCGTCCCGTGGCCAGGATCAGGTACCGGGCCCGGACTTCGACGGTTTCCTGTCCCCGGGTGACCCAAAAACCAAATCCGTCCCCGTCCCGGGTGATGCCGGAAACCGCCACGGGAAAATGGTGGTGTCCGGTGCCGCCCGGGTTTCCCAGAAACGCCTCTTTCATTCGCATGCCGGTCACGGATGGAGACAGGGTAGGGATCTCGAACACGGGCCGGCCCAGGGCCTGTTCCAGAGTCCGGCGCTGGGCCTCGAAACGGTAAAGACTCAGCACAGCCGGCAGTCCCAGCACCTCCACCGGTCCGGCATGGGGCCGCAGCCGCTGGATGAACCGGTCCATCACCGCCGGGGTTTCCAGGTCCCAGGCGAGGCGTTCACACATCAGGTCCCCGGCGGTTTCCCGGCCCGGAAATGCAATGGTGGCGCCGGTGATCCCGGGCAGTTTTGTTTTCAGGGTCTGGGCCATCTGCATGGCGCCGAACCCCTTGAGTCCCTGGATGTCCACCAGGGCGATCCGCTGATTTCCGGCAATGGCCCGGGCCCCGGCAATCATGGCGGACGGCACCTGCCAGGTGGGTTTGAGGGTACCGGCAGGCGTGATCATCTGCTGGTTGGCTTCCCGGGCCGGGCCGTGGAAACAGATGCCGGCCGTGGCCATGAATTGGGTGAACTCCCGGAACCCGTTTCGGATCTGGTCTTCGGTGACATGGGCATAGGGATGTTCGGGCCGGGTCTTTACCAGGGCGGCAATGCCTTCAAAGGGATCTGTAAACACCCTGGAAGGATGTCCCGGCAGGGTGCTGAACAAATCCAGGCACCCGCTGGCAAAGCTCATCTCAGAACCCCGGCCCACCTGGACCGTGGGGATTCCCCGGTTTCGGGCAAAAATGGCGGCTGCCATGCCGGCCATACCGGATCCGATGACGGCCAGTTGTGTATGGATGACGGTGTCTGTCATGGGTTTTGGATTCATCCGCCAGCGTCCATGTTGAACAGGCCGCATAAAAACGATTCCTGCAGTTCCATGCGCATCAGCTCTCGGTCCCGCACCAGGGGCATCAGACCTTTCCAGCGTTCGTTGACAAATTCCCGGATCTGGGACAGGCCCTGGTCCCCTGACAGGTCCCCGGTGCGGTACAGATATGCGGCCAGCCGGAAAGAGCAGAAAGTCCCCTGGCAGGGACCTTTGCCGATGCGGCTGCGTTGGCCCACCTCCGCCAGGGCCGGGGTTCGGCCCTCTGCTTTGAGCGAGGCCACGATATGGTCCACCATGGATTCAGACACCATCTCGCACTCGCAGATCAGGGAGTCTCCGGACTGAGGCAGGGCGGACTGAGATCTGACAGCCCGGGACCGGGGCGCTTTCCCCGGTTCGGTCCAGGCGCCTTTGCTGCTGGAGGGCAGGGGCAGGTCAGCGGTCCGGCAGGGTTGACCGTTGTTCAGGCGGCGGGCCACGATATCCGCGGTTTTTTCCGCCATCAGGCGATAGGTGGTCAGCTTGCCGCCGGTGATGGTGACAAAATTTTCCAGGCCCTCTGATTCATGGTCCTTGAGGGTATAGTTTCGGCTGACGGCCCGGCCCGGGTCGCTGCCGTTTTTCACCAGGGGCCGGACCCCGGCATAGGCACGGATATACCGGGTGGTGGCAAGCGCCGGTACCATGACAGCTCCCTGCTGGATGATGGTATCCACTTCTTCGATGGTGGGCCGGATATCATCCAGATTGTCGATTTCCAGGGAGGTGGTCCCGATGATGGACACCGTGCCCCCGGGCACCAGAATATCGGCATCCGCGGCCGGGCGCAGCCGGTTGATCACCCGGGTGTTTATGCGGCTCTGGGTAATGAGCAGGGAGCCTTTGGAATAGAGCATGGAAATATGGGCCCCTGCCATGGCCGCCACCTTGTCGGCCCAGGCCCCTGTGGCGTTGACATACTGACCGGCCTCGATTTGAAACGTATCGCCCGTTCGGGTGTCTCTGATCCTGGCCGCCTGGATCCGGCCTTTATGGGAGATGAATCCTTCTACCCGGGCATTGCGCAGGATACGGGTCCCGTTGGTCTGGGCATCCGCCGCATTGTCCAAAGAGAGCCGGAACGGATCCACCACGGCATCCCGGACGGCAAACACGGCTTTGACATCCGGGGCCAGGCAGGGTTCCATCTGCTGTGCCTGTGCAGCATCCACCGGCCGGCAGTCAATACCGCATGTGCGGCACAATTCGGGAAACCGGGCAATATAGGCATCATCATCTTCCGGCAACGCCACAAACAACCCGCCGGTATCTTCCATACACTGGGGGGCCAGGCGTTTGAGCAGCAGGCTTTCCTGCCGGCATTCCACAGCGGTCTCACTGTCTTTTAAAATATACCGGGCACCGCTGTGGAGCAGCCCGTGGTTGGCGCCGGAGGCACCGGCATTGATATCTTTTTTGTCCAGGAGAATACAATTGATACCCCGCAAAGAAAGATCTCTGGCAATGCCTGTGCCGGTGGTTCCCCCCCCTATGATCAATACCTGGGTTTCCAAATATCCTCTTTTTGTATCCTCCTGAAGTGAAAAAAACCGTCCCTGTTCAAGAACAGGGACTATTTTTGATTGTAAATGTTTCTTTTTTATTCTTTTTGCCGACCAATTTCAATATATTTTATTTTTTGGTAACGTTTTTTATCTTTTTTTCTTGACTTCCCCATGGAAGTCTAATAACAAATCAACACAATGAAAACATTCATATCCGAACAATTGTGTGCTATTCGCTCTTTTGTAACTGTTCGGGCCAAACCCCTTTTCAGGAGGCATCAGCAGACGCATGGGGCTTATTCTTGACCAGGTGAACAAATATGTGGAAGGCGAGATGCATCTCGCCGATATCAGTCTTGACCTTGCATCCGGATCCAGAAATGTCATTCTCGGCAGGACCCTTGCCGGAAAAACAACACTGTTGCGCATCATGGCCGGCCTGGACCGGCCCACCACAGGAAAAGTGCTGATGGACGGCAAGGACGTCACCGGCATATCGGTGCGCAAACGGCACGTGGCCATGGTGTACCAGCAGTTTATCAACTATCCCTCGTTTACCGTTTTCCAGAACATTGCCTCTCCTTTGCAGATCAGCGGGGTGCCCAAAGCAACAATCAAAGAAAAGGTAATGGAAACCGCAACGCTTTTGCACCTGGAAGAGATGCTGGACAGGATGCCGGCAGAACTGTCGGGGGGACAGCAGCAGCGCGTGGCCATTGCCAGGGCGTTGATGAAAGACAGCCAGCTGCTTTTGCTGGATGAACCCCTGGTCAACCTGGATTACAAACTGCGCGAAGAACTGCTGGAAGAACTGACCGCCATATTTAAAAAACGGGACTGCGTGGTGGTGTACACCACCACTGAACCATCAGAAGCGTTGAAACTGGGGGGCAATATCGTGGTCATGGACCAGGGCCGGTTGCGCCAGACCGGGCCTACCGCACAGGTGTACCGCAACCCTGCCACTGTAGAGACCGCCCAGCTGCTCTCGGACCCCCCCATCAACCTGTTTGCGGCAGCGCTGAAAGACGGGCACCTGACCCTGGGGGATGACCTTGCCATTGCGGTTACCGGTTCCATTGCAGCCCTTGCTTCAGGCCGGTATCACATCGGGATCAGACCCAACCATCTGTACCTGCACCAGCAGGAATCCGGGGATATAAAGATTCATGCAACCGTGGAGATATCCGAGATCAACGGGTCGGAAACCTTTATCCACTTCCAGTACAGCGGGTACAAAACCGTTCTCCATGAAGTGGGCATCGATGCCCGGAAAATCGGTTCTGATATCACCGTGTATATGAACCCGGCAAATTTTTTCGTGTTTGCAGAAAATGGGGAATTGCTGATATCCCCGGGCGCAGCCGTCACGGCTGAAAATCAAACAGCGTAAAGGAGATCTGGATGGCACAAATAAGTCTGGATGAAATCGCCCACAGTTACCTGCCGTTTCCAAAAACCGATGCTGACTTTGCCCTGAAACGCATTCACAATATCTGGGATGACGGCGGGGCCTATGCACTTTTGGGACCCTCAGGGTGCGGAAAGACAACCCTGCTGAACATCATATCCGGCCTGCTCAAACCCAGCAAAGGTCGGGTGAAGTTTGGAGAAACCGATGTCACGGACCTGCCGCCGGAAAAACGCAACATCGCCCAGGTGTTCCAGTTTCCGGTTCTCTATGACACCATGACCGTATTCAACAACCTGGCCTTCCCCTTGAAAAACCGCGGCTTTGACAACGCCTATATCAAGACCCGGGTCAAGGAAATTGCCAGGATACTGGAACTGGAAACCGTGCTCCACAAAAAAGCGGAAGGGTTGGGGGCGGATGCAAAACAAAAAATTTCTCTGGGCAGAGGCCTGGTGCGGGAGGATGTGGCAGCCATTCTGTTTGATGAACCCCTCACGGTCATCGATCCACAGCTCAAGTGGCAGCTGCGGTGCAAGCTCAAGGAGATCCATGAACAGCTCAAACTGACCCTGATTTATGTCACCCATGACCAGGTGGAAGCACTGACCTTTGCCGATCAGATCATTGTGATGTATGAAGGAAAAATTGTTCAGATCGGCACGCCCCAGGAGTTGTTTGAATACCCCAACCACAAGTTTGTGGGGTATTTCATCGGCAGTCCGGGCATGAATTTTCTGCCCTGCACCATGGAAAACGGCAGGGCCAGGGTGGGAAAATTTCACATTCCGCTGGACGACCGCACCGCAGCGCTGGGAAACCGGGCCACAGGATCCCTGGAACTGGGCATCCGGCCCCTTTATCTGACAATTCATGTTCAGGAAACCGCCGGCAGTTTCCAGGTACCGGTACAGTCCGTGGAAGACCAGGGCAGCTACCGGGTGGTGGCCCTGGTATTCAACGACCAGACCATCAGGGCCAGGATCGCTGAAAATGACCCGGTTCCCGGTTCCATGGCCTGGGTATCGTTCCCGGAAAAATGGATCCGGCTGTTTGAAAACGACCAGCTCTTAAAATAAAATCCCTGAAATGCTAAATTAAGGAGACCTCCAAAAGATGAAAAAATGGCAGGACAACAAAGGGTGGCTGTTTATCTTACCGGTCTTTATCATTGTTGCCTTCAGCGCCATTATCCCTTTGATGACCGTGGTCAACTATTCCATCCAGGACATATTCGGTCCGGGCCAGCGGATATTTGTTGGCACCGAATGGTTCAAGGAAACCCTGACCGACCCGCGCCTCCATGAAGCATTGTGGCGGCAGCTGCTGTTTTCCGGACTGGTGCTGCTCATAGAAATGCCCCTGGGCATTGCCATCGCTTTGACCATGCCCACCAAAAAGGGACTGGGATCATCTGTGTGCCTGGTATTGATTGCCCTGCCCCTGCTGATCCCCTGGAATGTCATCGGCACCATCTGGATTATCTTCACCCGGCCGGATATCGGGCTGATGGGTGCGCTCATCAACAACATGGGAATTACCTTTGACCATACCGCATCCGGACTTCATGCCTGGATCACCCTCATGCTCATGGAGGTGTGGCACTGGACCCCCCTGGTGATCCTGCTGGCCTATGCCGGGCTGCGGTCCATACCCGAAGCCTATTACCAGGCCGCCCGAATCGACGGGGCCTCTGCCTGGGCTATTTTCAAATATATCCAGCTGCCCAAAATGCGCGGGGTTCTCACTATTGCCCTGCTGCTGCGGTTCATGGACAGCTTTCTCATCTATGCGGAACCCTTTGTTCTCACCGGCGGGGGACCCGGCAATGCCACCACGTTTTTGTCCATCTACCTGGTCAAGATTGCGGTGGGCCAGTTTGATCTGGGACCGGCCGGGGCATTTTCTTTGATCTATTTTCTCATTGTCCTGCTGTTCTGTTACCTGTTCTACCAGGTGCTGCTCAATGTGGGGAAAGGAGAATCATCATGAAAAAACGTTATCTCATCCTGGCAGCCTATCTGGTGCTGATCATGATGCCCATCTACTGGATGCTCAACATGTCCCTGCGCACCAATGCCGATATTATGGCCAGACTGGTGTTCATCCCCACGGATATCACCTTTGACAACTATATCACCATCTTTACCGATTCCGCCTGGTACTCCGGGTATATCAATTCCATCATCTATGTGGTCTTGAATACCATTATCTGCCTGGTGACGGCACTGCCGGCCGCGTATGCGTTTTCACGGTATTCGTTTATCGGTGACAAGCACGTGTTCTTCTGGCTGCTCACCAACCGCATGGCACCGGCCGCTGTTTTTCTGCTGCCGTTTTTCCAGCTGTACTCCACCTTCAACCTCATTGACACCCACATTGCCGTGGCCCTGGCCCACTGCCTGTTCAACCTGCCCCTGACGGTATGGATTCTGGAAGGATTCATTTCAGGGGTGCCCAGGGAGATCGATGAAACCGCCTTTATTGACGGGTACAAATTTCCCCGGTTTTTCTTTTTTGTGTTTATCCCGTTGATCCGGTCCGGCATCGGGGTGGCGGCATTTTTCTGTTTCATGTTCTCCTGGGTGGAACTGTTGTTTGCCAGGACCCTGACCACCACGGCGGCCAAACCCATTGCCGCCACCATGACCCGCACGGTCAGTTCCTCAGGCCTGGACTGGGGGCTTCTGGCTGCCGCCGGCTTTCTGACCATCGTTCCCGGTGCCCTGGTCATCTGGTTTGTTAGAAATTACCTGGCCAAGGGCTTTGCCCTGGGCCGGGTATAAAAAGGAGGTGATATGAATCTCGAATGGATGGCCTGGACAGTGCCCACCGCCGCCTTTTTTTCATTTATCACCCTGATGCTGGCGGGCATGACCATCTGGGAAATCAAATGCCCCACCATCAAACGCAAAGGCTTTCTGCCCATTGCCACCACCCGGGGAGACCGGCTTTTCATAGGTCTTCTGGTTTCCGCCTATATCCATCTGGCCTGGATCGGCCTGACAGATCTGACCATCTGGTTTGCGCTGGGAATTGCCGTTCTCTGGATGGGGGTGGTCATGCGCTGGGGATAGCGGTCCTCGGAAAAAGACCGGCTCCAGGACAATTATAAAAAAAGGCCTTCTGTTCTGGACCGGAGGTTGCTTTATTCATCATAAATGAAGGCCTGGGAGGAATCACTGTTATGAAAAACGGTTTAGCGAAAAAACGTCTGGCAAAGGGTGCCCTGGCATGCCTGCTGGGCATGGGTTTGCTGTTGATCTCCCTGCCGGCCCAGGCAGGGATCGATGCGGCAAAGAAATGGATTGACGAAGAATTCACCCCCTCCACGTTGACCAAAGCCGAACAGCTTGCGGAAATGGAATGGTTTATCAAAGCGGCCGGGCCTTTCAAGGGAATGGAAATCAAAGTGGTGTCTGAAACCATTCCCACCCATGAGTATGAATCCAAGGTCCTGACCAAAGCCTTTGAAGAGATCACCGGCATCAAGGTCACCCATGACCTGATCCAGGAAGGGGACGTCATTGAAAAGCTCCAGACTCAGTGGCAGTCAGGCCAGAACATTTACGATGCCTGGATCAACGATGCCGACCTTATCGGTACCCACTGGCGGTATGGCAAGACCGTCAATCTTACCGACTGGATGGCCGGCGAAGGCAAGGATGTGACTCTGCCCACCCTGGATGTGGATGATTTTTTCGGCAAGGAGTTTGGTACCGGCCCGGACGGCAAACTGTATCAGCTGCCTGCCCAGCAATTTGCCAACCTGTACTGGTTCCGGTATGACTGGTTCAGCCGGGAAGAGTTCAAAAAACAGTTCAAAGAAATTTATGGATATGAGCTGGGGGTTCCCATCAACTGGTCTGCCTATGAGGACATTGCTGAATTTTTCACCGAACATGTCAAAGAGATTGACGGACAACCGGTTTACGGGCACAACGATTACGGCAAGAAATCCCCGGATCTGGGATGGCGGTTCACTGATGCCTGGCTGTCCATGGCCGGTGCCGGGGACAAGGGCCTGCCCAACGGCCTGCCCGTGGATGAATGGGGGATCCGTGTGGATGAAAACAACCGTCCGGTAGGCTCCAGTGTCAGCCGGGGCGGGGCCGCCAACAGCCCGGCAGCCAAATATGCCCTGCGCAAATACATGGAATGGTTGCGCAAATACGCCCCTCCGGGCGCACTGGGCATGGATTTTTACCAGTACCTGCCTTTTCTGGCCAAAGGAAATGTGGCTCAGCAGATTTTCTGGTACACCGCGTTTATCCCTGATATGGTTGCCCCCGGACCCACGGTCAACGAAGACGGCACCCCCAAATGGCGCATGGCTCCCTCCCCCCACGGTCCTTACTGGGAAGAGGGCATGAAGGTGGGATATCAGGACTGCGGGTCCTGGACCCTGTTAAAGAGCACGCCTGTGGACCGGCGCAAGGCAGCCTGGCTGTATGCCCAGTTCACCGTGGCCAAGACCACCTCTTTGAAAAAAGCCCATGTGGGACTGACACCCATCCGGGACAGTGATATCCGGGATGCATCTTTTACAGAACGGGCCCCCAAACTGGGCGGCCTGGTGGAATTCTACCGCAGCCCGGCACGTCATGTATGGACAGATACCGGTACCAATGTCCCGGATTATCCGCGCCTGGCACAATTGTGGTGGCAGAATATCGGAGAGGCTGTGGGCGGTGAGGTCACCGTTGACAGAGCCATGGACAATCTGGCCCAGGAAATGGACAAGGTGTTGGAAAGGATTGAAAGATCAGGCGTACAGGGAGACAAAGGCCCCAAAATGAACCCTGAAAAAGATGAGGCGTACTGGCTGAGCCAGCCGGGCGCACCCAAGGCGAAACTGGCCAATGAAAAACCCAAAGGCCAGACTGTGGATTATGATGAACTGATCAAAACCTGGAAAGAATAACGTCATCTGCTGCCCGGACGATTGCATGAGAAAGGCATCTTCTCAGTCAATGTCTTGTCCGGGTGGCATTTTGCCCCGGGGGAAAGTCTTTATGCCGGTCTGAGATCCACAGGTTCTGACAGATCTGCACAAAGATGCCTCCCGGGGCTTGCTTTCACAAAAAAATGTACCCGGAAGCGGAAGTCATTTTAGATAACAGAAATTAATCAATTCCAGGATAATCATGGGACAGAACTATATACCCGCCGACCGGCAGACCCGGATACAGAATCTGATCCAGGAAAAAGGGGTGGTCAAGGTGATCGAACTGAGCCGGATGTTCCATGTCACGGAACTGACCATCCGGCGGGACCTGGATCTGCTCGAAAAAAAAGGCGTTCTGGACCGGACCCATGGCGGGGCCATTCTGCGGCACCGCATGAAAATCGAACCCCTGTACACGGAAAAAGACCGGATCCTTCGGCTGGAAAAACAAGCCATCGGCCGGAAAGTCAATGACCTGGTGGAACCCGGGGACACCCTGCTCATCAACACCGGTTCCACCACCTCCCAGGTGCTCAGGCATCTGTCCGTCAATCCGCTGCGGGTCATCACCAGCAATGCCAGCGCCCTGCTGGAGGTCACAAACCCGGATATCGAACTGATCCTTACCGGCGGGGTTTTCCGCCGGCAGTCCAACTCGCTGATCGGCTCCCTGGCCCACTCGGTTCTGGGAAAGGTCTGCGGCAGCAAAGCCATTATAGGGGTGGACGGCCTGAGCATCAAGTTCGGATTGACCACGCCCATCCAGCAGGAAGCGGAAGTGACCCGGATGATGATGGAGCGGACCCAGGGACCCGTGGTGGTGGCGGCGGACCACAGCAAGATGGGAGTGGTTTCCAACTTTGTCACCGCCCCCATTAAAAAGATCAATATTCTGGTCACGGATGCCGGCATCAAGCCGGATTTCACAAAGATGCTTCAGGAGCTGGGCATCCAGGTGGTCATCGCCGCCTGTGTCACCTGACAGCAGCCATTATTCAAAACCAGCCGGATTCTGACTCACCCGGGTTCCGGTCCCCCCTCTCCTTTTGACAGGGCAATCAAACGTCACGCTCAGGAAAAGCTGACCGCCCGGAAGCTGATCGATCTGCTTCTGTATCTACAACCCTATAATTTCGGGTGACTGGCCGCAGTGCTCCAGGAATTTTACCAGGTCTTCGGATTTGATGGTGGTGGTGGCCGTGTTTTCCAGGGGGTGGAAATTGAGCCGGTCATGGGCCATCAGTTCTTTGTCCAGAACGATCTTGACTTCATGGTCCTGGATGTTGACGGCGGCAAACGGGGTGACGGCCCCGGGGATCATGCCCAGGACCTCCATGAGCAGGTCGGGTTTGGCAAACGACAGGTTGTTTCCCCCGATTTTCTTGGCCACTTCCTTGATCTTGATGGGCTTGTCCGCCAGGGTCACCACCAGGAACAGATGTTTCTTCTTGTCCTTGAAAAACAGATTTTTGCTGTGGGCACCCTCGATGCCGTGCTGGTGCTGAGCCGCCTCTTCCACGGTAAACACCGGCGGGTGTTCATGGTTGGTGTGTTCAATGCCGATATCGGACAACAGGGTGAGCAGTTCTTGCTGGGTTTGTAACATTTCTTTCCTCTTTCATACGGTTTGGGGGCAGCGAACCTTGCTACCCGTAGTTCACATACATGAGCCGGACAATGGTGATAAACACCACGGTCAGAAAGAAAGGCCGGATAAACACGGCCCCTCTCCGGATGGCCAGGCCGGAACCGGCCCGGGCCCCGATCACCTGGCCGGCCGCCATGACCAGTCCGGCGGACCACAGCACGTTCCCGCCGATGATGAACACGGCCAGGGCCACGATATTGGATACAAAATTCATCACCCGGGTGGTGCCCACGGCCCCGGTCATGTCCAGACCCAGAAAAACGAGCAGCGCCCCGGTCCAGAACGAGCCGGTGCCGGGACCGAAAAATCCGTCATAAAACCCCAGGCCGGTCCCGAACAACACAAAAAACAGATTCCGTCCCATTTTCGGGGCTGCCGGCTGCAATCCCAAGGTTCTGGAAAACAGGGTATAAAAAAATACCACCAGAAGCAAGGCGGGAATCAGGTGTCGGATAAATCCGGAATCCAGGTGCTGAATAATGACGGCGCCGAGAACAGCCCCGAAAAAGGTGAATGTGATGCCGGTCCGGCACTCCCGGATATCCACCAAGCCCTTGGAGATGAAATTGGCGGCCGCGGACAGGGTTCCGAAACTGCCCTGAAGCTTGTTGGTACCCAAAGCCACGGCCGGGGGAAGGCCCACGGCCAGCAGGGCCGGCAGGGCGATCAGCCCGCCCCCGCCGGCAATGGCATCCACAAAACCGGCGCACAGGCCCGTGGCAAACAAGATGCCGAAACTGATCAGTGACAGGTCTTCTATCACAACACACCGCGGCGATTACCAGGGATCATGCAGCAAACCGCCTGATCCCGCCTGCCTGTCCGGCACGGCCGGCTACTTGGGATCGATGTTGAACAGCAGGTCATTTTCCAGATACACCTGTTCCAGTTGTTCCTGATAATCCCGCAACGCTTCGCCTTTGCGGTGGGCCAGTTCCTGAACCATATACTGGATCACCGCCAGCATGCCCGAGACATTGCCGATAAAGGGAATGGACTTGGACGGCACCACCAAAGACAGGTGGGCAAAAGGAATCACCGGTGAGATGCTGGAGTCGGTGAGCACCAGCAGGGTGTGGCCGCACCGCCGGATCATCTTGCTCAATTTGATCAGCTCGTTTGGATACCGGGTGGTGGCGGCGAGAATCACCACGCTCTGAGACGGGGCATTGGCCAGCATGTCCATGGCCGTGGAGTCGCTGCCCCTGAGAATCTGGACCCCCTTGCGCACCTTGGTCAACGACCAGCCCAGGTAGTAGGCGAACGTGTAGGACAGCCGGGAGCCGGTGACATAGATGAACGGGGTGGTATCCATGTGGGTGATGAACTGGTTCATACGCGCCACATCAATGTTTTCGTACAGGTATTTCAGGTTGTTGAGTTCCTCTAAAATCCCCCGGTGAAGCCGGTCCAGCCCGGGGACGTCAATGCCTTTGAGGTTGACCCGGTCGGGCAGGCTCAAGCCGGTATTGATGAAATCCTTGAGCGCGTCCTGGAAATCCGAGTATCCTTTATATCCCAGTGTGGCCACAAACCGCACCACTGTCGCTTCACTGACTTCACAGGCTTCCGCCAGTTCCTTGGTGGTCATGAACACCACCTTGGCCGGGTTGAGCATGATATAGTTGCCCAGGGCCTGGGCTTTGGGGGTCAAAGAATCCAGTTTGCTGGAAATATCATCTATCACCGGGTGTGATGCCAAATCATTCATTGTATCAGCCTTATTTAAAAGGGTTTTGTCATGGACGGATCGCTTTGTATTTTCTTGATTTTATTGAGATTTAATCCAAATGAATTTTTTTGTCAAGCGAAAATGAAAGAAAAACTATCATTTTTGAATAAAGTTCTTGACATGATTTCTTTCATAGCGTATTGACAAACTGGGTATGTCGAAAAATAATAACAATATCTAAATGAAGAGAAGGCCAATGTTTTTGAAAAACAAACCCATGTGGGGCAAAAAAACCAAACTGAAATCAAGTTATGATGTGGTTCTCATTGGGGGCGGACTTCACAGTCTGGCCACCGCGTACTACCTGGCCAAAGAGCATGGCATCACCGATATAGCGATCATTGAAAAGAACTATATCGGGTACGGCGGTGCCGGCAGGAACACGGCCATTGTGCGCGCCAACCAGCGGACCCAGCACAATGTGCCGCTTTACAAGGAAGCCCTGGACCTGTGGCCGGTTCTTACCAAGGAACTGGATTACAACCTGATGTTCAACAACTGCGGGAACCTCAACCTCATGCATTCCGAGGCCGCCATGAACGCAGCCCGCATGAACATTGCCACAGCCCAGTTCCACGGGGTGGAATCTCATCTGATCGATGCCAAGGAAGCCAAGGAGCTGGTGCCGGCATTGAATATTTCCGAGGACATCACCTTTCCCATCCACGGGGCCATGTATCATCCGCCAGGCGGCGTGGTGCGGCATGACGCAGTGGTCTGGGGTCTGGCCAAAGGGGCGGCCAAAATGGGCGTGGAGATTCACCAGCAGACCGAAGCCACGGACATTTCCACCAAAAACGGCAAAGTCAGGGCCGTGGTCACCAACCGGGGTGTCATCAACACCAAACAGGTAATGATTTCCGCCGGCGGGTATTCCGCAGCCCTGATCCATGGATTTCTGGGCATCAAGCTGCCCATCTCCGTGTTGACCATCCAGGCCATGGTGACCCAGCCCCTCAAACCCATTCTGGATCATGTGGTCTCTTCCGGTGCCTACCACTGCTATGCCAACCAGACCCTGAAAGGCGAGATCGCCACCGGCGCCCACATGGATCCGTGGCCCAACTACACCACCCTGAACACGGCCCACTACATCAAACACCAGGCCGAGGCCCTGTCCGAATTTCTGCCGGCCCTGCGCGGTGTCCGGTTCATGAGAATCTGGGGCGGTCTGGCGGACATGACCCCTGACATGGCCCCCATCATGGACGGCAACGAACAGGTGGAAGGCTTTTTCATGGACTGCGGCTGGGGATATTTCGGGTTCAAGTCCTGTTCCGCCGTGGGACGGCACATGGCCAGCTTCATGGCCACCAATACCTGTCCCGACATACTCAAACCCTTTGCCCTCAAACGGTACCAGGAGCACAGGCTCATGGGGGAGACCGCCGCGCTGATGAGCTACAGCCCGGATAATTAAACCAGCTGAACAACATTTTGACGAGATTCAAGGAGAAGATAAGATGGCGTTGACAATTACATGTCCGATATGCGGTAAAAGAAACGGATATGAGTTCCGCTACGGCGGAGAGGAAAAAGGTCCCAGACCTGATGAAAAAGACCTGACCCCTGAAAGCTGGTGCGA
>Ga0180436_10002864_pt1 | contig 16142 bp, 20 predicted proteins | sample SS_ome_2_FD_132434 | JGI IMG/M metagenome (GOLD analysis project Ga0180436, IMG submission 132434) | Hypersaline lake sediment archaeal communities from the Salton Sea, California, USA - SS_3_S_2 metaG | ecosystem: Environmental > Aquatic > Non-marine Saline and Alkaline > Hypersaline >...
CCCGAGGACTGGGGGCTGAGCAAGCCGAAGCACAGTGAGATATGCGCGGAGCTGGAGGACCACCTTTACTGCCTCCAGGCCGAGGAAGGAATCCCGGCGGCGGAGGCGGCGCGGGATGAACTCGCGAAGCCGCAGACGCGGCGCAAACTGGCCGGGGTGCATCTCACCGACCAGGTCTACGCGACGCTCAACCGCCTGCCGACGAAACAGGAATGGCGCGAGCTGATCTTTTTGCTGGTGTGCTTCACCGCGATCCTGCTCAGTGACTGGCTGGCTGTGTTAGTCGGTCGGGAGTTCCATAGTTATCAATACTTCTGGAGGGCGGAGCCTGTACATCAGCCCGAAGCCGGAAAGCTCTGGCTGATCGTAACCGCCTGGCTGCTGCAGGGCTTGGCTCGCGGGGCCTTCTATGCGGGGTTTGCCTACACGTTGTGGCGGGCGTGGCAATACGGGACCGGAGTGATGCTGGCGCGCATCCTGCAGCTCAAGCTGATCCACACCGTGCTCGTTGTTGCCGCAATGCTGCTGTTCGATCGGATGCTGGAGAGCTACTTCTTTGTCGGATATGGCTACCAGGTTCCCTGGCCGACGTGGCTCAGCGCACCGGTGGTTACCGGCGGTTTCGTTTTGCTCGCGATTACGATTCTTGTGTTAAGCCGCAGACGGGCGTGGGCACTGGCGCTGACATGCCTGATTACCGGGCTATTCCTTTATCCCGGTGGTCCTGCTGTCTGCGAGGAGGTTTCCGTCACGAAGCCGATTGAGGTGGAGCAGATCCCTGCCGGCGCTGCAGATTTCAAGTGGATACCTTCTACCGATCAATCGCGGATTGAAAGGTTGGCTGATCTATTCAGGGAAACCTCCGACAGGTATACGTTGGATGTTGCCGCTAATAAAATGTCCTTTACGGAGTATCACCTGCGGCTGGAAAAGGGTATGTACCTTGAGCGAGGGATGTACTATGCTCCTGGCCAACTCACCTTGGTGGGACGGGATTCTCTTCGCGAGCATTCGCCCACCGGTAACAAGTTCCTGGCCGGTCCATTAGTGGCGGCCGGTGGTGGCATGAGTTGGCTGGCGGTACCGATCCCGCTGCTAGGGCTGGTCGGGTTCATCGGGCTGGTGGTCATCATGGGCCGGCGGGGTTTCGGTGAGTTCCTGGCTTACTCCGCGATCTGCGTGCTGGCCATAGTCACCACAATCGTGCCGTTCCTCTACGGCCTGCATCCCTCCGACATACTGGATTGCAGCGCATTGGGGGTGCTGACAACACCGTTGCCGGGTTTTGAGAAAGTGCTGCTCGGTTTCAGTGTCGATGCCTCTTGGTTCATGCTGATCGGCGGGTTGGTTTTCAGCGCCGGGATTCCCTGGCTGTTGACGTCGCTCTTCCTGCGGCCGGAGGGATCATTTGAAAGAGGTTCGTCGCCGGACAGTGGGGAAACGACATAGTGAATGGCAGTTCAATGAGGTAGTGCGGGGTTCATCCCCGCACGGGTTTTGTCATGGGCTTGGCTTCCCGCACCACCAATAGCCGGTAGCCGGATAGTTTGATGCGGAAACACGCGGTCACGCGGGGGTGAACCCCGCGCTACCCCGGTTGTCCACTTTTCGAACGATCCGCTTCCTGAATGAGTCCTACTGCTAGGGATTTTAAGGGAGTAAATGATGGCAGGTGTGAATCGCCCCGGCAGAGGAGCCGGGATCTTTGTCGTGATCGTCTTCCTGGTGGTTATCGTGATCTTCCAGGTCGTCTCCGCAGCGCGCAGCAACGAATGGCAGTCGGGCTATGAGGCCGGCTACCAGGAGGGCTGGCGCGGGGCGTATGTGAACGTCGCCGAAGGCGGATAGTAGGACGGACGTCCCGTCTGTCGTTTGATTCGAATGCCACGCGAGACGCGCGGCCTACTTGGTATAATCCGCCCATGATCACCGGAATTGGCGTCGACAGTATCGAGATCGCCCGTGTCGCGGAGAAATGCGAGAAGAACCCGCGCTTCGCGGAGCTGATGTACACCGAGCTTGAGCGCAACAAGTCCTTCCGCCGCAAGCACGCTCCCTATGAGCACCTCGCCGCCTGCTTCGCCGCCCGTGAGGCGTTCTTCAAGGCGACCCAGATCTGGTACGACCGCAGCGATGTCAGCGTCGCCCAGCACGAATCCGGTGAGCCGTACTTCGTCCTCAAAGATCACATCGCCGAGCAACTCAAGGGCCGCCGCGTGCTCCTGAGCCTGACCCACGACCGCACGCACTCGACGGCATTTGCCATCTGCGAAGAGGAATAACCGGGCGCGTTCCGGCTAGGTGCTGAAGTCCCAGTTCGCCGTCCAGGGCAGGTGGTTGACCTGGCCGGTGACGTACACCCTGAACGTGTGCCCTTTGGGGAGCGGGTCCTTGGGCAAAAGCGCCACGACGTACTGGTAAGTCCAGTCGTCGAGGAACGGGTCGGTGGGGGTTTGGACATAGCAGTCGACGACCTGGCCGCTGCCGAGGTCCTCCAGGCGCGCGATATCGACCTGCAGCGCGCTAATGAGGTTGCCGTAGAACTCGACGGTGATCGGGACGCCGAGGCTCTCGTCGCCGGGGATCGGGTAAGGGATTTCCTTCTTGAACTTCACCGGGACGTCCTCGGCCCCCGGCGGGGGGAACATCACCATCGAGGTTACCTGGTTCGCGCCGTTGTCGATCCCGCTGATGATGTCCATCACCTGGTACTCGTCCGCGCTCCCGAAACCGATCGTCTTGAGGTTCGGGTTCAGGAGCCCCAGCCGGTGGTAGAACGTGCTCATCCAGTTCTCGATCGCCTCTTCCGCCGTGACCCCTTCGTAGATCACGCTGTTGGCCCCCGCGATCGCGCCGTCAGTGGTATAGCCGGGGAGTGCAGGGTCTTCCGTGTGGGCCCCGAGGCCGACGACACTCAGGGAGATGTCATTGTCGTTTAGGTAGTCCGCATGGGCCTGGCAGGCGAGTGAGTTCTTGAGGTTCAGGCCGACGGGGGGGACCAGCGATTGTGCGCGGTACTCGTTGAACAGCGTCATCGCCGCCGTTGCCGCCGGGTAGTTCATGCTGGCCGGGTATGGGCTGTCCGACGGGGTGGAACCACCACCGCCGCAACCGGCCATAAGGGCCAACGCCCCCAGGGTGTTAAACAGCATCAACCATCTGCCCATGGCCTATTCTACCCGGATTGGGTCGTGCGCAGAGTGACCGGTTACCACCCAACTTGTGGGTACCGGTTGGCCCGGTGCGGACCGGTTAAAGGGGGCCGGCTAGATCCCGACGGTGATCGATCCCCGGGAGGGACGGTCGCGGCCGGGGTCTGGGCCCACCGCGGCACCGCACTTGAAGCACTGCCCCATTTTGATATCGAGGCTGGAAAGCTTGAATCCACATTTGCTGCATTTCGTTGGTGGTGGTGCGGACTCAACCGGTGGCTCAGGTGCCTGTTTGGCGGTGGAATCTGTCGGGGTCGGGCGGGGGGTGCTGCCGGAAAGCATGTCCCTGACCTCGTCCTTGAACGCGCGGGGCTCATGGGCGACGGGGTCGGGGATGCTCAGTGATGTGGGTGCGCCGGGCTGTGAGATCGGTGAACTGTATTGTTGATTTCGCTCTGTCTCATCCGTGCCGCCGGCATCCGGCGCCACATGTTGGTTGCCTTCGTTCATTCCCATCAATGTTCCTCTCAGGTGGAAGGGGCTGACCGTACTAACCTGCTAAGTGCGGCCTGGATCCTATACGACTGAAGGATAACGGATTTGTTCCCTGAATTCCGGGGTTTTATGGTTTATTAACCGGTTTTCTAAATATTTAATTTGTAGACCAATATTTCATTAATACCACCGGCTCCCGGGAGGAGTCAGTTGTGTTGGCTGACTGAGGCGGCGATCCCGACCACCAGCGTGCTGCCGATGATCGCCCAGGCGAGGGGGAATGTCTGGCCCCCGGTGGAGATAACCAGCAGGGGCGGCAGGTTGAAGAACCCGGCGAGGTGCTGCCCGACCCAGGCCCCGACAAAGCCGAGGACGACCATCAGCGCGATGTTCATCCGCTTGGCCCCCATCAGCTGGCTGGCGATGAACCCGCTCAGGCCGGCGATCAGCACCAGAGTTATCATTCCGTATACAGTCATGGCGGATGGATATGATAATGCATTCTTTAAACCGTATGGATAATAGAGACGATTATGACCCCCAAGCGTTACAGCCGGCTAAAAAGATTTTCCGGGATGGCCACGACTTTGGAGCGCTGGCAGGCGGCGGCCTGTGGTGTAGCCGGGCTTGGTGGCCTTGGCGGTGGGCTGGCGCTGGCGCTGGCGCGGTACGGTGTCAGGCGGCTTATCCTGGCCGACCGTGACCTGGTCGAGGCGGAGAACCTGGGCCACCAGGCGCTTTACACCGAGCGCCAGGCCGAGGCTGGCCTGCCCAAGGCCCAGGCCGCAGTGGAAACACTGAGCGCGGTCAACAGCGGGGTCGAGTACGTCCCCCGGGTCGCGGAGATCACGCGCTTAAGCGTCGACGGGCTGTTTAGTGACGCATCGATGATCTTCGACGGCCTGGACAACTACTACGCGCGGCTCGTCCTCAACGACTACGCGCTGTCCACCAAGACGCCCTACTTCTATGCCGGGGTGGTCCGCGGTGAGCTCAGCGCCCGGGCGGTGGTCCCGGGGGTCACGGGGTGCCTGCGCTGCCTGATCGATAAACCACCGGCCCCCGGCGATGTCCCGACCTGCAGTGCCGAGGGGGTTTTCGCGCCACTGCTCGGCGTGGCCAACGCGCTGCAGATCGACGCCGCGAACCGCTGGCTCGCCGGCGGGTTCGGTGTCAACGATGACGTGATGTATTCACTGCGGCTGCCGGGGTGGGAGCTGCGGAAGCTCCAGATGAACGGGCCCCGGGCGGATTGCCCGGCATGCCAGGGGCGCTATGAATACTTGGATGGGACGCTTGATAACCTCGCGGCCCATGCCTGCAGCCCGGGCCGGGCGTCGGTCGAGCTAAACCGGCCGGTCGATCTGACGGCGGTGGCGGCGGTCCTGGAAACCGGGGAGTTTGCGCTTACGCAGAACCGCTACTGCCTGGCTGCCCGCGACGGTGAGCGTCACTACACGGTGTTTCGCGACGGCAGGATCGTCGTCGAGGGCGGTGGCCCGGCGGAGCTCAACCGGTTTATCGCGACCTACCTCGGGACCTGAGCAATCCGGGCCGGACCCAGGGTATGATATCGCCATGAGAGCAATCACATATCTGGCCGTGGCCCTGCTGGCCGTTGCGTTGTCGATCCTTGGCGGGTGCCCGTCCAGCCCGGACGCCGAGAAAGCGATCCAGGAAAAGGCCAAGGTCCCAGGACTCGAGGAAGCGGTGATCGCCAAGGACCGGGCGATCGAGGCGACGATTGTCGCGAGCTGGGCCTCGGATGTCGAGCTTTTGCAGGAGCAGCTCGCGGTTGAGGAAGTCCGGGCCGGCAAGGTCAGGATCACCGGTGTCGTCAGCCGCCAGAAGCTCAAGGACCGCGCCGAGGCGATCGCCCGTGAGATGGAGGGGGTGACCGACGTGGTCAGCACGATCACCGTCGATGAAAGCCTCAAGGACAAGCGGATCAACTTAGACGAAATCTAATTGGTAAAAGGTATACCAACTATCTGCAATAGCAGAGGATTTACTGGAGGACAGTGATGTTTTCAGCCAGGCTGATACTAATCGCAGTAATACTCGCGTCAATCGCAGTGTTATCTACTTCCTGCCCACAGTCGGGCGGTGATACGGAAGTGCCCCAGGCAACAACCCCGGCCAGCAGCGGCGGGTCAACGGCGGCGTCCACCCCGGTCGACCCGGCCCCGGAACCGGCGGTCAACCCAGCTTTCGCGGGTGCGGATTTCAGTTTCAAGACATTCGATGGAGCCGAGCACAAACTGAGTGACTACACCGGCAAGCCGGTGGTGGTCAACTTCTTCGGCGTGACTTGAGGCCCCTGTGTCGGGGAGTTACCTCATTTCCAGGCTGAGTTTGACCATTACGGCGGCGATGTGGTTTTCCTGGTGCTGTCCAAGCCCGGCGCGGCGCACGAGGAACGGTTCCACAAGCAAAAGGGCTATACGATGCTCTTCGGGATGGATGTTGACGGCATGCAGCTGTTCAGCTTCTCCGCGATTCCGTCCACGGCGTTCATCGACAAGACCGGCAAGGTCGTCGACAAGTATGTCGGCGGGATGGACGAGGCCCAGCTGAAGGCGTCGATCACCAAGATCCTATAGCGCAAGGGGAAGGCTATGAAAAGAACTATTGCAATGGCAATACTGGCCGCCGCAGTCCTCGGGCTGCTCACGGCCTGTATTAAACAAGACGAAGCTGACGATCCGGCTCCCCTGCAAACCGGCTGGGGCGACGCGCCGGATATCGCCTACTCGACGTTTGACGGAGCGGCACACAAGCTCAGTGACCACCACGGCAAGCCCCTGGTCGTCAATTTCTGGGCGGCCTGGTGCCCACCGTGCAAGAACGAGATGCCGGAGTTTGAAGAGGTCTACAAGAAGTACGAAGGCCAGTTTGATCTGATCGCCATCGCCGTCGACAACCGGCAGGACCCGGTGGGATTCTTCAACACCAAGGGATTCAGCTTCACGGGGGCGACCGGCGGACGCGACGTGTCCAAGTACGTGACCTCGGTGATCCCGGTCACGGCGTTTATCGACCGCAACGGCAACCTGGTGCACAAGCAGGATGGCGGGATCAGCGGGGCGGTCTTTGAGGGCCACCTTAAAAAGATCCTGTAACCCGCAACCAACCAAGCAAATGATTGAGCCCCGCCACGCGCGGGGCTTTTTATTACCTTGATTTAACACCGCAAGTCATATTCTCAGCTATCATCTAACGTGAAGATATTGGTGTGATGGCCGGGCATCGCCAACCTTTGCCGCCGGGGCCGGTAACCAGTTTGCGGCAGGTGTGGTGGTGCGTTGGCCCCGTCGTTTTTCGATTCGGGGAACACTATGGGTTACTTGCTTAAGAGGTACATGGAGTACATTGCCAATGCCGCCGGCCCGATGGGGAAAGCACGCCTGGTGCTGATGACGGGAATCACCGAGAACATGGCATTTGAAGGGCAGGATACCAATGATCGCGTGACGCGGATCCGCAAGGCGATCGTCGAACTGACGGGGCGCGAGGCACCTGTCTTTGAGCTGCCCGACAAAACTGGGGATAGCTAGGCCGCCGCGTTATCCGTCCCCACAGGTGCATTCGGTTTCACAGCTGCAATCCGGTGGGCACAGCTCTGCAACCAGGCTCTTGTCACCGGTGAGTTCGATCACGGCCGGGCAGGGATCGCAGGGGTCGGCACCGACCACGGGTTTGTGGCAGGCCGGGGGGATGCACCAGCCGCCGCAGGGCTCACAAGGCGTTACCGGCATATGGCAGGGGGCGTCGATGCAGACCCGCCGGTCGCAGGGGAAGAAGGGCACGGCGCAGCGGTGGGCCGGCCAGTCGCAACGCGGGGTGTATTTCACCCGGATGCAGGCGAGCTCGAAAACCTTCGCACAGTCAGCGGCACAGGCTTCGATCGCGGCACAGGGGCTCGACTCCCCGCAGTCCCCGGAGGCTTGGCCCGTCCCGGCGAGGGACAGTACCAGCAGGCAAGCGATAACAACGATCCGCATGGACTGATTGTAACCCAGGTCGCCGCCGCCGCGCATCAGGGGATCGGGCAACTGTCGATCACCTTGGCCACGGCCTTGAGTACCTTGATCCGGGCGTGCTGCTTCTGATTGCCGCTGATCAGGTACCACGGGGCGTGGGGGGTGTCGGTCGTCTCAAACATCTTGTCCGCGTACTCGACGTAGTCGTCGAATCTCTCGCGGTTACGCCAGTCCTCTTCGGTGATCTTCCACTTCTTCAGCGGGTCCTCGGTCCGGGACTTGAAACGCTTGAGCTGTTCGTCCTTGTCGATGTGGATCCAGAACTTGGCGATGGCATAACCGTCGTCCGCCAGCTGGCGCTCGAACTCGTTGATCTCCGCGGCGGCGCGCGCGTATTCCTCCGGCGTGCAGAAACCCTCGATCGGTTCAACGAGCATCCGCCCGTACCAGCTGCGGTCGAAGATCGCGATCCGGCCCTTGCTGGGCAGGCGCAGCCAGAAGCGGCGCAAATGGTGGTGGGACAGCTCCTGGGCTGACGGCGCACCGATCGCGTGGACCTCCACGCCCCGCGGGTCGAGAAACTGTGTCAGGCGTTTGATCACGCCACCCTTCCCGGCGGCGTCGGTCCCTTCGAAGGCGAGGACGATCCGCAGTTTGGCATCCACTACGAGGCGCTGGAGCCGGACCAGTTCAACCTGGAGGTCGTGGAGCTTCTCGTCGTATTCTTTGTTGCTGATCCTCTTGGTCAGGTCGATGTCGGCCAGCTTGAGCGGCCGCTGGTTATTGTCTGCGGTGTCTTTATGGTTCTTTTTTCCTTTACCCATGGCGGCACCATCCTTTGTTTAGTCAGTCATCGTCGTCGAGGTAGTCCTCCGGATTGTCCTCCAGCCAGCGCAGGTGCTTGAAGCGCTCGGTGTAAAGCGTGGCCTGCACGGGGTAGGCGGAGATGACATCCACGATGGTCTGTAAAACCTCGACCCGCGCCGAAAGCTTGTCGTCACCGGCGACCACCACCCAGGGCGCGTGGTGGGAGTGGGTTGCATCGATCATCCGCTGGGCGTGCTCCATGTATTCCGAATACATCTCACGGTTGCGCCAGTCCTCCGGGGTCATTTTCCAAGACTTGTAGGGGTTGTCGAGGCGTCGCTTGAAGCGCTTGAACTGCTCTTCACGCGACACCTGGATCCAGAACTTGATCAGCAGGTAACCCTCCTCAACCAGGACCTGCTCGAACTCGCGGATCTGCCGGGGCGCCCGGGCGTATTCATCAGGCGTACAGAGTTTGTCGACGGGTTCTTGGAGCATCCGGCCGTACCAGGAGTAGTCGTCGAAGACGGAAACGCGGCCGCGCTTGGGGAGCCGCATCCAGAACCGGCGCAGGTAGTGGTGGTTGTTGTCAGCCTGGCTCGGTGGCCCGAGGCTGTGGACGCGGTAGCCACGGGGGTCGAAGAACTGGGTCAGGCGCTTGATCGCACCGCCCTTGCCGGCGGCGTCCATCCCCTCGAAGACGAGTACCGCCCGGAGGCCGTGGTCACCGATCCGTTGCTGGGCACCGACGAGTGCCAACTGGAGTTCGCGGATCCGGATCTCGTACTGCTTGCGGTCAACACGCGGGACCTGGTCGACCTTGGACAGTTTCCGGGGTTTGCTCAAACCGGCGAGTTTGTAGATATCGAGCGGATTGGTCAGGTCCATGCTTACTAATAGTAGCGTGGAAGTTAAACCAGCGCAGCAATCCAACCAGATTTTTATTTGCGCGGCTCGTATTTCAACACGGCTGGTTGCGGAGTGGAGGTGACGGTCGTGCCGCCCTCCGTCTGGACCCCGGCAACCACGCCGTTGCCCGTCGACCTGAGCACGATCACGTTGCTCACCGGGCGCTGGAGCGACTCGGCGATATTGAGCGACTCCCCGGCGACGACGATCGTACTCGACCCACCGCCGTCGAGGTTCATCGCGATCTGGGCACCTTCGTCGAGCAGCAGTTCGCTGAGCACGGTCAGGGTCACCCCGCCGTAGCCGGCGCTTTCCATCTCCTTGACGACGGCCAGCAGCAGCACGCCGCTTTTGGTTAGGCCGACCGCGGTCCGGCTGCGTTCGCTGCGCGAAATATCGGCCCGGACCTTGTCCTGCGCGACGCTGATATCGATCTTGCCGTTCTCGATCAGCATCGGCGCCCCGCCCACCGCGCTCACGGCGTTGACGACGTTGCCGCCTGCGTCGGTGATCCGTGTCTCCAGGGTGACGGCCGTGCCGTCGGCGATGCCGCGCAGCGGGTTGACCTCGGGCATGATGTCGCTGGCGATCAGCCGGACTTCCGGCGCGAGCCAGAGGCCACTCGTCGAAGCGCTGTAGTAGCGCATCCGGCCATTCTCCAGCAGGTAGTAGTACATCCCGTTTTGCGGGAGCGTCTCGATCGGGAATTTGTGGTCGTAGACCATCACCTTGCCGGACTGGTAGGGGTAGTTCTTGGCGCTGACCGGGATCCGGCGTCCATCGGCGAGCAGGCTTGTCTCGACGTTGAAGCGGCCGATCATCACCTGGCCGGATTCGGTGGCGACGATCAGCGGCCGCGTCGGGTAGACCCCGGTGGCGCGGATCACGCCGTCCTCGACGAGGGTCGAAAGGTGCTCACCGGAGCCGCCGAAGAAACCGCCGTTGATCACCACGTCGGCTTGCTCACGGCGGGCGAAGCTCGAGGGGCTGCGGCGCCGGGTTTTGCCGTCGTAGCGGTCGGCGGCGGCGGTATAAAACTCGGCCTGGGCCCCGGGATCGACCTTGATCAGGTAGAGGTGGAAGTTCTGGTTACGATACGAGCTGACCTTCTCGGTCAGGCTGATCCCGGTGGCGAGCTGGGTCACCTGCTCTAAGCGGCTCGCGGTGTAGAACCGGATGTAATAGTTTTTCTCGTCAAAGCGGACCAATGGCTCGGTGCGCTGGTTGAGGTAAAAGCCGACGGCGAGGTTCTCGCTCCCGGCGTAGGTGCTGACCCGGGTCAGCAGGCTGTGGTCGATCTCGGCCAGGGTCTCCAGGGCTGCGGCGGGGACACTCAGCCCACAGTTGTTGAAGGTCAGCAGGAAGCGGTCCGGGTCGTAGCGGAAGCTCTCCGTGTAGGAGGGCTTTTTGTCGAAACCGAGGCGGACCTCCAGGTAGTACTGCTGGCGGTCGAGTGAAACCTCGCGCAACTCGGCGGCGGCGGCGGGCAGTGCCGCCAGCCAGACAGCGGCGGCGGCCACGGCGGTGAGCATCAACCTGGTCATTGACAGCATTGTATAGCAGACGCAGCCCCGGCGCCATGGTTCACTCCGCCGGCGTGAAACGGGCCTTAACACAAAGTTTCCCGGCATCCGATACAATTTAATTACTCATTCGCAAAGAAGGACTCACCATGCTTGCTCGGAATATCGGTCGTTGGTGCCTCGCCGTCATTTTGCTGGCAGTGTTCAGTTGCTCCGGCAACCGCACGGCGGAGCTGGATGCCCCGGTTGGCCCGCAGTTCAATGGACTGCCCGGCCTGGACAGCCTGCCCGTGCCGCAAGCGGCCCATACCGTGTCTGCGGCGGCCTATTCGCTGTTGCTGCTGGATCCGATCGCCGGTACGGGCGGCGGCAGTGTCGACCATGCGGGAGGCGATGTGACGCTTGACCCGGCGGCCAACGGCGGGATAGCCTGGGCGGTCTATGCCCTGGCCGGGTTCCCCGGCGATGGTTCCGTTTTCCCTGAGGGAATCAACGTCAGCAAGGGCATGGCGGGGGTCTGGGCCGGTTACAGCAACTACGCCTCCGGTACGTGGGAGTTCCTGAACTTCCAGAACTCCGGCTACCTGGAATGCCCGGGCGGCGCAGACCTGCCCTCCGGGGACGGTGTGTTTTACGTGCTGGTGGTGGCGGTTGACGCGGCTGTGACGGTCTATGACCTGGACGTCCGGGTTTCCGACGACCTCCCCGGCGCGCCGAATGCGCATGTGGAGTTGATCGGGATGGCGGCGGCCGGCCTACAAGCCAGCTTCAGCGCAGCGGGGTCCGACGGCGGCGATGGAACGATCACTGAGCTGACCTGGACCTTCGATGGTGGAAACGAGTACGTCAGTGCGGATGTGAATGAAACAGTCACGCATACATTCGCTACGGCCGGGCCGCACACCGTGAACCTGGTGGTCCGCAACGACCTGGCGCGGACGGGGAGCGGCCAGCTCAACGTTGACGTGGTTGAGCCCTTCCGCGAGCTGCTGGTGCTTTACAACAGTGACGTTCCGGAGAGCCAGGACCTTGCCGAGTACTATGCTTCATCAGCAACCGGACGATCGATCGACCCGGACTACGTGCTTGGACTTTCGATGGGAACCAACGAGAACCAGATCACCCGCGAGAACTACAATTCCTGGGTCCGTGACCCGCTCAAGGCCCACCTTGACTCAAGCGGATACAAGAACACTATCAAATACATCTGCACCGTGAAGGGTGTTCCATTCCAGATTACGACGGACGGGCACGGTGGTTTTGACAGCGACCTTTGCATGCTCTACGAGGACGGGAACTACGACTACACACAAAAGTTGTTTAGCGGAAATGATTATCCTGCGCATACCGGGCATTTCAACAACAGCCAGTTTTACGAAGCACTGGACGGTGCAAACAAGTCATTCGCACCGTTCACCTATACCGCCTGTGATACCGATGGAACCGACTACACCGTGAGTTATCTGGTTGGCCGGATAAGTGCTTACACCTACGAAGACGCAAAGTTGAGCATAGACCGCTCGTTGAGCGCGGATACTTCCGGCACCGGCTGGGTCACCATGGATACGCATGCGGGATGGCAAGGCAATGACACGATGGCTGACCCGGTCTGGCCTTGGGCGACCGCACCGGAGCGCAAATGCCTAAAAGAGCTGCTCGACGATGCAGGCTACAACAACCACCTGGACCTTGAGTATTCAGTCCTGCTCAGCGACGGGATGCCGGCCGGTGCCAAAGATGCGATCATCGGCTTCGCCGGCTGGGGCGTGAATCACGCGCGCAATGATGGAGATCAATATCCCAGTGGGCGACTGTATATTCTGCAGGACCTGGATGACCTGACCTACCTGCCGGGCGCGGCCTGGATCGTTTATGAGAGCTATGCCGCCCAGAGTTTCAGTTGGGATGGTACGCCTGAAGACCATCATGGCAGCCAAGGGCAGATCTGCGACTTCATCCGGATGGGGGGCACCGTCGCCACGGGTAACTGCTATGAGCCCCTGACCGATGGTATTCCGGATGAACGCCGGGTGATGGAGCGCTACCTGCTCAAAGGTGACCGTTGGATCGAGGCCTGTTACAAGGGTGTCCGCTATTTCAGCTGGCACACGATCGTCCTCGGTGACCCGCTCTGCCGCGTCGTGGCGGATTAGTTATCATCCGAGATTTCAAGCAGGTGATCGAAGCTGTAGGGGACGCGCTTGCGCGTCCCACCCTCGATCAGACCGTACACTATTAGTAGCGGCGCCTTCAAGGCGCGGGACCCAACGGCTGCTTGAAGCAGCCGCTACTGAAATGCAGTGGGGAATACACGGGCCGCAAGCAGCTCCCGTACACTTGGAACAGTTACTCCGCTGCCAGCATATCCAGGTTTGTAAACAGGTGCTCAACCATTACCAGGTGCTGTGTTACGCGGCGTTTGAGCGGCTGGTAGTTATTCACTGTCTCGATGATCAGGCCATGGGCGCCCAGCGGCTCATGGGCCGCGCGGTAGAGCTGGCCGCGGCTCTCGCTGCAGGCCTTAAGCAGTACGAAACCGACCGCACCCGGCGGCAATGATCCGTTGGCGGTGTTCACCAGTTCCCGGGCGAGCGTCTCGCTGCGCGGGTTCGGCGGGGTGATCACCGAATTGCCGACGCTCTTCTCCAGGGTTGTGTACTCGCGTGGTTCGTTGATGCGGAAGCGCTCGCCTTCGTGGAGGTCGACCACCCAGTCCGGGTCGATCTCCAGGAGGAGCTCCCAGACTGAGGCGGCCAGTGGGTGGGCCGGCACTTCTCCCTCTTCCCTGGGAAACGCACGGTTGAGGTCTTCAGCGTCACGCAGCCCTGCACCCGGCGTGAGCCGTTTGCCGGCATCCAGCCCGAGGGTGTTCACCTGGGGAATGATTACCACGCGGCCGCGCTTGAACGTCCAGCCGAGGAGCTCCAATGCCGCAGCCGCCCCCGCCGGTTCGTCGCCGTGGACACCGCCGGTGATTACCACCGTTGGGCCGGGCAGCCCGGTGTCGATGTCGTAGTAAGGAGTCGCCCAGGGCGTGCCGGCCGCGATGGTTCCCGCCGGTAGTGGCTGGGCCCAGGCTTGTGCCGTCAGGGCTACGGTGAGAACCACGGTCAGGGTCAGGTAACGCCGCATCGGCATATCATAGCTGCCGGAAAACCGGGCACTGCGTATAATCAGGGGGCATGTTCGGACTCGGTGGTGGCGAACTTCTGGTGATCGTGCTCGTGGCCCTGCTCGTTTTCGGGCCCAAGCGCATCCCCGAGGTCGCCCGGACAATCGGCCAAGCCTACCGCGAGTTCACGCGCTGGCGGAAACGGCTGGATACCACCGTCTCCGACCTGCGCCAGGAGATCGACCTCAACATCGATGAGCCGGAGATCCTCAAGCGCCCGTTGCTCGAGCCCGATCCGCAGTCCTCGCCCGTCCCGAAGAACAGCCGCCCGGCGACCCAGAACATCGAAGTCGCGGAATGGGACGACTACCTGGCACCTCCCTCATATGAGCCTGGGGAATCCGCCGGAGTTGAGCTGACCCAGGCCGCGGCCACGCCTGACCCGGCCGTGGATGACTACCTCGCGGGGGAGGGGTCATGAAAGGCCGCACCGAGGACATGACCTTCTGGGAGCACGTCGGTGAACTGCGGGTCCGCCTGGTCTGGTCCGCTGCTGGTGTCATCGCCGGGATGATCGTCGCCTACGCGTTCTGGCGGACGCTCTATGCATTGTTGCTGACACCGCTGACACGGGCAATCCCTGGGATGGAGCTCCACTTCCTCTCGCCCCAGGAGCCCTTCGTGATCTCAATCCGCCTCGCGGTGGTGGGTGGGATCATCCTTGCCTCTCCGATGGTGCTGCTGCAGGCCTGGCTGTTCATCGCCCCGGCCCTGCGACCGGCTGAGAAACGCAAGGTTGCCCCGATCCTCCCGGTGGTGCTCTCGCTGTTCATCGCCGGGGTGGCCTTTGTCTACTTCGTGCTGCTGCCGGTCAGCTTGAACTTCCTGATCAACTATGCCCCGGACGCCGCCGCGCCGATGCTGACCCAGGACCGCTACTTCGGCTTCGTCACCGCGCTGTGCCTCGCCGGCGGCCTGCTGTTCCAGCTGCCGGCGGTGCTGGCCGTGCTGGGTTTCCTGGGGATCGTGGACGCAGCGTGGCTCTGGAAGCACAGCGGCTGGGCGCTGGTGGTCCTGATGATCCTCGCCGCATTGATCACGCCGACGGGGGATGCCTTCAACATGCTGGTGCTGACCGCGCCACTGATGGTGCTCTACATGATCGGGACCGGAATCGTCTGGCTGATCCGCCGCCGGGCGGTACGCCAAGGTTAGCCAGGGTCCAATTAAACCCGCAGCCCTACCAATTTCCCCCGGCCCGGGTATACTGTTGGTGTAGCGCTTTACTCTCCCCCCCGAGGGAGCATGAAAGCAGGCCCCGGATGGCACGGGGCCTTTACCTTAAAGACCCCGGCAACACCCCTTACGGTTTTGCGCTGCTGTAGCGCATGATCTTCCCCAGGTCGGGCAACAGCCCGTCGACGAGCTTGGTCAGCTCCACGATCTCCTGGTCTTCGGCCATCCGGTCGCGTTTCTTCTGGAAGGATTTGACGACCTCATGCTGTGATTGGAGCTTGAGCCAGTCGGTGAACTCAGCGATGGTCGGCACATGGCCCTCTTCCTTCTCGTACTGTGCCTGCTTGGTCCGCAGGAACTTGATCAGGTCGAGGACCTCGAAGGGCACCGGGTACTCGCAGCGCTCGGAGGCAAGGTAATCGATGATCCGCCGCCGCATCAGGCATTCAACCGCCGCGGGGAGTGAGTCGAACTTCCTGGCCTGGTACGAGGCCACCGCCTGGTTGAGAACCATGCTGCCTTCCCAGAGCAGCCGCGACAGGGGAACCTTGGTTTCGAGGTAGGTATTGGCTGTATCCAGCCAGGGCTGGAAGCAGGCTTCCAGGTCCTTGGCATGCTCTTCAGTCAGAAATTGCTCCATGCTCTCACCACCGCAGAAAATCATTTGCCCGGGCACCCACGGCGGAAGCCTAACGCTTGCGGTCCTTGGCCGTGCTGGTCCCGAGATACGCCTTGCGCATCTTACGGAGCGCTTCACGCTCGATCTGGCGGATCCGTTCGCGGCTGACCCCCCGGCGTTTGGCCAGGCTCTCAAGCGTCGCACTGTCGTCGTACTGGGTCATGGTCCCGTCCGGGTTTTCAATGCTTAGGCCGAAGCGCCGGCAGATCACGTCGCGTTCCTTTTCGTCAAGGTTCTTCAGCAGCG
>Ga0180436_10002865_pt1 | contig 16142 bp, 8 predicted proteins | sample SS_ome_2_FD_132434 | JGI IMG/M metagenome (GOLD analysis project Ga0180436, IMG submission 132434) | Hypersaline lake sediment archaeal communities from the Salton Sea, California, USA - SS_3_S_2 metaG | ecosystem: Environmental > Aquatic > Non-marine Saline and Alkaline > Hypersaline > Sediment...
CGTCGATATCGAGGATGCGGCCGTCGCCGATTACCACCTGCGCAACCCGGGCCGCTTCGCCTCCGATGCCGCGCTGGCCGCGCACCTGCGCGGCGCCGCCCGCCGCCGGGCCTTCCGGATCTGGCTTGAGCAGCGCCGCGCCGCACTGGTGTGGCTGGCGCCGGGCTATGAGCACCCCGGCGATCCCCGTCAGCCCGACAACACCCATCGGCACTGATGAGCGTCCCGGTCCTGACCCTCGATATCGGCGGCACCAAAATCGCCGCCGGCCTCGTCGACTCTGAAGGTGTTCTGCTGCATCAGAATCGGCAACCCACCCCGCCCGGCGGGGACGCCGAACAAGTGTGGGCCGCCGCCTCCCGGACCATCACCGAAGCCCTGGCCGCCGCCGGCGGAACCGTGCGCGGGGTGGGTATCTCCTCGGCCGGGCCGATCGACCTGGCCGACGGCACCGTCAGCCCGCTCAACATCGGCACCTGGCGTGGGTTCCCGCTCGTGGACCGGGTGGCGGCCGCGGTGCCCGGGGTGCCGGTCCGGTTGGCCGGCGACGGCCTGTGCATGGCTCTGGGGGAGCAGTGGTGCGGCGCCGGTCAGGGCGCGAGATTCCTGCTCGGCATGGTGATCTCCACCGGTATCGGCGGCGGCCTGGTTCTCGACGGCGCCCCCTACGCCGGCCGTACCGGGAACGCCGGGCACGTCGGGCACGTCATCGTCGACCTCGACGGTCCGCGGTGCGCCTGCGGGGGCCGGGGCTGTGCGGAAGCCATCGCCAGTGGCCCGCACCTGGTGTCCTGGGCCCGCAGGCAGGGCTGGGCCGGGGCCGACGCCAAGGCGCTGGCCGTGTCGGCCGCATCCGGGGATCCGGTCGCGGTGCGGGCATTTCGCCGCGGGGCGCGGGCCGTCGCGGCGATGATCGCCTCGGTGGGGGCGGTCTGCGACCTGGATCTGGTGGTCATCGGCGGGGGAGTGGCGAACGCCGGGCCGGTGCTCTTCGGCCCGCTGGCTGAGGAATTGCGCGGCTACGCCGGGCTGGACTTCATTGCCGGGCTTCAGGTGCGGCCCGCCGCCCTGGGCGGTGCGGCCGGACTGGTTGGCGCCGCCGCCCTCCTGCGCTAACCCGCCGCCCCCTGCCGCCCCTTGCCGCCCCCCTGCCGCCTCTTGCCGCCCCCCTGCCCCGCCTCTTGCCGCGAGCAGACACAAACTCGCACAAATCGGGGCCGGAGCGTGCGAGTTTGTGTCTGCTCGCGGGGCTCCGGCCTCGGGCCGGCCTGCCTCCGGCCTCGGGGCGGGGGCGAGTTATCCACAGGCTCGGCGCGTGGTGGCTACTGCCGCGGCCGTGGCGGGGGCAACCTCGCCGGGGTGAACAGCGATGCCGTCGAGATGATCCGCCGCTGCGGCGGGCTGGCCACCACCGCCGATCTGCTCACCGTACTGACCCGGCAGCAAGTGGATGTTCAGGTCCGGAAGGGGAACCTGATCAGGGTATGGCGCGGCGTGTACTCGATACAGGCTCCGGACCTGTTGATGCGGTTGCGCGCATTGGACCTGATGGTGGGAGAGCATGCGGTCGCCTGCCTGCACACCGCGGCCGAGCTGTACGGATTCGGCGTGTGCGACAGCGGACCGGTGCATGTCCTGGACCCGGGCTTCCGGCTGCGTCCCACCACCGGGCTGATGGTGCATCAGCGCAAAGGTGCTCCGCTGCAATTTGTTTCGAGTCGCCGGGCGACATCACCGGCATGGACCGCGGTTGAGGTGGCCCGCCAGCTGCCCCGCCCGCGGGCCCTCGCCGTTCTGGATGCCGCACTGCGCTCCATGTGGTGCGGCCCGGTGGATCTTGCCGCGGCGGCAGAGCGGCAGAGGGGCAGGCGCGGGATAGTCGCTGTGCGCAACCTGCTTCCGCTGGCCGACGGCCGGGCCGAATCGGCGATGGAAAGTGAGGCCCGACTTGCCATGCTTGACCACGGCCTGCCGTGTCCCGACCTGCAGCACCTCATCCGTGGCCGCGACGGCGAGACATGGCGGGTGGACTTCGCCTGGCCAGAGGCCAAGGTGGCCGCGGAGTACGAGAGTGTCGAATGGCATGCCGGACGGGCGGAAATGTTCCGGGACAAACAGCGATTCGCCGGAATCCAGGAGATGGGCTGGATTCTCGTCCCGATGGTCGTGGCGGACGTGCGAAGGACCCCGGGCCGCCTCTGCGACCGCATTCGCGGCCACCTGGACCGCGCATCCCGGCGTTCGTGACGCCGAGCAGACACAAACTCGCACGCCCGAGCCCCGATTTATGCGAGTTTGCGTCTGCTCGGGGGGAAGAACTCGCGGGGAGGAACTCGCGGGGAAGAAACAGTGCCATTTGGGGTTCACGGGGGCGGCGCGGTAGCCTGACTCGGTTCCACCGAAGACCGTTGGTCGCCGAGTAATCGGTTGAAAGCCCTGGACGACGCTGTGGGTTCGCGCAAGCGGCTCATCAGCACCGGGCGGCCCACGCAGGAGGACGAGGCAAGCCGCAAACCCGCGGCCTCTTCACGCCCCGGCCGTCTGCGCCGGGGCGTTCGTCGTTTCACAGGCCTTCCCCGGTAGTCGGTGGCGCACCCGACACCTACCGAGGAGGCATGTATGGCCAAGGCTGATAAGGCCACCGCGGTCGCCGAGATCACCGAGCAGTTCACATCCTCGACGGCCACCGTGGTCACCGAATACCGCGGCCTGACCGTGGCCAACATGGCCGAACTGCGCCGCTCCCTGGGCGGTGACGCCACCTATACCGTCGCCAAGAACACGTTGATCAAACGTGCGGCGGCAGAGGCCGGTATCGAGGGTCTGGACGATCTGTTCTCCGGACCCACCGCGATCGCGTTCGTCCGGGGCGAGACCGTCGACGTGGCCAAGGCGATCAAGAAGTTCGCCAAGGATCACAAAGCGCTGGTCATCAAGGGCGGCTATATGGACGGTCGTGCCCTGACCGTCGCCGAGGTCGAGAAGATCGCCGACCTGGAGTCGCGCGAGGTTCTGCTGGCCAAACTGGCGGGCGCGATGAAGGGCAATATGGCCAAGGCCGCCGGGCTGTTCAACGCCCCGGCCTCGCAGGTCGCCCGGCTGGCTGCCGCGCTGCAGGAGAAGAAGGTCGGCGAGACCGCCGCGTAAGCACCGAAGCACCACCCCCGAACAACCCCCGAATACCGAAAAATCTGGAAAGGAACCACCATGGCAAAGATGAGCACCGACGACTTGCTCGACGCGTTCAAGGAAATGACCCTGCTCGAACTCTCGGAGTTCGTGAAGAAGTTCGAAGAGGTCTTCGAGGTGACGGCCGCCGCCCCGGTCGCCGTCGCAGCCGCCGGTGGCGCCGCTCCGGCCGCTGAGGCCGCCGAGGAGCAGTCGGAGTTCGACGTCATCCTCGAGGCCGCCGGCGAGAAGAAGATCGGCGTCATCAAGGTCGTCCGCGAGATCGTCTCCGGCCTGGGCCTCAAGGAGGCCAAGGACCTCGTCGACGGTGCCCCCAAGCCGCTGCTGGAGAAGGTCGCCAAGGAGGCGGCCGAGGAGGCCAAGACCAAACTCGAGGCTGCGGGCGCGACGGTCTCCGTCAAGTAATCGGCGCAACCGCACCACAGCGCAGATCCCTGCGCGAATACCCACGCAAATCCCCCGCGGACCCACCGGGTTCGCGGGGGATTTCGTTATGGGTCACAAACCCGACTGCCTGCAAACGGTGTGCGCTAGAGTGACTCAAACCACAGGTGCAACTCCTGTGAAGAATCGCGTGGCCGGAAGGAATCCCGTGGGTATCGCTATCGAGGTCGAGAACCTGTCCAAGGCGTTCGGATCCCAGCAGATCTGGGAGGACGTGACGCTGACGATTCCCGAGGGCGAGGTCAGCGTCATCCTGGGCCCGTCGGGCACCGGCAAGTCGGTGTTCCTGAAGTCGCTGATCGGCCTGCTGCGCCCCGAGCGCGGCAAGATCATGATCGACGGCACCGACATCATCCAGTGTTCGGCCAAGGAGCTCTACGAGATCCGCACCCTGTTCGGGGTGATGTTCCAGGACGGCGCGCTGTTCGGCTCGATGAACATCTACGACAACACCGCTTTCCCGCTGCGTGAGCACACCAAGAAGAAGGAAAACGAGATCCGCCAGATCGTCATGGAGAAGCTCGAGATGGTGGGCTTGCTCGGTGCCGAAGGCAAGTTCCCCGGCGAGATCTCCGGCGGTATGAAGAAACGTGCCGGCCTGGCCCGCTCCCTGGTGCTCGATCCGAAGATCATCCTCGTCGACGAGCCGGACTCCGGTCTGGACCCGGTGCGTACCGCCTACCTCAGCCAGTTGCTGATCGATATCAACGCCCAGATCGACGCCACCATCCTCATCGTGACGCACAACATCAACATCGTGCGCACCGTGCCGGACAACATCGGCATGCTCTACCGCAAGCACCTGGTCATGTTCGGTCCCCGCGAGGTGCTGCTGACCAGCGAGGAGCCGGCCGTCAAGCAGTTCCTCAACGGCCGGCGCATCGGCCCGATCGGGATGTCCGAGGAGAAGGATCAGGCCACCGCGGCGGCCGAGGCGGCAGCCATGGAGGCCGGTCAGGGCGACGGCGGACTGGAAGAGATCGAGGGGGTGCCCCCGCAGCTCATCACCACCCCGGGTATGCCGGAGCGGAAAGCCGTCGGCCGCCGCCAGGCACGGGTCCGCGAGATCCTGCACACCCTGCCGCCCAAGGCGCAGGAGGTCATCCTCGATGACCTCGAGGGCACGCACAAGTTGCCCACGCACACCATGCCCGGCTGACCCGGGACACACCGAGGCCGCCCGGGTCGGCCGGTCCACCACCCGATTTGCCAAAGGCCACCGGCCAATTCGTGACGCTTCCGGCGGTTATTGCCTGATTGGTCGGCCCGTCGGTACGGCTCGGGGTAGCGTTTGCCCAACTGATAAAGCTGGACGACGCGTAGAGGCAACACACACATGAGTGATCGACGGGTTCTGCTGGGCACAAGCGCGGTTCTGGTTGGGCTGGGATCGGCGCTGATCTCGGGAACGGCGGTGGCCGGGGCTGACACCGGTGAGGCCGACGCCAGGTCCGACACCGCCTCGGGCGCAGGATCCGGCCCGGGGGCCGGCCTGTCGAGTGCCGGCAGCGCGGCTTCCGCCCCGGCTTCCTCCCCGGCGGCCACGCCGCGGCGCGCCGCCACCCGGGCGGCCCGCACCGGTGCGGGCCCGGCGGCGACGGCACCCGACGGCAACACCCCGGCCCCCCGCACCGGACGCCCCGGCATCCGCTCGGCGAATATCCCCGTCGTCGGCGACACCGCGCCCACCACCGTCGCGCAGAATGACACCGTGCCGGCGAAAGCCGATCCGAAACCGGCGGCCGCGGTCCCCGTCGCGGCGCGGAGCGTCGACGCGCCGGCCGTCCCGGCCGCGGCGGTCGCCCCCGACATCGATACCGGCACCGCGCCGGCGCCGACGGCAGCCCCGGCACTGGTCGAGGTCACCGCAGCGCCGGCAGCCCCGGTCGCCTACGCCGCACCCGCACCCGCGCCCGCCCCGGCACCCGCCTCGGCGGGCTCCCTGCTCGCCACCGCGCTGGCCGATCTGGGCTGGCAGCCGGCCGGCGGCCTGGCCGTCGCGGTGCCGGCCCTGGCGGCGTTCAGCGGTCAGCGCCAGAGCGCGGCACCGGCGGCGGTGATCGGAACCCCGGTCACGGCTGCCGATCCGCCCACCCCGGGTCCGGTCGGCGAGGCCCCGGTGGGCGCCGCCGCGGCTGACGCGGCCCTGGCCGGCGAGGCCGCGCCTGATGCCGCCCTGGTCGGGCAGGCCGCGGCCGCCCTGCTGCCCGCGTTGCCCAACGGGGTCACCGGTGTGCAGGTCGGGCATTCCCGGCTGGCCATCCCGGGTGCCTTCATCGGCCAGACCGTCGCCGCGGACTGGTACTTCCCGACCCAGGTCGACGGCTCGGTCGACGCCCAGGGCGTCATCTGGCTGCAGCACGGTTTCGGGGCAACCAACACCTTCTACTCGGCGCTGGCCACCGAGCTGGCGCAGACCACCAACAGCATTGTGGTGGCACCCACACTGTCGTCCATCCCGTTCACCTTCTCCGGCGGCTGCCTGATCTGCGACACCACCCAGGAAGCCGCCGCGGCGGCCTTCCTCGACCCCGACCGCACCGCCCTGATCGACAGTGCCCTCGCAGCCGGCTACACCGGGGACGTCGAAGAACTCAAGGGCCGATTCGTGCTGTCCGGGCACTCCGCCGGTGGCGGGTTCGCCACCGCGGTGGCCGCCGACTACATCGGCGAGGGCAGCGAGGCCCAGGATGCCAACCTCGTCGGCGTGGTGATGTTCGACGGTGTCTCCAACGGCGCCTTCGACGGCAGCTTCACCACCGAGGTGCAGTCACTGGGCGCCGCGGGTAAGCCGATCTACCAGATCGCCGCGCCCGCGCAGGCCTGGAACGCCTTCGGCGCCACCACCGGTGCGCTGTGGAACGCCCTGCCGGACACCTTCGTCGGCGCCGTCCTCAACGGTGGCTCGCATGTGGACTCGATGCTCGGCGTCAACCCGCTGTTCGACTTCGTCCTGCAACTGGTCACCGGGCCGGTCCCGGCGGGTAACACCGACGCCGCCTACACGCTGAGCACCGGCTGGATCAACGATATGTACGGCGGACTCGGACCCGAGACCGACACCCGGTACGGCTTTTACGCCGGCGCCAACGAGCAGATCCTGATGGGCCCGACCGCCGCGGTGGCCCTGCCGTCCCCGTTCGCCAACCAACTGTCCTTCGGTGACAACCTGCTGCGGACCCTGATCAGCCCGATCCTGAACCTGTTCGGCGTCCAGTTCCCGACCAACCCCATCACCCCCGGCGCCACCAACGGGGTCACCGGGCTCACCCCGTCGACCCTGACCAACGGCGTCACCGGCGTCAAGACCGGCAGTGCGGTCCTGGAGATCCCGGCCGGTGACTACGGCTATGCCGCTCCGGCGGACTGGTACTTCCCGACCCAGGCCGACGGCACCGTCCAGGCCAACGGTGTCATCTGGCTGCAGCACGGCTTCCTGGGCTTCAATTCCTGGTACGCCGATATGGCCCAGGCGCTGGCCCAGGAAACCAACAGCATCGTCGTGGCACCGAACATCTTCTGGTTCGACACCCCGCTGTGCCCGGGCTGCTTCCTGGGCGGCGAGGTGATGCGCGAGGCGGTCGCCACCATGTTCGAGGGTTCCCGGTCGGCGCTGAACGTCAGCGCCAACACCGCCGGTTTGCAGGGCACCCTTCCGGAGCAGTTCATCCTCACCGGGCACTCGGCCGGCGGGAACTTCGCCACCGCGGTCGGCGCGCTGGTCACCGAGACCGACCAGGTGGACAACCTGCTCGGCGTGGTGATGTTCGACGGTGTCTCCCGGGCCCCGCTGTTCACCGACTCGCTGACCGCGCTGACCAACGCCGGTATCCCGGACTACCAGATCGCCGCACCGCCGCAGCGGTGGAACGCCTGGGGAGTGGCCACCGAACTGATGTACGAGTTCTTCGGGGACCAGTTCTACGGTGTCCAGATCGACAACGGCTCGCACACCGACGTCATCGGCGGTGACTCGTTGTTCGGGTGGCTCGGCGAACTGGGCAGCGACCTCATCGTGCGGCCGTCCCCGCCAGGGGGCAAAGCCGCGGTGCGGGCGTTCGCGACCGGCTGGGTCAACGACATCTACAGCGGTATCTACGGCCCCGATAACCCCGGCTACGGCATCTACGGCAATCCCAACGACGGCACCTACGTGGGTAATCAGGCCATCGTGATGGGCCAGGCCGGTGCCACCACACTGCCCGCCCCGCCGCCGGTGGTCGTGGACCCGGATCTGCCGCCCACCGAGAACTATCTGGGCACCTGGTACGAGCAGGGCAGCGTCAAGCAGTTCTTCTCCATCGGCCTGGTCAACACCAAGGCGGTGTACAGCCTCAACGATGACGGCAGCATCAAGGTGCAGAACTCCGGTAACTACTTCGGCCCCAACGGCCCGGAGTCGAATATCACCGGCAGTGCGGTCCCGGTGAACGCCTTCAACACCCGGCTCAACGTCGGCTTCTTCTTCGGTGAGCCGAGCAGCGCCGAGCCGGGTAACTACTGGATCCTGGACTACGCCCCGGACTACAGCTGGGCCATCGTCAGCGACTCCAGCGGCCGGTCGGGCTTCATCCTGACCCGTGATCAGGTGATTCCCGAGGCTGAGTACAACGATCTGGTGGCCCGGGCCCAGCAGCTCGGGGTGTCGGGCAATATCACCCCGACCGCGCAGTTCCCGACGATCGAATCGGGGGCGGCCTCGGGGCCGGCCACGCTGCCCGTCACGCTGCCCGCCACGCTGCCCGCCGCCGTCACGGTCTGAGTCTGAGTCTGAGAAGGGATTTTTCCCGTCAAACACCGCGGAAAGCCTTGACGGAAGGCCTCTGACCAGTCAACCTAATGGGCAGCATGTGTTTCCGGGTCAGCAGTCGCCAGCCAGCGTGGTCCCTCCCGGCACACGCCGTTTGAGGACGCCGCCGTTCTGCGGTATGGTTGGACGTTGCGCTGGCCTCCCCCTGCCCTCCCTCGACCCGCACCGTGACGCTTCGGCCCCGTTCTGAGCTTTCGACCTGCTCAGCGGGCTTTGTCCGGGTAATGCGTGGTGGTGGAACCGGACAGGTGATCGCCAGAGCGAACCTACGCAGATGAGCGGCGAAGGGTCCGGCACTGGCCGGATACCGGAAGTCCGCATGAGGTGCCGGAAGGATGCATCTTGGCAGTCTCCAGCCAGAGCAAAACGACAACCGCTTCTTCTAACCCCGTACCGGGGGCGCCGAACCGAATCTCCTTTGCCAAGCTGCGCGAGCCGCTTGAGGTTCCCGGCCTGCTCGACGTCCAGACCGACTCGTTCGACTGGTTGATCGGCGACCCGCGCTGGCGCGCCATCGCCGAGGCGCGCGGTGAAGTGGACCCCAAGGGTGGTCTCGAGGAAGTCCTCGACGAGCTGTCGCCGATCGAGGACTTCTCCGGCTCGATGTCGCTGAGCTTCAGCGACCCGCGCTTCGACGAGGTCAAGGCACCCGTCGACGAGTGCAAAGACAAGGACATGACGTACGCGGCCCCGCTGTTCGTCACGGCCGAGTTCATCAACAACAACACCGGCGAAATCAAGAGCCAGACGGTGTTCATGGGCGACTTCCCGGTGATGACCGAGAAGGGCACCTTCATCATCAACGGCACCGAGCGGGTCGTGGTCAGCCAGCTGGTCCGCTCGCCCGGTGTCTACTTCGACCACTCGGTCGACAAGGGCACCGAGAAGGATCTGCACTCGGTCAAGGTCATCCCGGGCCGCGGCGCCTGGCTGGAGTTCGACGTCGACAAGCGGGACACCGTCGGCGTGCGTATCGACCGCAAACGCCGCCAGCCGGTCACCGTGTTGCTCAAGGCGCTCGGCTGGACCAACGAGCAGATCCGGGAACGCTTCGGCTTCTCCGAGATCATGATGGCGACCCTGGAGAAGGATCCGACCGCCGGTACCGATGAGGCGCTGCTGGACATCTATCGCAAGCTGCGCCCGGGCGAGCCGCCCACCAAGGAGTCCGCGCAGACCCTGCTGGAGAACCTGTTCTTCAAGGAGAAGCGCTATGACCTGGCCCGGGTGGGCCGCTACAAGGTCAACAAGAAGCTGGGCCTGAACCCCGGTCAGCCGATCACCAACTCGACGCTGACGCCGGAGGACATCGTCGCCACCATCGAGTATCTGGTGCGGTTGCACCATGCGGCCGAGACCGGTGTGCCGGCCACCATGACCGCCCCCGGCGGTGTCGAGGTGCCCGTCGAGGTCGACGATATCGACCACTTCGGCAACCGCCGGCTGCGCACCGTGGGCGAGCTGATCCAGAACCAGATCCGGGTCGGTCTGTCCCGGATGGAGCGGGTCGTCCGGGAGCGGATGACCACCCAGGACGTCGAGGCGATCACCCCGCAGACCCTGATCAACATCCGCCCCGTGGTGGCGGCGATCAAGGAGTTCTTCGGCACCTCGCAGCTGAGCCAGTTCATGGACCAGAACAACCCGCTGTCCGGGCTGACCCACAAACGGCGGCTCTCGGCCCTCGGGCCCGGCGGGCTCTCCCGTGAGCGGGCCGGCCTGGAGGTCCGCGACGTGCATCCCAGCCACTACGGCCGGATGTGCCCGATCGAGACCCCGGAAGGTCCGAATATCGGCCTGATCGGGTCGCTGTCGGTGTACGCGCGGGTCAACCCGTTCGGTTTCATCGAGACGCCCTACCGCAAGGTCGTCGACGGTGTGGTGACCGACGACGTGCAGTACCTGACCGCCGACGAGGAGGACCGCCACGTCGTGGCGCAGGCCAACTCGCCCACCGACGCCGACGGCCGCTTCACCGAGCCGCGGGTTCTGGTGCGCCGCAAGGGCGGCGAGGTCGAGTACGTCAGCGCCACCGAGGTCGACTTCATGGACGTCTCACCGCGCCAGATGGTGTCGGTGGCCACCGCCATGATCCCGTTCCTCGAGCATGACGATGCCAACCGGGCCCTGATGGGTGCCAACATGCAGCGTCAGGCGGTGCCGCTGGTGCGCAGTGAGGCGCCGCTGGTGGGCACCGGTATGGAACTGCGCGCCGCGATCGACGCCGGCGATGTCGTCATCGCGGACAAAGCCGGTGTGGTCGAGGAGGTTTCGGCCGACTACATCACCGTGATGGCTGATGACGGCACCCGGCACAGCTACCGGATGCGTAAGTTCAACCGGTCCAACCACGGCACCTGTGCCAACCAGAGGCCGATCGTCGACACCGGTCAGCGGGTCGAGGCCGGTCAGGTGATCGCCGACGGGCCCTGCACCCAGAACGGCGAGATGGCGCTGGGCAAGAACCTGCTCGTGGCGATCATGCCGTGGGAGGGCCACAACTACGAGGACGCGATCATCCTGTCCAGCCGGCTGGTGGAGGAGGACGTGCTCACCTCGATTCACATCGAGGAGCACGAGATCGACGCCCGCGACACCAAACTCGGTGCCGAGGAGATCACCCGGGATATCCCGAACATCTCCGATGAGGTCCTCGCCGATCTCGACGAGCGCGGCATCGTGCGTATCGGTGCCGAGGTTCGCGACGGCGATGTCCTGGTCGGCAAGGTCACGCCCAAGGGTGAGACCGAACTGACCCCGGAGGAGCGGCTGCTGCGTGCCATCTTCGGCGAGAAGGCCCGCGAGGTCCGCGACACCTCACTGAAGGTGCCGCACGGCGAGTCCGGCAAGGTGATCGGCATCCGGGTGTTCTCCCGCGAGGACGATGACGAATTGCCCGCCGGTGTCAACGAACTGGTCCGGGTCTACGTCGCGCAGAAGCGCAAGATCTCCGACGGTGACAAGCTGGCCGGCCGGCACGGCAACAAGGGCGTCATCGGCAAGATCCTGGCGCAGGAGGATATGCCGTTCCTTCCCGACGGCACCCCGGTCGACATCATCCTCAACACCCACGGTGTGCCGCGACGGATGAACATCGGTCAGATCCTCGAAACCCACCTGGGCTGGATCGCCAAGACTGGCTGGAAGATCGACGGGCAGCAGGACTGGGCCAAGAACCTGCCCGCGGAGATCCTTGAGGCCCCGGCGGACAGCATCGTGTCCACCCCGGTCTTCGACGGTGCCCGGGAGGAGGAGCTACAGGGTCTGCTCAGCTCGACGCTGGCCGACCGCGACGGCAACGTGCTGGTCAACGCCGACGGTAAGGCCACGTTGTACGACGGCCGCAGTGGCGAACCGTTCCCGTACCCGGTGACGGTCGGCTACATGTACATCCTCAAGCTGCACCACCTGGTGGACGACAAGATCCACGCCCGCTCGACCGGCCCCTACTCGATGATCACCCAGCAGCCCCTGGGCGGTAAGGCGCAGTTCGGCGGACAGCGGTTCGGCGAGATGGAGTGCTGGGCCATGCAGGCCTACGGCGCGGCGTACACATTGCAGGAACTGCTGACCATCAAATCCGACGACACCGTCGGCCGGGTCAAGGTGTACGAGGCGATCGTCAAGGGCGAGAACATCCCGGAACCGGGTATCCCGGAATCGTTCAAGGTGCTGCTCAAGGAACTGCAGTCGCTGTGCCTCAACGTCGAGGTGCTCTCCAGCGACGGCGCGGCCATCGAGATGCGCGACAGCGACGACGAGGACCTGGAGCGTGCAGCGGCCAACCTCGGAATCAACCTGTCCCGCAACGAATCCGCCTCGGTCGAAGACCTGGCTTAAGACCACTCCGTATCAGATTTCTATCCCGCAAGGGGAAAGGGAGTTTACGTGCTAGACGTCAACTTCTTCGATGAGCTCCGCATCGGCCTGGCTACCGCCGAGGACATCCGAACCTGGTCCTACGGCGAGGTCAAGAAGCCGGAGACCATCAACTACCGCACCCTCAAGCCGGAGAAGGACGGGCTGTTCTGCGAGAAGATCTTCGGACCGACTCGCGACTGGGAGTGCTACTGCGGCAAGTACAAGCGGGTGCGCTTCAAGGGCATCATCTGCGAGCGCTGCGGCGTGGAGGTCACCCGTGCGAAGGTGCGCCGCGAGCGGATGGGCCATATCGAACTGGCCGCGCCGGTCACCCATATCTGGTACTTCAAGGGCGTTCCGTCGCGACTGGGCTACCTGCTGGACCTGGCTCCGAAGGATCTCGAGAAGATCATCTACTTCGCGGCCTACGTGATCACCGCCGTCGACACCGAGATGCGCCACAACGAACTCTCCACACTCGAGGCCGAGATGGTGGTGGAGAAGAAATCCGTTGAGGATCAGCGTGACAGCGATCTGGAGGCGAGGGCCCAGAAGCTCGAAGCCGACCTGGCCGAGCTCGAGGCCGAAGGCGCCAAATCCGATGTCCGCCGCAAGGTCAAGGACGGCGGCGAACGGGAGATGCGTCAGCTGCGTGACCGGGCCCAGCGTGAGCTGGATCGGCTCGACGAGATCTGGAGCACCTTCACCAAGCTGGCTCCCAAGCAGCTCATCGTCGACGAGAACCTCTACCGCGAGCTGGTGGACCGCTACGGCGAGTACTTCACCGGTTCGATGGGCGCCGAGGCCATCAAGAAGCTGATCGAGACCTTCGATATCGATGCCGAGGCGGAGATCCTGCGGGAGACCATCCGCAGCGGTAAGGGCCAGAAGAAACTGCGTGCGCTCAAGCGGCTCAAGGTGGTGGCGGCCTTCCAGGCGAACCGCAACTCGCCGATGGGCATGGTGCTCGACGCCGTGCCGGTGATCCCGCCGGAACTGCGGCCCATGGTCCAGCTCGACGGCGGCCGGTTCGCCACCTCCGATCTCAACGACCTGTACCGCCGCGTCATCAACCGCAACAACCGGCTAAAGCGGCTGATCGATCTCGGTGCGCCCGAGATCATCGTCAACAACGAGAAGCGGATGCTGCAGGAGTCCGTCGACGCGCTGTTCGACAACGGCCGTCGCGGCCGGCCGGTCACCGGGCCGGGTAACCGTCCGCTGAAATCGCTTTCGGATCTGTTGAAGGGTAAGCAGGGCCGGTTCCGCCAGAACCTGCTCGGCAAGCGTGTCGACTATTCCGGACGTTCGGTCATCGTGGTCGGTCCGCAGCTCAAGTTGCACCAGTGCGGTCTGCCCAAGCTGATGGCGCTGGAGCTGTTCAAACCGTTCGTGATGAAGCGCCTGGTGGACCTCAACCACGCCCAGAACATCAAGAGCGCCAAGCGGATGGTGGAACGTCAGCGTCCGCAGGTGTGGGATGTTCTCGAAGAGGTCATCTCCGAGCATCCGGTGCTGCTCAACCGCGCCCCCACCCTGCACCGGCTGGGTATCCAGGCGTTCGAGCCGATGCTGGTGGAGGGCAAGGCAATCCAGCTGCACCCGCTGGTGTGTGAGGCCTTCAACGCCGACTTCGACGGCGACCAGATGGCTGTTCACCTGCCGCTGAGCGCGGAGGCGCAGGCAGAGGCCCGCGTGCTGATGCTGTCATGAACAACATCCTGTCGCCGGCCTCGGGTAAGCCCCTGGCCATGCCGCGTCTGGACATGGTCACCGGTCTGTACTTCCTGACCACCCACATCGCCGGCGATACCGGGGAGTACGCCCCGGCCGGTAAGGACCACCCGGAGTCCGGTGTGTTCAGCAGCCCGGCCGAGGCCATCATGGCGATGGATCGTGGTGCGCTGAGCGTCCGGGCTCAGATCAGGGTGCGGCTCACCCAGCAGCGTCCGCCGCATGAGATCGAGACCGAGATGTTCGGTGAGAACGGCTGGCGGCCCGGCGATGCCTGGATCTGCGAGACCACGCTGGGGCGGGTGCTGTTCAATGAGCTTCTGCCGCTGGGGTATCCGTACGTCAACAAGCAGATGCACAAGAAGGAGCAGGCCAAGATCATCAACGATCTGGCCGAGCGCTACCCGATGATCGTGGTCGCGCAGACCGTCGACAAGCTCAAGGACACCGGGTTCTACTGGGCCACCCGGTCCGGTGTGACGGTGTCGATGGCCGATGTGCTGGTGCTTCCGGAGAAGCAGGAAATCCTCGATCGCTACGAGGAGGAGGCCCGCGGTATCGAGAAGAAGTACCAGCGCGGTGCCCTGAACCACCAGGAGCGGAACGACGCACTGGTGGAGTTGTGGAAGAAGGCCACCGAGGAGGTCGGTGACGCCCTGCGCGAGCACTACCCGGAGGACAACCCGATCAAGATGATCGTGGAGTCGGGCGCGACGGGTAACTTCACCCAGACCCGCACCCTGGCCGGGATGAAGGGTCTGGTGACCAACCCCAAGGGTGAGTTCATCCCGCGGCCCATCAAGTCCTCCTTCCGTGAGGGCCTGACCGTGCTGGAGTACTTCATCAACACCCACGGCGCCCGAAAGGGTCTGGCGGACACCGCTCTTCGTACCGCCGACTCCGGCTACCTGACCCGCCGTCTGGTCGACGTCTCCCAGGACGTCATTGTCCGCGAGAACGACTGTGGGACCGAGCGGGGTATCGTCGTCGACCTGGCCGAGCTCGGTGCCGACGGCACCCTGATCCGGGACCCGTACGTCGAAACCTCGGCGTACGCCCGCACACTGGCCGCCGACGCGGTCGACGCGGCCGGCAACGTCGTCGTCGAGCGTGGTCACGACCTGGGCGACCCGGCCATCGATGCCGCGCTGGAAGCCGGGATCACTCAGGTGAAGGTGCGGTCGGTGCTGACCTGTGCCTCCGCCTCCGGGGTGTGTGCCATGTGCTACGGACGGTCGATGGCCACCGGCAAACTGGTCGATATCGGCGAAGCCGTCGGCATCGTCGCCGCCCAGTCCATCGGCGAGCCCGGCACCCAGCTGACCATGCGCACCTTCCACCAGGGTGGTGTCGGTGAGGACATCACCGGCGGTCTGCCCCGGGTGCAGGAGCTGTTCGAGGCTCGGATCCCCCGGGGTAAGGCCCCGATCGCCGAGGTCTCCGGGCGGGTCCGGTTGGAGGAGAGCGACAAGTTCTACAAGATCACCATCGTCCCGGATGACGGCGGCGAGGAGGTCCTCTACGAGAAACTCTCCAAGCGTCAGCGGCTGCGGGTGTTCAAACACGAAGACGGCACCGAGCGGTTACTCGCCGACGGCGATCACGTCGAGGTCGGCCAGCAGCTCATGGAGGGCTCGGCCGATCCGCACGAGGTGCTTCGCGTCGAGGGCCCGCGCAAGGTGCAGATCCACCTCGTCAAGGAGGTCCAGGAGGTCTACCGGGCCCAGGGCGTGTCGATCCACGACAAGCACATCGAGGTCATCATCCGGCAGATGCTGCGGCGCGTCACGATCATCGACTCGGGTGCGACGGAGTTCCTGCCCGGTTCGCTGACCGAGCGTGCGGAGTTCGAGGCGGCCAACCGCCGGGTGGTCGCCGAGGGCGGCGAGCCCGCGGCCGGGCGTCCCGTGCTGATGGGTATCACCAAGGCTTCGCTGGCCACCGACTCGTGGTTGAGCGCGGCCTCGTTCCAGGAGACCACCCGGGTGCTGACCGATGCGGCGATCAACTGCCGCAGCGACAAGCTCCAGGGCCTCAAGGAGAACGTCATCATCGGCAAGCTGATCCCCGCCGGTACCGGTATCAACCGCTACCGCAATATCCA